>Ga0209979_1000695_pt1 | contig 42789 bp, 39 predicted proteins | sample AnhtaG_FD_183114 | JGI IMG/M metagenome (GOLD analysis project Ga0209979, IMG submission 183114) | Deep subsurface microbial communities from Anholt, Denmark to uncover new lineages of life (NeLLi) - Anholt_01485 metaG (SPAdes) (version 2) | ecosystem: Environmental > Aquatic > Marine > Oceanic...
TCCAGCTGTGGATCGAAAATGATTCCACAAGCTCACCATACTATGGAACAAGTAATAGCCTAAAAACTATTGGGAAGGAACATCTTTTGTGACTTAAATAAATTTACACACAAATTCAAACATTACCTCCTCTTTTCTCTGTTCACCAGAACTCGGTTTCACTTTTTATATCGGAAGAATTGCAAAAAGTATAACCGGAAACCCTTAAAAAAACGTAAGGATGGGATTCATCCAACTCGATTCAACCTAAGAGACTAATAGGATGGAAATAACTATCCTGTGCGCTTGGCTAAAGCCCAAATCTGAATATCAACATAGCCAACAGCGCTAGCCCCGCGCCAAATCCGAAGGCGACGGAGACTCCAGCCGATTGCCATAGCCATCCGAAAATCAAACTGGCGGGAAGTGCGGTCAAGCCCACAGCTCCATGATAAACACCGAAGGCAGTTGCCCTACTTCCCTCTCCCACCAAATCTGCTACATAAGCCCTCATAGTGCCATTCGCCAGCCCGTAATAAAGCCCATATATGCCAAACAAAATCCAAACATGGATGGATCGGGTGGCAAAGGCAAAGCCCAAATAGACCAGGGTGTAAATCAACAGCCCGGAGACGATAAGATTCTTTCGACCGATCCGATCAGAAAGCGCCCCGGCTGGCGAAGCGATCAAAGCATATACCAGATTCAAAACCAACCACAGAATCGGAATGTAAACTACATCTATGTTCAAATCTTTCGCCCTTAAAAACAGGAAGGCATCGCTGGAGTTGCCTAATGCAAATATGGTGGCTCCCAGGAGAAATACCTTGAACTTTGGATCAAATCTCGAAAGTCCGGGTTTAGCCAACCTGGTGATCTTTTCCTTTAATCTTTTTCTCTCCTTTACGAAAAGAATCAGAATCAAAACCGCAAGCATTGCCGGAACAGAGGCGATGAGGAAAAGAATGCGGTAGTTTTCGTTCACCAATGGAAGGAAAAGAAAAGCTAAAAGAGGTCCCACCACTGCCCCGGCGGAGTCCATAGCTCGATGAAAACCATAGGATAGACCTCTGCGTTCTTCGGGTGAGGAATCTGCGATCAAAGCATCCCGGGGTGAAGTTCTCACCCCCTTGCCAAAACGATCGGCAAACCTGAGCAAAAGCACCTGCCATCCAGCCGTAACCACAGACAGAATGGGCTTCCCCAGGGAAGAAACACCGTAACCCAAAGCTACCAGGAATTTCCTTTTTCCTAATCTATCTGAAACCCACCCGGAGAAGATCTTCAGAATGCTGGCTGTGCTCTCTGCCAACCCCTCGATCAGACCGATGAAAAGCACACTTGAGCCCAGAACATCCGACAGAAAGAGGGGCAATATCGGATAGATCATATCCGATGAGGCGTCGGTCAAAAAGCTGACCAGCCCTAAAACTAAAATGTTCTTTGGAATCTTGGCGTATATTTTATCTTTCATTTTCTATTTGCTACACTTAATTTGATTCCCCCTCACCCTTTCCCTCTCCCCTCCGGGGAGAGGATTTCTGCCCGAGGCAGATCCCTGCCCGACATCTGGCAGGCGCGCGCCTCTGGCGGAAAGGTGAGGGGGAAACTTCATACTTCAACCACCGTCCAAACTCGGGGCTTCCTTTCATTGGTAGCGAACACCTTGTCCGTTATCATAAAGCGATCATATCCGATGAGGCGTCGGTCAAAAAGCTGACCAAACCTAAAACCAGAATGTTCTTTGGAATTTTAACAGACACTTCGTTTTTCGTGTTCGTCACTCAGAAATTAGCAGAAAGTTTATCCATAGGTGTAGGTCGGATATATCCCGCCGGAGGCGGGATTATCCAACACCTTTCTAAAGGATTTCCTCGTCTTTTACTAAGGGGAGCATATAATTGTTTACATCCCCCCTTTAGAAAAGGGGGGAAGGGGGGATTCGTATGAATGCATACGCATTTGAAACTTGGAAAATCCCCCTTTACTAAAGGGGGATGCGTATGCATTCATACGAATTTCAAGTCAAGCCCAAAACAGGTGTGGGAGAAAAAAATCAATGCGAAGCATTCATACGAATAATAAGATGTAAACTGTTTCCTGCTCCTCTTAGTAAGTTAAACCCTAAACAACTCATACCCTCCGAAGTAATGCAATTGGTCGATCAATCTTTTCTGCTTGTTCTAATGGCTGGCCAAGATCCCAGTTATTCCACCAACCCACAAACTCAAAATGTTTAAGAGTTGATATAAAGCACAAAAACTCCTGTGGATATATAGCTCTTCTGATACCTTTTCCAACAATATTGAGTTTTTTTCCATGATCATCAACTTCAAGGGTAATGGTTTCTTCAAAAGTTTGCTCAACTAGATTTATGGCCTTCCATGAAACCGTAGTTTTGACTTTGATACCGCCACGCTCCATCTCCCAACTATTTCCACCCTCCGATTTCCACGGTGGATCATATCGAACACACCAATCAAGAAAGTAAAGCCCGCCTTTCTTCAATGTTTGGGCAACTGAGTTGAAATGGGTTATCAGTTCAGAAGTACTCTTGGCATACAAGGAGTCCAGCAACACATAGACAAAATCAACCGTTGCCTCAAGAGAGAAATCGTTCATGCCTGCGTGAATGAGGTTTACCTGAGCACCGATGCGTAATGCCTTTTCCCTGCTGTATTCCAGCATAGCCTGGCTCAAGTCAAGCCCATTGTATTGGTAGCCTCTCTTGATGAGTTCCTCCATATGCGGGCTATGCCCACATCCCAATTCCAAAACAGATTCCACCGGAATCCGGGAAAAACGCCTGAAGCACTCCTCGAATACATTAACTTCAGCAGGAATATCTCGAAAGGAAAAGGCGATTTCGTAATATTTTGGATTGTCGTATAACCCAGACATCTTTTTGCCTTCATCATCCATGCTGCCAACTTGGCTCTTTTGAATTTTGCACAATGCTTTAAGCGTTCTTAAAGTCCCGCCAGAGACTGGATTTGTGTGGAGTGCTGCGATGACAGATACGCTCTGTCAGGCAAAGTTGTTCTCTTATACTATCTGCACAGGATATGTATATCCACCTTTTATTTTGTCCTTCTCTTTTAAGTAATTTGTTACATGTTGACCACAATTACTGCCAATATGATTTTCTGCTAACTCTCCTATGCTCAGGATAACTTCGTAACCCACCTCTCTCAGCGCTTTTATTATCTCATAATCTTCTTCGTCTGGCAGAATATAGGAAGAAATTTTATTCTCACTTGCCTGATAAGTAGGATTCACCGGAGTAATTTTAATTAAAAATTTATCTGGGTTAAAATGACGTAAGAGGACATCCGGGTCAACCAGTATTCCATCCGCCAGAGCAAAGTTGAGGGTTATTTTTCTGTCACCTTCTCTGTAAAATGTCTCCCCATATTCAGCTATTTTCTCAAAATCCCATTTCTTTGTCGGAATAAGCCAATCTCTTTTTTTTATATCCGTCGTATGGATAGAAAACTGAAGTTGAAATCTCTCTTTATAAATTTTCTGTTTAATTTCTAATAATCTTTCAAAAAATCTGTCAGACCCATTAGGAGCAATTGTAGAAAGTGAAGGTATTAGTCCTGGAGCATGGTATAACTCGGGGAGTTCTTGAAGCACATTAAGTACATTGTGATTAAAAGATGGCTCCCCCATCCTGGCAAATTGAATCTTAAACTTGGGAACGGGAACTTCCCTGTCTGGAAAGCGACTTGCTATCAGATAATCTATCTGAGACCTTATATCATTCTTAGAAAGTTTCCCCTCATAATAGTTTCCAGCATCGCAAAAGCGACAGCCTACTGGACATCCATATAAAGTAGATAGAGTCAAAACCCATTTCTTTTCTCGGGGAATCGGAGGTTGAACTGATTCAACAAATTCTATTAGTTTTCCATCCTCCGTCTCTGCAATATAAACCATGGCGATATTTTCTTTTCCTGTTTTGGCTATTATTTTCATATGCTATCCTTCCCCATGTTTCTAAAGATTTCCATAGCGGCTTTAAGTCCATCTCCTACACAAATGGCAGTTTGCCTATAAATTCTATTTTTAACATCTCCAACCATATAAAGCTTATTTGCTGTTACTAACGTTTCATAATTTTTCTTTAGTTCTCCACCTAAGATATCTAAACCAGGAATTCTCCCCAAAGCAAATATCACATAATCGGTATTGATTTGCATTTTCTTTTGGCTATCATTATGAATGCAGGTTAATATTACTTTGAAGTGCTCGTTATTTATTTCTCTAAGACTTACATCAGGCAAATATGAAATATTCTCGGATTTCATACACCTTTCCCTAAGCACTGGAATACACTTAGCCCGTTTACTTTTGTTTAAAATTATAACTTCATTCTTTTGGGACAAGTTAAGAGCATAATCGAACGCTGCATCACCAGCTCCTATGATTGCAATTCTCTTATTCTTAATTCGCCGAATTGGATAGATTTCATAAAGTATGCGATCTTTGATATCATCCGAAATCGGAAGGTCAGAAATTCTTTTTGGCTTTGTGCCAGTGGCAATTACTATAGTGACGGATGTGAACACTTTCCGGTTAGTCTTTGTAAAAAATACTTTATCCTTATAGTCTATCTCCAGCACCTTTTCAAAGGTGACTGTGACTCCAGCATTTTCTAATTGCTTTCGGAAAAGTTCTACAAGATCCAATCCGTTTATCCCTTCAGGAAAGCCTGGATAGTTCTCTACTAAGTTAGCATTTCTCAAAAGACCCCCAATTTCCTCTTGTTCCAAAAGGACAGGTTCAATATTGTATCGCTTTAACTGAATTGCTGTTGCTATTCCTGCCGGTCCTGCTCCTATTATAACCACATCCTTAATATCCACTTTTGGATGCCTCCAGGTGTTGTAGGTCGGATATGTCCCGCCAGCGGCGGGACTATCCGACACTTTTCCAGCTGGATTAGGTTCCTCTGCTCCCGGCGCGTGTTCCCCAGACGGGCAGGCACCCGTATGGGTGGGCGTCCGTGCATGGCTGGCAGGCTTCACCCGCCGTTAATTTTCCGTCCGCAGTTGTGTAGGTCGGATATGGTCGCCAGACCTATCCGACATTGCTTTTTGCCTTATTATCATTTCTAGATTGTTCTCATCAATTTGAACAAGCGGACAATTGGATCAGGTTCTAAACAGCACCTCCTCTTTCTCAAAAAGCCTTTTGGTCACGAAGATGGAAAAGGAGGCATAGATGAAGGTGGAGAGAAAGATCAAGCCGATAAAGTCCCAGCGAAAGGTCCCCAAAAGCACCTCTCGAGACGCCAGAGAAATGTTAACTATGGGAACGAAAGCCAATCCCCAGTTCAGTTCGATTCCCGGAATGAAGGAGACCATGGCAGGAAGGATCACCACAAACATCAAAGGAGATACATAGCTTTGCGCTTCCTTATAACTCTTGGCGAAAAGGGCAACCGACAAAAGAGCCGAGCTGAAAAGAGCGGCTAAAGGAAGCATCAGAAGCAAAAGCAGAATAATGGAGAGGGGTTTTATGGCAAACGAGACTTGTTCGGAGCCAAGCTCGCCCATCCGGGCAAACCCGAGGCTGGCGGTAAGACTCATGCTGGCAGTAGAGAGGAGGATGGTTAAAAGCGATGCGGTCAGAACGGTAAGGAATTTTCCGGTGGAGATGTCCAGACGGGATACCGGTGTGACCAGTATGGTCTCCAAAGTCCCCCTCTCTTTTTCTCCCGCGGTCAGATCAATGGCCGGATACATGGCACCCACCATCGCCAGAATCACGATCACGTAAGGCAAGAACATACTCAGCATGAATCCCCCCATCTTCTCCTTGGGGGCAAGATTTTCCTTGTTGATTTCTATGGGATGCAAAATCGATTTTTCAATATTACGCTCTCTGAGTCTTTCTGCCACCAGGCTGTCCTGGTAGTCTTTCAACTCGCCGGACAGTTTCTCCTTGGCGATACTCGACCTGATCTCGGCACCGTCATAATATATGGTAGCTTCACTATTTTCTCCCAGCGTTAGCTTTTCCTCAAAACCGGATGGAAACTCGATAGCGGCATGGATTTCTTTCTCCTTTAAGGCAGATTTGAAATCCTCCACATCCACCTTCTGAAAATCGTCTCCCTCCAGAAGCAAAGACACGAAGGAGGAAGCATGCTCCTCTCCTATCAGCGCAATCCTGGTGGCCTCTGCCTCAGTCTTTTTCTTCATCGTCACCACCACAGCGCTCATTCCGAACATCAGGACCGGAAAAAGGATTATGGGAATCAGAATGGTGGAGATCAGGGTGCGCTTGTCCCTTAATGTCTCCAGTATCTCCTTGAAGTAGATTATCTTTACTTTCCTGAAGTTCATTTTCTTTTACGCCTTTGTTTTCTACCTCTCCCCCTTAGTCCCCCTCTCCACAAATGTGGAGAGGGGGAAACAGGGGGTGAGGTTATCAAACCTGAACTGGTCTATTCTCCCACTATCTTCACAAAAATATCGTCCAGATCCTCCAGACCGGTCTTTGCCCGAAGTTGTTCTAAGGTGCCGACCTCCAGTATCTTTCCCTCGTGAATAATGGCGATGTCATCGCAGAGTTTTTGTGCCTCCCACATTACGTGAGTGGAAAAGAGGATGCATTTGTCTGCCTGCTTGGATTCCTTTATAAACTGGATGATGCTGCGGGAGGTGACAACGTCCAGACCGATGGTCGGCTCATCCAGGATCAAGACCTCCGGATCGTTTATGAAAGTCCGCGCTATGGAGATCTTCTGCTTCATTCCCGTGGAGAGTTTTCCCACCCGCCTTTTTCTAAACTCGTTCATATCGAATCTTTCGAATATCTCATCCACCCTTTTTTTGAGCATGTTCTGTTCGATGCCATTTAGCCTGCCAAAATAACTCACAGTTTCTTCGGCGGTCAACCTCTGATAAAGCCCGGTGTCACTTGACAGAAATCCAATTTTCTCCTTCACCTTTTCCGGCTCGGTGATAATATCGTAACCTGCCACTTTTGCACTTCCAGAAGTGGGCTTGAGGATGGTAGACAAAACACGCATGAGAGTGGTCTTTCCGGCGCCATTCAAACCCAGAAGACCATAAACCCGACCCGGCTTGCACTCGATAGTAACCGAGTCCACCGCCCGGATTTCCCCCCTCTTTTTATCCTGGAAAATCTTGGTAAGGTCTGTGGTAACGATCATGGAGGTATATTATACTCTGCTTAAAGCTAAATGGCAAGAATTGATATTGGAAAAATGAGGACATGGAGGTTTGGTATTTCAAACATGGGTTGAGGTGCCACCCCCCGAACTTGCGATGAAGCAACTGAATGCAAAGCGTCTTTAAATACGCTCCATTAGCGACTTTTATTTCGTCTTTACAAGACTTCTTCGTCCTCGGGCTGCCAGGCGGGATCTACTATGCACAAGAATTTTAATTCAGAATTTCCAATATTCTTAATATATTGTACCGAATTCGGCGGAATGTAAACGGCTTGCCCGGAGTGAATTTTTGCAGATTCAAAATCGACGTACATTATACCTTCCCCCTCCAGGATATAGTATACTTCAGAAGCCTTCAGCTTATGAGGCAGTGAACTTTGACCGGGCTTTACCGTTGCGTGGGCTAAACTGTAGCGAATTTCAAGGTCTGCCTTATCTGGGTGCAGAAGTTCGCGGAGAATCGTCTCATCTCCGGCAATAATCTCCTTACAGGTGTGTAAATCTCTTACAAACATAAACGAAAGTACAGAGGCTAAGTTGAAACAACCACATTTGGTCTTGGGTGACCGTCAGGGCTAATCCCGTCCTCGGACCGAGTCCTGGGGGCAAAGTTTGGGTGAATCCTTCAAGATGAGCCTTCAGGATAGACTCTCACCCTGAGCCTGAGATGTTGCCGGGTAAGGGCTTGCCCTGAGGGCGCAGGCCGAAGGGTAACCCGCAACAACAGCAGGTTTCCCTTTTTGGTAAGCTGGTCTAGGGTTTTTTCTATTCCATAGGTCCGGTTTTGATCCGATCCTCCCATAGCCTATCCTGCAATTCCCCTCTGAGGTTGGAGTGAATCAATCTATACACTCCATACCCATCCTCATCCACAAAGATAAGATAGGCTCCACCCTGCAGTTCATGATAGTTCCATTGTTCCCAAGGTTTGGCTCCGCGGGTGGAGGGGTATCTTTCTATCTCGCTGGGCTCACCGTAAAGAATATAAATTCTCCCCATGTCGGTGTTCCAGCCGTCGTTGACTTCTCTGGTGCGGGAGAAACGAAGATTGGCGAAGTTTATCCGACGATAATGTTCGATCTTAAATTCATTCTCTGGAGTCTCAGAGTTGGGGTCTCTTTTTCTCCAGAACTCGGCTATGAAGTTCTTTTTACCTGAAAAGTTAAGCTGATCAAACATATCCAGCTCTCCGGGGGAGGCGACGTAGGCCACATCCTGCTTGAATCTCTTGATCTCTTCCGCCACAAGCTCCTCTTCGGTCAGTTCTCTTATAACAACAAAGTTCTTAGTGGAGTAGACTTTCTTTGAAGTCTCCTTATCTTTGGCTTCAAGTTGAAGGACATATTCCCCACCAGCAAGCGTGCCTATGTTTATCCCGCTGATCACCACGGCTGAATTTCCTGGCTTGGTTTTGGTCTGTTTCCCGAAATCTTTGACCTTCTTTCCATTGATGTCTAAGACTTTAAAGCGTAATTCGTATTCGGGTTTTGCTTTTGGAGTATCCACCAGATTGTAGAGCTCAGCGTAAAAATAGACCATTCCGCCTTTATGAGTGAAAAATCGGGAGGGATTGGGCAGAACCTTTTGACCTGTTTTGGTAAAGCGACCTCCCGTGGTGTCCGCCTCTATGCTAAACGCTAGCTCCAGATCACTTAGCTGAAGTTTCTTTCCAGAAAATTCTTTCACCTCCGCCTTTAGAGTGGCTTCGCCTTGGGAGGTGGAATTGACATCCGTAGCCTTAAGGTTGATCTGGTAGTTACCGGGCTTCAGGTTGGTTCCCACCTGATCGATGATCATGTAGTCCACCGTCTGCGCTTCCTTCACATCTTTAACTTTAGACAAAGTGTTCCACATCCGATTCTCCACCACACCTCCCAGCTCATCTGTAATTCTCAACTGCAGTAAAACCGTGGCCACCCAGCCTTCCTCTTCGTGGACAAATTCAAGTTCCTTTCGATTAAACGAATAATATATCTCCACATAACTTTGAGTGGCGTCCGCAAAGTCCCGAAAGCAGGCGTAGTCCAATCCGATCCGGAAGCTGGTAGGCTCCTTCGCCCAGATGAACATCAAGGGAATACAAAGAAGGCAGAAAAACAGAACCTTAATTTTGCAATCCAACAAATTCCTTTTCATCATAATCACCCCGCTTCATATCTTTAATCCTACTTAAAAATTTTTATAATTTTTCTTGTTTGGTTCTTCTCCATTTTGGTTGCTGAGATTTTTGTTAAGAAAAAGATCCTTAAACACTTAATGAGTTTACGTTTTGAAGACCTCTCCCCCCGTCCCCCTCTCCACACTTGTGGAGAGGGGGAGGATCGAAGATGCATACGCATAGGGGGAGAGGTAAAAAAGCAAGCTTTTCTTTCCCAGGGCAAAATATAAGCTCATAAATCAGCAACTCTTTTGGAGAAGACCCTCTTGTTTTAAGAAATAACGTTTTTGAAGGAATCTTTCTGAGGTTAATATCTTCTTCTGTCATACCTTGGTTTCCCGTCATAAGGAGGTTGAAGCTCATATTCCCCGTCTCCTCGGTCGATAAACAGAAACTCGCGATTCTCTTTGTAGTAATGCCATCTTTGAAAGGCTCGCACCTCCCGATCAAAGGGGTGTTTTTCCACCTCATCCGGATGTCCATATACCATGTAGACCATCCCCATATCCGTCTCCCATCCCTCCCTGGTGGGCAGAGCAAAATTTAAATTCACATATTTGAGCCTGCGGTAATATTCATCCTTCAGCTCATTCTCTGGGGTGTTGGGAGTGAGGTCTTTGGATTTCCAGTACTCAAGCCATCTTTGCAGACGTTCCTCCTCCGAAACCTCCTTTAGCTCTTTCATCTCATCGGAGGAAGCCACATATCTTAACTGCTCAATGGCTTCGAGATAGTCGTTTTTCAAAAGGTTCAAATAGGACCAATCTATCTGAAATGGTCTTTCGATCTTAGCTTTTACCTTACTCTTCTCCAAAAGCGCCACTTTCAAAGAATAGTACCCAGAAGGAAAGTTCTCCAAAGAAAGGCTGTCAAAGGTGGAAAACGCCTCCGGTCCCAACATCACCGTGGTGGTCTCCTGATATAAGAAGGCTTGAGCCTGGTGGTCTATTTCATAACTGAGAAGGTATGGTTGGGGTTCCGGCGGACCGCCATATATCTCATAGTAAAACAGAAGGGTGGGATCTGTATCTCCATAGCCTCTGGATACGCTGGGAATGACCGTCTTTCCGTTTTTGTTGAATCTGGATTCTCCGGTGCTATCGGAAAGGTGACGAATAAACTCAATATCCGAAAACAGAATCTTCTTCTGGGTGCGAGAGGGAATTTTAAAATCCTTTTCCAACTCAAATACAGAACCGGAGTTGCGATCGATCAGTTTGATCCTTAATTTATACCTTCCGGAATACAGGGAGAGGACCAGCTGATTTATTAAAAAATCTGAAGATGAGCGGGTCTCCTCATAGGTATTCACGAAGTAATCCTCCTCCATTGAAGTTCCGGTCACCTGCTTGTTGATTTTATTAGACATGACAACCTGAACTTCATAGGAAGCCTTAAATTTATCTTTATGTTTGACGAAGGAGAGCACCTTTGTGAAAATTTTGTAATATACCTCCACCCTAAATTTCTCTCCGGTTTCCTCTCTGAAGGCAGCATAGTCGGCGAAAAAGACAGGCTCTTTTTCCTCCAGGTAGCCAAAGTCGGTCTGTCCCAGAACCCAGTTCGGCACAAGTATCAGCCAAAAGCAAAAAAGAAATATGGGAGTAACGATTCTCATATTTGGTCTCATGAAAACAGCTTGAAAATCTCTTATTAAGGAGAGCATATAATTGTTTACATCCCCCCTTTAGAAAAAGGGGGGAAGGGGGGATTTGAAACTTGAAAAATCCCCCTAAATCCCCCTTTGCTAAAGGGGGATTTCGAGTCAAGCCCAAAACAGGTGGGGGAGAAAAAATCAATAATAAGATGTAAACTGTTTTCTGCTCCTCTTAGCAACTTCTTCATTATTGGTACACCTCTCCTTTTTATAAAGGATAACCAATTCCGATTGGTTTTGCAACAAAAAATTAGGTGTTGAAGATCGCTGAAAATGTGCTCACCATTCAAGGAAAGAAACAAAAAAACAAATGCAGTTTTGCCCTTTTGTCTTCATTCATATCGCAGGGAGACGATGGGGTCCAGTCTGGCTGCACGATAGGCGGGATATATTCCGAAGATCAATCCCACAGAGACTGCAAAGGAGAAGCCCAAGATTATCCAGAACAAAGAGACCCCCGCGGCCAAAGGCGTAACCGCCGCCACCACTTTCCCCAAAAGCAAACCGATGATTATCCCCAAGATTCCACCGCTTCCACTCAAGGCCATAGCTTCGATAAGAAACTGCCACAGGATGTCTTTTTTTCTTGCCCCTATGGCTTTGCGAATACCGATCTCTCTGGTTCTTTCGGTGACCGATACCAGCATTATATTCATTACCCCCACCCCTCCCACTAAAAGGCCGATAGATGAGATCACCACCATCACCAGATAGATTGCACTGGTGATACTCCGATACATATCCATAAGATCGTCCTGCGTGGCAAGGGCGAAATCGTTGGGCTTATCTGCTGGCAACCCTCTTCTGATCCGCATCACCTGGGTGATCTCGTCAATAGCCTGTTCCATGAGTTTCGGGCTTTTGGGCTTCGCCACCAGAAGAAGCTCCTTTTCCTCGGGATATAACTTCTTGTAGGTATCATGAGGCAAAAGAACAAAATTGTTCTGACTCTCTCCCAGAATCGACGGTCTTTTTTCCATCACCCCAATCACGGTGAATCTCTTAGGGGAGAAGTTCCGTCCGCCGATGCTGATTTGTTTGCCTATGGGATCTAGATTGGGGAAAAGTGTCTCTGCCACGTCCACTCCCAGAACTGTCACCATAGCCCGATAGTTCACATCACTATCGGTGAAAAACCGCCCTTCCTCGATATAATTGTTATTCACCACCTCATACTCAGGCATGACCCCGATTAATTCAAACTGGCTGACTTTGTTGTCTTTATATTTCACCGTCTTGGGTCCGGGACCCCAGTTCTGCGGTGAAACCGCATCTACAGAAGGGCAAAGCTCTTGGACCGCCACGGCATCTTCAAAGGTTATGGGCTTGCGGTTTCTTTCCTCCTCTGACGGACGCTCGAAGCGGATACCAATTTCAAACTTGGTAACATAGATGACATTCGAACCCAAGGATTCGATCTGCTCAGCCATGCTTTTGTTCAGGCCGGTTATTATGGAGACCATGGCGATTACCGTGGTGACCCCGACCAAAACCCCCAGAACGGTCAGGAAGGCTCGCATCTTATGAGCTCTGATCGCCGCCATTGCCATTAAGAGGCTCTCTTTTATTTCAAAAATGTTTATCATAATCTTTTAGGGTCAAGGGTCAAGAAAGAGATTTTATCAAACCACCCAGAATTCTCCCGGTTTCCTTCCGGGTTTTTTCAATAAACTCATAATCGTCTTTGGAAAAATAACACAAATTCTTTACCAATAAAAGATAAGTTTCTACTTCACCTAAAGATCCTTTTGCTATAAATAGATGCTGCAAATTCGTATGAATGCATACGCATATTCTTTCCTATGTTGACGTTCGTATCCCTCAGCTATGTTTGCCGAAATTGAAACGGCTGACCTCTGAATTTGCGAAGTTAGACCGTAAGCTTCCGATTTGGGGAAATTCTTAGGTGCCTTATAAACTTCTAACGCCAAATCAAAAGCTTTTTGCCACGCTTTTAATTCCCTAAAGCTCATGTTCAGTCTTCTTGCCCCTGGCTACTTGACCCTTGACCCTTTGCTTATTCATATCTCAAAGCTTCAATCGGATTCAGTCGGGCGGCTTTCATGGCGGGGAATATTCCGAAGAATATCCCCACCGACGACGATACCAACAAAGCCACCACAACCGACCATACCTCTACCGAAGCGGGCAAAGGACTAAATGCAGAAATCGCCTGCGCGATTGCTGCGCCGGCTATTATCCCAACCATTCCTCCCACCAAGGCTAAGGTCACCGCCTCCACCAGAAATTGCCACAGTATATTTCTTCTTCTAGCCCCTAAAGCTTTACGAATTCCAATCTCCCTGGTTCTTTCAGTTACAGAAACTAACATTATATTCATTATTACAATCCCTCCCACCACCAGAGAGATGGAGGCAATCCCCCCCATCACCATCAAAGCCAGCCGGGTATACTGGCGGAAGAAATCCATGACACTTTCGGAAGTGAGCATGGCGAAATCATCCGGCTTATCGTAGGGGACTTTTCTGCGCGCCCTTAAGATTACCCGACATTGATCCATGGCATCCTGCATGGATAAGAAGTCCCTTGCCTTCACAAATATCATGAGCATGAAGCGTCGGGCAAAAAGCTTCTCAAAGGTGGTTATGGGGATCAAAACGAAATCATCCTGATTGCTTCCCAGAAAGGCCCCCTTCTTTTTTGCCACGCCGATGATGCGGAAATAGTGGTTGCCGATCTTGATGTCTTTCCCCATCGGATCTTGGTTGGGGAAAAGGTTTTCCTTTATCTCCCAACCAACGAAACAAACACGGCGATTATGCTTCACCTCGAACTCGGAAAAGGTCCTTCCGTCGTTGACCTCATGATTGGCGATCTCAGTGATGTTGGCGGTGGCTCCGATGATGGTCATGTTAGACAGATGCTTATTTTTGTATTTGACCTTCCTCCAACTGAAAGCCTCCGCCCCCACCTCCCAGCAGTCAGGACAATTTTTCTCTATAGCTTCCATATCGTCTAAGGTGAGTTTCCCTCGCTTCATCTGCTTAAGCCACTCCTCGCTGGAGGTAGAGAGGCCGAACTTTCGGATCAAGAATGTGGTGGACCCCAGGCTGGAGATTTCCGCCTCCACATATCGGTTCATCCCGGAGATGATGGAGACCACTGCTATTACGGTCATCACCCCGATGATCACACCGATAAGTGTTAGAACCGACCGGAGCTTGTTGGCTACCAGTGATCTTAAAGCGATGATTATACCTTCTAAAAAGTGCATGCCGAAGCAAGTTCCCAGTTTTCAGTTAACAGTTCCTAATTTTCGGTCTTCAGTTTGCAGTTTTTTAGTTTCCTGACCCTTGACCCTTGACCCTATCAGTTGCCCCTATCAGTGCTCTATCCTTTCCTCTTTTTCAATGGCTCCATCCCGGATGTAGAGTATTCGATCTGCGTACGTGGCGATGTCGTGCTCATGGGTGACGATGATAACGGTGTTTCCCTGATGATGGAGTTTTTCAAGTATTTTCATAATTTCTTTTCCGGTGTTGGTATCTAGATTTCCCGTAGGCTCATCTGCCAGAATCAGGGAAGGATTATTCACCAGCGCGCGGGCAATAGCCACCCTCTGTCTTTCCCCTCCGGAAAGCTCGTTGGGCTTGTGAGTTGCCCGATACTCCAGATCCACCATCTGCAAAGCCTCCCGAGCTTTTCTTTTCCTGATCTCCGACTCGGTTCCGTTATATACCAAGGGGAGTTCTACATTATGTAGCGCGGTTGCACGGGCCAAAAGATTGAAGGTCTGAAACACGAATCCTATTTCCTTATTTCTGATGCGCGCCAGTTCATCATCGCTTAACTGGCTCACTAGCTTATCGTTCAGATAGTAGTCACCTCTGGTGGGGGTATCCAGGCAACCGATTAAGTTCATCAGGGTGGATTTTCCAGAGCCGGAGGGTCCCATGATGGCAACATATTCTCCAGACTCTATCTCCAATGAGACGCTTCGTAAAGCATTCACCTTCTCTGCCCCCATCTGGTATATCTTCCACAGATCTTCTGTTCGGATTAACACCTAAATTTTCTCCTAATTAGCCAGCGAGCTCAAAGAGTTAAAAACTCACGCTCCAGAACCTAACTTAAGTTAGGTTCTGGAGTTCTTCAATTCTTACGGTTATTCGCTCTCCTTTTGTTTAAACTTTTTCTTTGTTACCTTCACTTTATCTCCATCTTTCAACGTCCTTAAGATCTTATAACTTCCAGTGACCACCTGATCATCTTCGCTGATCCCGGAGACGATTTCTATGTTCTGCTGATCTGCGATTCCGGTCTTAACCTCAACAAATTTCGCTCTTCCCTCTTCGACCACAAATACACCCTCTATTTCCTTTTTCTTCTTCTTGTCTTTTTTATTTTCTTTCTTAGAAAGATTATCCACCGAAGCCTGTGCCCCCTCCTCTTTTTCCTTCTTTGTGGCCAGGGTGTCAACTTTTTCCTCCCTCATCACCACGGCTTGAATGGGGACGTTCAAAACATCAGGATGTTGGCTGGTGGTGATATCCACTGAAGCGGACATTCCCGGTCTGATAGTGGGCACTTCATCTAAAAGCATAACCTTCACCAAGAAATTGGTAACCTGATCCTGAGATCCCAAACCACTGATGCGAGCGGTATGACCGATCTCAGTCACCTTGCCTCTAAAAGTTGTATTGGGATAAGCATCGATCTCAATTTCCGCTTCCTGTCCTATCTTTACTCCGGCTATATCAGTCTCATCCACCTCCACCTCCGTCTCTATCTCGCTCATATCCGAGATGGTCATGATCACCGTGCCGGGATTGTTCATGGTCCCGATCATCACTATCTCACCCACCTCGGCATTCAGAGAGGTGACCACTCCGTCAATGGGGGAGGTCATGGTGGTCTTGCTCAGATTATACTTGGCTTGATCCAGACTGGCTACTGCTTGTTCATGCTGAGCTTCAGCTAAATGAAGCTCGGTTTGTGCCATATCATATTGTTCTTTAGAGGAAAGTTTCTTTTCGAAAAGCTCCTTCTGTCTTTTGAAGACCAATTGGGCTTGTTTAAGACTCGCCTTGGCAGAGGCAAGCTGGGCCTTGGCTTGGTTCTTCGCCGCCTTATATTGGGTATCATCCAGTTGAACCAAAAGCTGGCCTTCTTTCACTACATCCCCCTCCTCGACCGGAAGCTTTGTGATCTTTGCCGGCACATAGGCTGATATCTTAACGTCTGTTCTGGGAACGATCCTGCCGTTGGCGGTGACCACGGCGGTGATATCACTTTTTTCAACTTTCTCCGCCTGCACCTGGTAGGTTTTCTCACCGCTTTTAAAAACATTGACTATGACGATGATCGCTATCACCAGTATTACTCCTAAAGCGATCAGGATTTTTTTCTTCTTCTTCATATCTCCTCCATTGAGCTATCTATTCTATCGTGAACAAAAAAATCATTAATTACATGGATTATTTAGAGTTTTACTAAAAGGCAGTAACTATTAAAATATTACGATTTTACTCAAATGTTTGTCAATCGCAACTGGACTTTTCCCCCGGTTTTTCTCATTTGCCTATTGCTTTTTCAAACTGCGCCACTGCCAGATTATAATCATATAAAGCCTGCACCCGATCTGCCTCTGCCTGTTTAAAGCTCACCTCCGCATCCAGAAGTTCCAGGATGTTTGCCGCTCCCAGGTTATATTTTTCCTGCATTAAATCTAAGTCTTCCTGGGCAGATTTGACTTTCTTTTTGGTCAAATCGATCTTCTCTTCAGCTTCCTGAACCATCAAAAAGGCTCGCTTGAGTTCTAAAGCCACATCTCTTTCGGTCTGGCGAAAGTTTTCCTTGGTCGAATTCAATTGAGCTTTAGACCAAGATATGTTATACTTTGTCAGAAAGTTCTCAAAAATATTGAAGCTGATGGAAGCCGAAAGATTCCACTTATAATCTCGTCTGCGGATATATTCTATCTCGTCCAAATCCTCATTTACCCATCTATATGAACCAGAAAGGTTAAGATTGGGGAAAATGCCACTACGAGCCATGCCCAGTTGAGCCTCAGCCGATCTCAGATCAAATCGAGCTTTCTTCACATTTGGATTTTTTTCCAGCGATTCCCTCAGAGCATTTTCATAGGAGTAATTAAACTCCGGTATAGTTAAGTTTTCCTCCACGTCGATGGGAGAATCGACGTTCTGTCCCATCCAGCTATTCAGCGTGGCTTTGGCAAGTTTCTCGGTGTTATCCGCACTGATCAGTGTCAACTCCACATCTCCGTATTGAACCTTGGCCTTGAGCACATCGGAGAAAGACGCCGCACCCAACTCGTACCTGGTCTCAGCGATCTTAAGCTGTTCGGCTGCTCGTTTCAGAGCTTCCTTTTGAATCTCTAAAAGCATTTTGGCTTTCAAAACATCAAAATATGCTTGCTTCACCCACAAGATCAATTCCTGCCGGGTAAGCTGATAGGAACTCTTAGCCGAGTTCTTGGAAGCCTTTTTCTCCCTGATGCTGTAAAAATCATATCCTCCCAAAGACCAGCCCTGCCTGACGCTGATAGAGGCCGAATAGTACTTATCGGCCCGGCCCGAAGTGCCAGGGTAGATTTGTCCGGTTTGTGGATCATACAGCGCACTCGTTGGTCCCGAAAACGTGCGGCCATATCCCAATTCAGAATCCACTCTGGGAAGGAGCCTGCCCCAGCCAGTCCAGACGTCACTTTTTGCCACATTGTAGGTATTCTTGGCGGCAATCAGCGTGGCATTGTTTTTCACCGCCAACTGGATGCACTCATCCAGCGAGAAAACCCTGGGGGAACCCGCTTCGGTTTGACCCCAGCAAAGATTTGTTAGAAGGAGTAATATAAAGAGATTTGACAGAATAATTCTTATCATTTTTTTCCTCCCTGCTGTTAGAGACCAATCACACCACCAAGTACACTCCTTAACGCGGATTTCGCCAGAATGTAGATTATCCAGAGAATCAAGACGGCAGTGAACGCCTTTTTCGTACTATATTTATACATCACTCCCAATCCCATGGAGATCAGTATCACCTGCCAGAAGCTGAAGATGTCGAAGCCGGACAAAACGCTGTATAGGAAAGTATCCTTGGCGTTTGCCGACAAAAGCAAGGCCAGGCTGGTCTGGACGTTGAGGTTCCCTTTCATCATGATCAGAGGAAACTTCACTATCATCGCTGGTATTGCTATCAGACTGGAATAACAGTAGACCGAAAAGACCCTGCGGAAGGCGGAGTCTCCACCCAGAAGAACATTGAAGACGAAAAACAAAACGGCGGCTACGATGACAAGGGAAACCAAGGTGCCAATCGGCGCAAAGGACAACTGCCATAAAGGTGGATGATCTTTCTCTGTCATTTTCTCGATGATCCGTTCTTTCTGCTCCTCTGAAAACTTCTCGTTCTCCTGGATCTTTTCCGCCTGTTGTGCCATGATGAAAGGATAAGTATAATAATAGAATCCAATCCCCAGCAAAGCCACAATAAGAAATGGTATCAACCAGGTTGGTTTGATTTTCAGGCTTTCGAACACTTTTTTGGGTTCAAAGAATATGTTTAGAATCTTTGAAGCTCCCCCCATGGGTTTCTCTTCGGGTTGAACGGAAGGAATGCCTTGTTCCATTTGTGCTCCTTTCTTTTTAAAATCGACGACCTGTCACTTCTTGAAACGTAAAAAATATGCGAAAAGTTTCACAAAAGCAGTAGGCAGTAGGCAGTAGGCAGACAAAATCTTTATTCCTTTTTTTTCAAACTCCTGCTCAGTCCGATTATCATGGAAGATATCTCTTCAAGCTTTGATTCCAGATCTTTTATCGCTTCCTTATTCGTATAGTCCAATTTTAAAGCAACATCTAAACAGGCAACAACCTCATGCTTTGATCTTAGGGCATAACTTAGAAATCTCAGAAATTCTTTATTTGATCCGCAACCACTTCCCTCTGCAATGTTTAACACAATTGAGGTAACCGCTCTCCTGAGTTGAGTGGTTAGGCCCAAAAGCTCCTCTTTTGGAAAACCCTTGGTCAATTTATAGACCTCCCCAACTACTTCCAATCCCTTAGCATAAACGTCCAATTTTCTAAGATTATGCATCGCTTTTGTCTGATGTCTGCCTACTGCCTACTGTGTACCTCCTACACAAACAACGGAGCCAGTACCAGCGAAACCATGGCCATGAGTTTTATCAAGATGTTCATGGAAGGACCGGAGGTATCTTTGAAAGGATCGCCCACGGTATCGCCCACCACTGCGGCTTTGTGAGCGGGTGATCCTTTCCCGCCTAAATTGCCGGCTTCGATGAATTTTTTGGCGTTGTCCCAAGCACCTCCGCCGTTTGCCATCATAAGAGCCAAAAGCACACCAGTCAAGGTGGCACCGGCTAAAAGTCCGCCCAAAGCCTCTTTTCCCAAAACGAAGCCAACAATTATGGGTGCAAGGATGGCGATCATTCCGGGGAGTACCATCTCTTTAAGAGCCGACTGGGCTGATATAGCCACACATCTTTCTGAGTCCGGTTTCGCCTTTCCCTCCATCAGCCCGGGGATTTCGGCAAATTGTCTTCTCACCTCAACCACCATCTTGAATGCGGCTCTTCCCACCGCGGTCATGGTGATGGAGGCTATCAGGAAGGGCAAAACGCCGCCCAAGAAGAACCCTATTACCACTTCCGGTTTGAGAAGATTGATCAACTCCAGCTCCACCGCCTGAGTGTAAGCGGAGAATAAAGCTAAAGCGGTGAGGGCGGCTGATCCAATGGCGAATCCCTTGCCTATGGCGGCGGTGGTGTTGCCTAAAGAGTCCAACCTGTCGGTTATCTTTCTCACCTCGCCTCCCAAGCCGGACATCTCAGAGATACCTCCAGCATTGTCCGCAATGGGACCATAAGCGTCCACAGACATGGTCACTCCTATGGTGGAAAGCATCCCCACCGCGGCAATTCCTATTCCGTAAAGTCCGGCCAACTTATATCCCGTAAAGATGGCGATGCAGATGACCAAAATGGGCCAGATCACGCTTTCCATTCCCACTGCAATGCCGGTGATGATGTTGGTGGCGGCTCCGGTCTCCGAGGCTTTGGCAATCCTTTTGATAGGAGAAGAGGAAGTGTAAAACTCCGTTAAAAGCCCCATCAATATGCCGGCAAAATTTCCAGCCAGGATTGCCCAGAATACTCCGATGGGCAGACCCAGCTTTCCGATGATGATGTAGGAAGCAATCAGAAGCACGATGGCGGCTACATAGGTGACTGCTCTTAAGACCGCAGCTGGATTGAATTTTTTGAAGGCTCTGACTGAAAGTATCCCCAACATGGATCCCACCAACCCCACCAAGACGATCAAAAGGGGCAGAGACATATACTGTAATCTCATGGAGGCGTATTGGGCTCCGGTGGCGGCGATGGCGATAGAAGCTACCACCGAGCCCACATATGACTCGAACAGGTCCGCCCCCATGCCTGCCACATCCCCCACGTTATCCCCCACGTTATCCGCTATCACGGCTGGATTTCTGGGATCATCTTCCGGAATGGATTTTTCCACCTTTCCCACCAGATCCGCCCCCACATCCGCTGACTTGGTGTAAATACCTCCCCCTACCCTGGCAAACAGAGCAATGGAGGATGCTCCCATGGCGAATCCCACCAAAACCGCCGGGTCTATCTTATGAAAAAAATGATAATATATCCCTAAGCCAAAAAGCCCTAAGCTGGCAACCGACATTCCCATTACCGCGCCTCCGGAGAAGGCGATATTCAAAGCCTTGGTCTGCCCGGAACCTCTGGCTGCTTCGGTGGTGCGAACGTTAGCCCGGGTGGCGGCGTTCATTCCCAGAAACCCAGCCAGCATCGAGCAGGTCGCTCCGGAAAGAAAAGCCACCCCGGTCCAGATACCGATCTTCCACGCCAGAAGCACAAAAACAATAAGTATGAAGACAACCAGGATGGAATACTCCTTTTTTAGAAATATCATGGCTCCCCGATGAATCACCTCAGAGATTTCCTGCATCAACTGATTGCCCGGTGATTGTCTCTTAACAGAAAGGAATAAACCTAAAGCAAAGGCAAGTCCCACCATCCCCAGAATGGCTGAGATAAAGCCTAAGTCCATTTTAATTTCTCCCTTTTGAGAAATGTTGTAACCTTTTGATTTCCTTCAGAAGAAAACTTTTGGTAAAGACGAGGAGGAATAATGGTGCTTTTAGTTTCTTTTTCTAAAGAATCCATAAGTATCTTTTTGTTTTACCATCTCTCCCATCTCCACCATATGGAGAAGGAGGGGAGATGAAGTTTCAATCAGTTCTGGTATATTATACTCACTTCATCAAGGCCAACGATTCCTATTCTTATTAAGAACTGCGATCGTTTTTAAATGAAGAAACAGAAAAACTTATCCTGAATTCTTTTTGAGCCATTTCTTTTCTTCATCATGGTAATCTTCATAAAAATAAAGGCAGTTTAAACCAAAACTGCCTTTTGCCTCTCGGCGAGGTAACCTAACCCATTATCTATAATTTTCAGTATTTCCTCTGTTTTTCCTTAATTAAGAAAATTCTACCTTTTCAGCAGGCTCTAATTTACATTTATTTTTGATCGACGAAACAAAAACTTTTTGGTTGACTCACCCAGCTACAAGTATTCAAAAACAAGAATTGCTTGGGATGATTCAATGCGTGTATATCCTTACCTGCTGTCTCTATGAAAGGCGCCGATCTTGCTCTGATTTGACCCGGCTCAGGTGCAACCATTCTCTTCCTTCTCAGGGTTGTCAAACTCCTTCTTTTCTCTCGATCGGCTCTCACTTCAATTTGAATTCGACCTTATAAACCACCCAAACAGCCACCGGCTGATTGTTGCTGATCGCCGGCTTGTATTTGATTTTGTATGCAGCTTCTTTGGCCACCTCTTCGAACCCGGCGCTGGAGCCCGACGCTTTGTAGATGATAACATCCCTCACATTGCCCTTCTTATCCACCAGGGCTTTGATCCACACGGTTCCCTCAATCCCGGCCTGTTTTGCCAGAGGAGGATATTCGGGTTTGACCTCATTTAGGGCCACCGGAAGCTCATCATATGGCACGAACTCATCCGGAGGGGGGAGATAATCCTCTAAGGGGATTTCGATGGCGATGGAATCCCCTCCTCCTTCTCCTATGATGCTTTGAGCGCTTAAGTCATGAATCTTTCCCAGCTCCTCCTGAGTGGCGATGGTAACCTCCTCTGGAGCCTCCTCATCCGGAACTGCCTCGGGAATTCCTATGGAAGGGGGTGCTATACCAGGGGCGGCCACTGCTACCTGTGGTGTCTGGGTCTGACTGACCGAAGGAGGAGCGGCTAACTCGGCGATGGTTTTGATCCTGACCACGCCCGCGGCTTCCGGAACCTTTGCGGTGATGTTGGAATACAGAAGAAAACCGCCGATTACGACAAGGTGCAAAGCTCCAGCTATGATCACCGCCAAGCCAAGATGCTTCTGATAGCATCTCTTCAACTCAATGGCCCCATAGCTGCCAAAAGCACCCGAAGTTTTGGGAAGGGTTACTGCATTTTGCGATTTCATGGGCTGGCACCTCCTCCCACCTCTGTCATCTGTCTTCTATCAAACTCTGAAAAAGGCGACAGGCTGAAGCGATAGCTGAAATTCGGCCGACTCTCCTTTATCTGCTTCTCCACTATCTGAATCTCATCTATCACATCCACCATTTTAAAATACCTGGCGTCCTTGTCAATCTTCACCAGGGTCACCAGCTTGGGCTTTTTTGAGTTCCACTCCAGCAGAAGCCCTCTTAAAGAATCAAACGCGAGGGGCTGTGGGGTCTCCCTGGCCATATTCCACCACAGGTTCTCATCCGCATCGATTCGCAAAGTCAAAAGCCGGGATTCTGCCACAGGAACCGGATTGTCGGTGGGAGGCAGATTCACCTCCATAGCCTGTGGCTGACTGAAGATGGTGGTAACCATATAAAAGATCAAAAGCAAAAAAGCTATATCCACCATGGGGGTCATATCTATTCGTATGGCGATCCGTCTTTTGGGCCTTCTAAGCCCCGTTCCTTTCTTTTTTTTCGGCGCTGCTCCGCCTACATCAACGGCCATTTTCTTTCACTCCCTGATTTTGTTATATCTCCTGCTCTCTTTCCATCTCCATTTCCGTCACCAGACTGAACTTGCTGATCTTTATCTCCTGGAGTGCCTTCATGATGCTGTTCATGGTCCCATAGCTTACGTCCTTATCCGCCTTGATCACCACGAACCATCTAATAGCTCCCGGCACGGTCGCTCTGATCTGGGTAATCACGAAGGGAAGGTTGGTCGGAGTTGCCTCCTGGTAATGCCTTACCGGCTCGCTGACCTCCTTTCCCTCCCTCTCCACCTTCTGTTTGGTGATATACTCCACCATAATGCTATCCTCTTTGGTGACGGTAACATAGATCATGTCCGATTCGGGAAGCTTTATCTCCGAATGCGAAGCGGGTAGAGAAACATGTAACTTCTCCGGCGGCTTAAACGAGGTGGTGGCCATGTAAAATATGAGCAGAAGAAAGGCGATATCCACCATGGGGGTCATATCGATCTTTATGTCTACTCTTCTTTTCTTTGCTTTAAGCATATTCCAAGCTCCTTTCCGCTCATCCTTCCTTCTCTATTTCCCCTCCGTCTCTCTGTTTTTCAGAAGCTGAATCACCTCATAGGAAGCCTCATCCATGGTATAGTTGAATGCGTCCACCTTATTCACAAAGAAGTTATATGCCACGATTCCCACGATGGCGCTGGTCAGACCGCCGGCGGTGTTAACCAAAGCCTCGGAGATACCGACGGCTAACTGCTGAGCGTCGATGATCCCACCGACTCGATGTCCGGTGGCGGCAAAGGCACGGATCATCCCGATGGTGGTGCCCAAAAGACCCACCATGGTGGCGACGGAGGCGATGGTGGAGAGAGCAATCAAGTTTCTCTCCAGAAGTGGGACCTCCAGCGCATTTGCCTCCTCGATAGCCCGCTGGGTCTCCGACAACCGCTTCTCCGTTGTCTCTCCACTGTCTAAAAGTTGTTTGTATCTGTCGATGCCCGATCTCAAAACGTTCGCCACCGTCCCTCTCTGCTTATCACACGCGGCCAAAGCACCGTCAAAATCATTCTGCTGAAGCATGGAGATCACGTTCTTAAAGAAGGACTGAACCGAGGCTTTTCCTTTTGCCTTGTTCAGGGTAAACATCCTCTCTAAGATGAAAGCTATGCACATCACCAACAGGGCGATGAGAAGCGACACCAAAGGTCCTCCTTCATGCAGATAGGGGGGAAGCTGATACCAGACGAAAACCCCGATAGCCATTGAGACTATCAAAACCAACACTATGAAAACCGACTGTTTCATTTAAACTCTCCTTTTATAGTTGACAGTTTACAGTTTCAAAACCTGGCTGAAAGGATTTTACCGTTTATGGAAAAATCTTTCCTCCTTTTGCCAATCCTTACTTTCATCTCAACTCAAACCATCCATACCTCCTTGCTTGAAACTAACCTTCTTTAAAGATCACTGATTTTTGTGCAGTTAATTATCACACAAGGCAGACTCAACCACATCCCAAAGCTGGAGAGGGCAAAGAAATTGATCACGTTGAAGCTGTCACCCAATCCATTCACCTTCAGGGCATCCGCGAATGGTGTGGGTATGCCGATGGTTGAGATTACGATTAAAGCCACCCATAAAACCAGGGGGACCAAATTCAACTTCAATCTTTTTTTCAGGCTAGTTAAATAGGCTTCCACATCATTGTGCTTCTTGTGCATCGCCAGCAGGCTGATCACTCCGGCACCGAATGAGGAAAGTATGGTCAACCCCACCAAAATCACAAAAACACTGAAGAGGGCCCCACTCAAAGGAGCGTAGCCAAATAGCGTTCCCAGCTTTAGGAAATAACCCAGGCCAATAACTTGCGAGTGAAATCCCTCTCCTCTTAAGGAGAACCAGGGCAAAAACAGGCTTACCGTTAGAAGAAACGAGGTGATGGTCAAAACCATTCGGTCCACCTTGGAAAAGACCGCCACCCTCACCAGGCTATGCTCTCTCTCCACAAGAGCTGATCTGGAACTTTTCTGCCTGATCTCCTCTAAGTATCTTCTTTTTTCCTCCTCGCTTTTCCAGAACTTCTTCGCCTTCTTGGGATAAATGTCAAACCCGATGTACTTGAAACGCATCTCCTCCGAAATTCTTTCCTCAGTTTTGTTGTTTTGGTTCTTATCTGCCATTCGTGTTTAACTCCTCTGTTATTCACCTAAAGAGATTTTTATTTTCTTAATATCTTTGCATATCTATGTAGTCTCTCCTGTCCAAAGCCTCCTTGTTTTTGGGATCAATCTCCAAAACCTTAAGATAGTACTCATAAGCTTCGTCTACGTTTTTGGACAACTCTAAGGCTTTTGCAAGACTTAAGAGATGATTGACATTTTTTGGAAAACAAGAGACTGCCTTTCTGTAATGAGGAACTGCCGCCGCCGGTTTCCCTAGTCGCATATAGCAATATGCCACATGTGACTGTAACTCACACTTAGCAGGATCCAATTGGATTTCTTTAAGATAACAATCTGTGGCTTCCCCAAATTTATTAAGGTTTATATAGACTCGGGCGAGAAGATCGTGAGCCGCCGCATTATCCGGCTTCAACTCCACCACCTTCTCCAAAGGTTTCACCGCCTCTCGATATTTTTCCAGCTTAAGATAACTTAAAACTAAGTTATAATGGGCACTGGCATTGTCTGGATCGCTTTCGATCCTCTTCTGGAAGAAGGGAATGGCTTGTTCATACCTCCCCTGGTCATACAAAGCCTTTCCCAGGGAAGAGTAGGCGGCACTTTTCGTGGAATCAAGTTCGATGCCTTTCATCAGAGATACGATGGCATCCTCCAACGAAGCTGAATCCCCGATCTCAGCCTGCATCTGCCCTTTCCTCACCCAGAAGTCTGCATCTTCTTTCGTCCATTCGTAATCTTGCTGGGTCAAAATCTTCTCGTACCCCTCAAAAGCCTTCAGCGCTTCAGGGAATTCTTTCAGATCCTGATAGGCCTTACCCAGGTAAAGGTACAGGTCTGCTACCTCAGGATTCAAGGTTGATGATCTCTCCAGATACTGGCTCGCCTTTTGAGCCAATCCTGCACGGGTAAGAGTATCTTCATTCACCACCAAAGAAGGAAACTTCTTTGAGAGATAGTAATAGGAGATCCCTAAGTTTAGATATACCTCGCTGTTTTGCTGATCGAAGTTCAAATATTCTTCATAAATTATCCTCGCCTCCGGGTAGTGCTTGCCGTCCAGCATATAAATATCGCCCAGGGCGAGATAAGCCTCCTTATTCTCAGGGTCCACCCGAATCACGGTCTTGAAAGCGTCCATGGCATCATTGAATCTTACCTGCTTGAGATAAGCCTGAGCCAAATTGAAGTAAACCTCCACCATGGAGGAGTCCAACTCCAGTGCAGTCTGATACTCCTGCATGGCAATTACCAACACTCCCTTTTCGAAGTTTGCATCTCCCAGATTCTTGTGATATTCGGGATTTTTATCATCATAGGCGATGGCCTTGCGGAAGGAGAAGTCTGCATCCTTGAGCATTCCCTTTGCCATCTGCACCAAGCCCAACACATTGAACAACTCCCCCTTCTCCTTTTTATCCAATCCCTTTCTTACGACCTCTTCAGCCTGGTCATGCATTCCCTTTTTATAATAAGCATACCCAAGTTGAGAGTAAGCTTCCCAGTATTTGGACTTAAGCTCTATAGCCTTCTGATATTGTTCGATGGCCAGATCCAATTCTCCTTTCTTGAAATAGCAATTCCCTAAGTAGTAATATCCCTTCTCATCCCGGGTCTTCTCCTTGAGGTAGTCATTTATAAGCTGGATGGCTTGATCGTAGTCTCCGCTCTCGTATGCTTTGATCCCGGGTTTCAGATCGGCACACCACGCTTCTTGTGCAAAAACCAAAAGAAAGATGATCACTGCCCACAGGCAACTTTTTAAAGCTTTCTTCATCATATCCTTTACCCAGTTTGAAACAAAATGATTTTTAAACTAACAATTTTTCAAATAAAGTCAAGATTTTTTTAAAAGTTACGCAAATTTTTTTCATCCTCTTTGTCTATCCGGTTCAAATTTTCTTCTTTTCTTTTAAGACCCTCATATCCAGACTTAAGCATCCAGAATCGGATCAACCCATAACCTACTAAAATTATCCCCAGAGCGACTCTGAAGCTGGGGTTGATTCCGAATGCCCCTATCAGGATCAACAAGCCCAATAAAAAAACGATCAAAACCACCCCCAAGCTAAACGCCATCTCAAACCTAGTGGGATCCCGACTATTATAGGGCTTTAGTCTTTGGGGCATGGGGCGATTATATCTTCCTTTCTTTTCCCATGTTTTCTACTTTCAAAGTAAGTAAAAATAGCATTTTGTCAAGAAAATTCTTGTGATCAGCCAAGAAGTTGATCCATAAGAAACTATTGAGTACAATACATGTATTTGCTTTTTCTCCACAGCATTTTCAAACCTGTTTGTTCAAATATTTACCCTCTGATTCCATAACGGAGGTCAAGCTATAGCCTCACACTTCAACTTTCAGAGATCATTTCCTTTGGATGCTTTGCTTTGTCTAAAGATTCGACCTTTGGCATCCAATAAGAATACAAAAAACGTGCCTGTTTTATTCCCCTGATGACCATTAATAATACGTTGTGCCACCTTGAATTATAGGGGGTATCCGATGGTAAGTGAATGAGTTCAGGTAATCTTCGTAAACTTCTGCGAAAACGTTTCGCCAACTTTGGCGACCTTTCCATCATCCTCAAGAAACGGATGGAAACAGGGTCATTTTGTTAGTTAGTTGATTGTCTTGTCCCCCTCTCACAACTCTTACTAAGAGGAGCAGGAAACAGTTTACATCTTATTATTCGTATGAATGCTTCGCATTGATTTTTTTCTCTCCCACCTGTTTTGGGCTTGACTTGAAATCCCCCTTTAGCAAAGGGGGATTTAGGGGGATTTTTCAAGTTTCAAATCCCCCCTTCCCCCCCTTTTTCTAAAGGGGGGATGTAAACAATTATATGCTCTCCTTAATAACTCTCAACTCTCAACTCTAAAATCCCTTTCTCATCAATTCTTTCATCTTGACCAGATCCAAAACCAAAATCCTGTCTTTGATTAAAGGCGGTATGCGTCCCCTTATCTTTTGATAGATTTTACCGGTGCCGATTCCCGGTTTCAAAGGTGATCTGAAATCTATTCCCTGAGAGGCGGCTAAAAACTCAATGGCTAAGACATCCTCGGCATTGTTGACCACCTCCCTGGCTTTTCGGGCGGCTATGGTCCCCATGCTGACGTGATCCTCCTGGTCTATGGAGGTGGGGATGGAGTCGACGGAAGCGGGATGGGTCAAACATTTGTTCTCAGATACCAGCGAAGCCGCCACTATCTGCGCCATCATAAACCCCGAGTTTAAACCTGGCTCTTTTATTAGAGCGGCGGGGAGATCTGATATTGCTGGATTTATCAAAGCAGCGATCCTTCGCTCGGATATGCTGGCAAGCTCAGATACCGCTATGCTCAGGAAGTCTGAAGCCAAAGCCACCGGCTCGCCGTGAAAATTCCCTGCAGAGATCACCTTACCTTCATCTGGAAAGATCAAGGGATTATCTGTGGCTGAGTTTATCTCGATTTCAAGAACTGAGCGAACATAAGAGAGGGTATCTCGAACCGCTCCATGCACCTGAGGCATGCAACGAAAGCTGTAAGGATCCTGCACTTTGGGACAGGCTTTATGAAACTCTCTTATCTGACTCCCTCTGGTTAGGTTTACCAGATTCTCAGCCGATTTTCTCTGCCCTTTGTGTTTTCTGACTTTCTGGATGTTTGGGTCGAATGCCGCCGGAGTACACAACGCTGCCTCCAGACTCAAAGCTCCCGCCATATCGGCAAACTCTGCCAATCTTTCTGCCTTTAACAAAGACAAAACTCCGATGGCGGTCATCACACAGGTGCCATTAATCAGGGCAAGCCCTTCTTTGGAAGAGAGCTTGAGCGGCGATATCCCCGCTTTTTTAAAAGCCCTTTTCCCTTCCATTAATCTGCCCTGATAAAACACCCATCCTTTTCCTATCATGGGCAAAGCCATAAAGGCTAAAGGAGCTAAATCGCCGGATGCCCCTACCGAACCCTTCTCCGGGATCATGGGATGCATACTCTTATTGATCATCTCCACCAGAGTCTGAATCACCTGAAGTCTCACTCCGGAAAATCCCTTTGCCAGCACATTTGACCGCAGAAGCATAATCGCCCTGACCTCCTCTTCGGAGAAGACGGGACCCACGGAAAGGGCGTGGCTTAAAATCAGATTTTCCTGAAGTTTCTCTATATCTTTTTTGCTTATCCTTTTGCGGCATAGGCTCCCAAAACCGGTATTGATCCCGTAAACCGTCTCTCCGGTATTAACTATCTTTTCTACATACTTTCTGCATTTCTTTATTTTACTTACCGCTCTGGGATGGATTTTGACTGTGGCACCGTGTAAAGCAACTGCTTCCAGGTCTTCTAAGCTTAGATTATCACCATCTATTGTAACCGGCTTCATTTGTATTCCCCTTTTTGGTGTAGCGGAGGTCTTTCCTTGTCCTGAGCTTGTCGAAAGGAGACCTCCATGGTGGAAGGCTAAAGCTTTCCGCTACATTTTTTAATTCTTTCTCTCCTTGGTTTTACTTCACAGAGTTTCAAGTTCAGGAAACTTAATATTCAAATCATAAAGAGGATTGTATTCTTTCAAGATAGTCTCAAGCGCACCTATTAAGCCCTGTATAGTGCTCCACAGTTGTCTCCAAATATCCATTTTAGGATGGTCGGGTTTTGTTCCAGGTCTTAAGGCTCTTTCTGCCAGTCTAACGACCAGCCCAATGCGCTCACGTATATTTTTCTCTAAGAAGAACCCTTTGGAACTTCTCCAACTATCTAATTTTATTAGCAGATCGAAGAGCTCTTTCCTCTTTTCTTCGCTGGGGAAGTATAGAGCTCCGTCAGCTGAATAGTACTCGTTTACGAGCCCAAAAATCTTTACCAACTGACTGAATGCCTCCATATGCGCCTCAATACTTTTCTCAATCATTTTCTCTTCAACTTTGAACTTTCTTTCTTTTGCCCTATCCTTCAACTCCAATTCCTTCAAATATTCATTGTGCCTCAGTTCTTTTCTCTTCGTTAGATGATTGAAAAGTGAACTTAGGGCCACCCCTAAAAGTGTAGTGAACGAACCGATAAGGATGCCAAGAATCGTTTTATCCATGAAAACTCCTAATAAAAATAGAACTGCACTTGTCATTACTTTTGCAAATTAAACGCTACCATCTTTATATCCTTTGTTCGTCATGGACGCCTCGTCCGTGACGATATCCAGGGCAACGGATCGGGTGTCCGTTACCAACGTAGGGATCGTGTTCGGAATCTCATATAACGTTCTGTGTATTTGCGAAGTTGCCTTTAGGTAATTTAGCGAAGCGCCGCAAACACGCTGTCAGGCGACATTGCCTATTTACGCTTCCGAAACCAATTGAGAAAATCCTCCCTCATAGTTTCGACATCTTTCAAAATCCTACTGGTTATTCCACGTCCTAAATCCTCTCCTTTGTGATCTGGAACAGTTGCAGTTCTTCCATTAGGATGCCTAAAAAACTTATGGCTTCCCTTTTGCCTTACCTGTTCAAATCCCAAACTCTTAAGAAACTCAATCATCAGTTTGGCTGTAATTATTGGCATTCTGGGCATAGGTATCCTAAACTTTAACTTCAACCTGTTGGATCCCCACAAATTTCATGGGAACGGGTTCTTCCTCCTCAAGGCAAAGTTGGATTACCTCCTCAATTCTTGAATAAAGCTTCTTGAGAGTTTTTGCTTGGGTATAACAGCTTCTTAAAGCTGGAACTGTGGCAACATAATACCCATCTTGGTCCTGCTCAATTAGAACAGTGAAATTGAAATGCTTTTGTTTTCTTTTTCCCATCTCTTTTCCCTTCTTCTTTGTTCGTCACGGATTCATCCTGAACGGATTCACCGTGAACGGGCAGATTGTCTGCTACCTGAGCATTTAAGAACCCCGTGAAGCGAGGTTAGGCGAAGTAAAACGAAGACGCAAATGTTTTGTTAGATGAAGTTGTGTCTCTTTCTCTATCACCATTATTCATCTAATACCTGAAGATATTGCTCAATCCTCTGAACAAATTTCTCTGCCTCGTTAACTCTTTGCCTCGCCCTTTCTTCTTCTATCTCTATATTAGCTTCGTAGTCTCCAATCTCTCTATCTTCTTGTCCTGCTGTGAGTATTTTCGCAAATTCTTTTTCTATCTTTCCAGTTTTGACAAGATGAAGCCCAAACATCCTTCGTACCCCATCGTGTGTATCTGATTCAACTCCAGCTAAGGATAATGCTGCTTTTGCTGCATGAAGGACAGCATAATATGCTCTTGAGACACAATCCTCAAATAAGCCTTTCTCTATTAGCGTCTTTGCCGCAAGAAGAGCTTTCTTGGCACGGGCTAACTCTTTGATGGTATGTTCCGGTATCCTTTTACTCATATTGTAATTCCCTCTCGGATAACATTTCTTATGAAAGGAGTTCCCATTTTATAGAGACGGTCGTAGTCTTTTTTATTGATGATTTTTGGAGATATGCAGATTCCATCCTCCAGAAGTATATCAGTGACTATACTGTAAATCACATCACTTGTGCGCCAATCACCAGTTGCCGTTATTACTAGCACATCTATATCAGAATCCTTCCGAGCATTCCCACGCGCCTTAGAACCAAACAGCTTCACTTCTATAAGATTTCTACCTATTGCCTTTTCGAGGGCCGCTTTGAATTTCTTCAGTCCTAATTTATCCTTTTCACTTAATCCCAATGCCATAATTTCTCCTCTCTCCTGGAATTTTCAAAACCACGATTTCATCTAAACTATTGGATTAGCGAACAAACTTTCGCCAATCCTTCCAATTTAGGTTATTTTGCGAACTTAGCTTCGCTTACCAACATCAGTATTAATCTTGCTATCTGGTCGCTATGGTTTTAAAGATGCTACTTTCTGCAAATGTATTTCATAACCTTCCCTGGCTTTCTGCGATTGTTCCTCAACCCATTTCTCAAAACCTATTTCTTTAAATCTCTTATACCTGTCCATCGTGTCAGGGTCGGCAACATTCTCAGTTTTGGAACATGAGAACTCTTCACATTCAAAACATATACGCAATCCTTTTTCAAAACAGCATTTCTTTACCTCACACCAAGCCGGTCCTCCACCTTGTCGGCACCCGGGACATTTTGCATTATCGGTGAACCATTCTAATCCCTTCACAAATTGCTTAAAATCGAACGCCCCTTCGGATCAAAATTCAAACCCGTAAAGGTCTGCAAATTCCCTCATCTGCCTGGCAGTTTCAACAATCAGCCCATTATACTGTCCACAGCCGCCACAAAAATCACCGCATGGTGCCACTAAATCGTATTTTTCCATTTTCCCACCTTCTTATTTCTTGTGCCAGCCAGGTTCCCCTGACCTGACTGAGTTTGTCTTCATTTGTTCACCAAGGACGCCTCTTCCGTGGCGATTTTTTTTGTTGGGGCAGGGGTTGAACCCTTGCCCCAACCAGATGAGAACTATTTTTGCAAATTAAAAACCACCATCTTAATATCCGTCATCTCCTCGATGGCAAATTTTAAGCCTTCTCGTCCTATTCCTGATTCTTTAACGCCTCCATAGGGCATCTGATCTGCACGGTAAGTAGGAACGTCATTGACTATAACCCCTCCCACCTTTATCCCTTTCACCGCTTGAAACGCCTTCTCTATATCAGAGGTGTATACCCCTGCCTGTAAGCCGTAAATTGAATCGTCCGTCATCCTCACCGCATCGGAGAAATCATCAAAAGGAACCAAGGAGACCACCGGAGCGAAAACCTCTTTTGCAATCACCTTCATCTCCGGTTTCACATTGGTCAAAACCATAGGAGAATAGAAATTTTTTTCTCTTTTTCCTCCAATCAATATTTTTGCACCACCTTCAACTGCCTCATTTACCCAGCTTTCGGTCCTTTTTGCATCGTCCTCTGTAATCATGGGCCCCACGTCAGTTTCCGAATCCAGAGGGTCACCGAGTTTCAGATTTTCGGTCCCCTTTAGAAATCTTTGGGTGAACTTATCGAATATCTTTTGATGGATATAAATTCTTTGCACTGAGATGCAGATCTGTCCGGCATAGGCAAAGCTTCCTACAATACAGCGCGGCACAGCTAAGTCTAAATCTGCGGACTCATCGATGATGCAGGCGGAGTTCGAGCCCAACTCCAGCGTTACCTTTTTCAATCCGGACTTTTCTTTTATATCCCTTCCCACGGGTGGACTGCCGGTGAAGGTGATCATGGAGACGCGCGGATCGGTGACCAGCCAGTTGCCCACCGTCGATCCGGAGCCGATGATGATGTTCAATGCGCCGTCCGGAAGACCGGCTTCCATCATTATCTCGCCTAACTTCAGGGAGGTAAGGGGCGTCATGGATGCGGGCTTCAGCACCACAGAGCATCCCGCGGCAATTGCCGGCGCAACCTTATGGGCAACCAGATTCAAAGGAAAGTTAAAAGGACTGATCGCTCCCACGATCCCCACCGGAAAACGAAGATAAAACCCTATTCTTTTTTCTCCACCAAAGGCCGCATCCATAGGGATCGTTTCCCCATGAATTGACTTTGCCTCCTCGGATGCAAACTTAAAGGTCTGAACCGCCCTTTCCACCTCCGCTTTAGCGTGCTTCCATGCTTTCCCTGCCTCCATGGCGATGATTCGGGTGATCTCATCTTTTTTCTCTTCTATTTTCTCTGAGGTCTTCTCTAAGATTTTTGATCGTCGGTAGGCAGGTATATTGGAGATGAGGGAAAATCCATCTTGAGCAGACTTAATCGCCTCTTCAAAGGTTTCTTTATCGGTCAAGGGGACCGATCCGATTACTTCTCCGCCATATTTATTCGTTACCTCTAAAAGCTTTTCTCCCTCTTTCCATTTACCCCCAATAAGTGTTTTGTAGACCTTAGACATTTTCTACCTCTTTCCTTAATTATATATAGGTCTCAAATTTTCTGACCAATATAATCCAAAAAAGCTTTTGGTCAAGTATCAAATGGTGGTCTTTTAGATCGGATCGGAAAGATCAGATTCTTCTTACTGGACGAAATCCTTTTTTTTATACCGGCGGAGGCTTCGGACTTTTTCCGATTAAAGAAAAATTCTTCCCGAAAGGCGATACCTATTTAAAGCAAAAAACTCAAAGGGTTCCTCCGCTTTTCCCTTTCATAGAATAGAAAAACTAAAAAAATCCTCTCCGCTCAATTAGCAGAGAATTTTGCGAAAGATATGCACTCGGTTGCATAATAGATTCTCTCACAGGCGTATTCGGTCTATCATCCAGCTTTCCACTAATCATATGATTCGTCAAGACTTAACCTGAAATCCTTTCCTGATCCTCATCCTCTGACCAGAGGCACATTTTTTGCTTTTCTGTGGGATGAAAATCGAAGCTTTTTAGGGAAAGGATCAAGATATGGAAAAGACTCTGAGTATCGGCATAAAAAGGGGATTTTCCAACGAGACATTAAAAAAGATCAAAGAACCCAAAGTGAAAGAAGATGAGGGTGGATATTACATCTACACAGTAAATGAAGGCGTTAAAGTCTACTTCGAAGATTTTTATACCTTTATGGAAGGGATAGAAAGAAGGTGCATAAGCGAGTTGGGAAGCCTAAGGGAGAAGATGGACCGTTGCGATCCAAGATGTGAGGAGACCCGTGCATACTATTGTGCCAGAAAAATCATAGTTGAGGTAGTTTTGAAAAACGCGTATGGTTACTATGGAGATGATTCCACTCTGGCAGTAATTATGACCCCCTGGTGTTTTGGCACCGTGCTTTTGGAAAAGGTTGAAAACTACAAGGAAAGGCTCAGCCGGGGAGAACTTCTGGATGTGAATATCCCCGAATATCCCTATTTGGTTCTGAGATACATAGACGAGATTTATAAAAAGATCCTGCTTGAGTTACTTGAACTCCCCATGGAGGCATTCAGCATCAAATGGCAGTATGCTGAGCTCTTGAAGCATTTCGCCAAGGTTCTTTCTAATATCCACGCCAATTTGTCAAACATTCTCTCGTTGGTCAGGGAGCATCGTCAGAATTCTTCTGATCAACTGGCATGAACATCTTGCATTGTCCTTCTCAAATGCCCGCCCACATCCACTGAAAATAATCCTCCCCAAACCCCATATCGATTGAACCTTTAAACCTTTGAACTTTTGAACTTTTCTCATCCATTTTTCCAATAGGAAAAACGTTAGACATTGCCTGAAATTTAGAGAATAGAGGTAAAAAAGATTTTATTAAGGGAGGGGGTAGCCTGCGGGGAGAGGGAAGAGCATGGAAAACTATTTTGAAGGTATAGCCGGCGCCTTTCTCAATAATCCCGCAGAGAGGACTCAAATAAATGTAAAGAGGAAGCCAATTGTGACGGCAACCTTCTGCCACATTTCAAGATAATTTGGTATAATTATTTGATTCGAGTTATGCCATATAGACCGAGGGAACATGTCAACTGTCAAAGAATGGAGCTTTCCTTTCTTCTCTTCCCTTTAGCCACAAAAAGCGAGGAGGTTTGTTTATGCTTCAACTCCTGAGCTTTCTGGATATTCCAGCCATCTAATTCAAAAGAGATAAAAAACAAGCCTCGAATTTGTCCTGCATTGCCAACCAGAATATTCTTTTTCCCAAGTAAAGATATATGGTTCTTCTCCACGTCAGTTGCTGAAATTCTTCATAAGAAAAAGACTCTTAAGGACTTAATTAGGTGGAACAGAGCCACAATTTTGTTTTTTGGTCAAACATAAGCTTATGCATTAACAACTCTTTTGGATTCATCCTGAAGGAGAAGACCCAGATATAAATTGAGCGCAATAAGTTTTTTCTGAGCTTTTCGAAAAAAATTCTAAAAATCCTTGACATCACCACGGGAGGTGTTTATAATTACAGAACTAAAAACCGAAGGAGAGAAGTTTCTGTCCTTCGTAAAATGAGAAGTTAAACCTAAAGGAGAGTGGTTATGAAACGTTCAGTTTATTTTTATATCCTGCTTTTGCTGGCAATTTCTATCTGGTCATTTGGCCCGACTGCCCGGGAAGCAAAAGCGCTGACTGCGGTAAATTTGACCTCCCCCGGTGATTCAACCAAGGTCACCACTGCAACTCCAACATTCAAGTGGAAGGTAAGTGGCCCTGATGAGGAGACACCCAGAAGATTCCACATTAAGTTGGCTCTGGATCCCAATTTGACTTCCATTGTCTGGGAAGATTCAACCATCGATGGTTCGGAAGATAGCACGGTTTATGATGGCATTACTCCTTTAGTGGAGTGGCAGGCTTATTACTGGGCTATGAGGGTGGAGGTGGATTCGCAAACAACCTGGGTGGTGGATTCAGACACCATAGATACGACAATAACTTACTGGCAGGATTTCGCTCCACATTTCACCTTCTTTTATACTACCGCCACCGTTTTCCACATCCGCGCTGATGGCAGTGGCGATCTTCCCACTATCCAGGATGGAATTGTTTGGGCGGCAGCGAAAAAGGCAAAAGATACGGTTTTGGTGGAGCCTGGGGTTTATTACGAAAACCTGAAATTCTATAAGAAGGATAGTCTGTTAGTGACCAGTAACTACCTTTTTGATCATGATACTGCAACCGTCAATAAGACCATAATTGACGGGAGTGAGTCTACTCGCGGAAAAGAAAATGGGAGTGTGGTTTTCTTCCCATCCGGTGTGGACTCCAACACCATCTTGATGGGGTTCACCATCCGAGGTGGCACAGGTACCAAAGCCGAGGTAGGAGGTGTTCAGAAAATCAACGGAGGAGGTATATTTTGCGATGAGGGTTCCAGCCCTACCATTGTTTATAATGTGATCACGGGAAATCAAACAGAGGACGATGGGGGTGGAATCTTCATTAACTCGGCGGCACCAAACATTCTCCACAACATAATTACCAACAATTCCGCTAAAGGCTCAGGTGGGGCGATCCAGTGTTTCTATTCCATCAAGGTGGGAGCATCCGCAGGCTTAAGCCCGGATGAGCAAAAGGGAGAGGACAAAAAGAAAGCGTCTCCAGAGAAGTCCGAATCTGGTGCTGAAATTAAAGAATCACCTTCTCCCTCAAAATCACGCTTGAAGATGAACGAAGGCGAAATGAAAAATTCGCTCAATCCCAGGGATGCCACCGATGTTTCTTCTCCTACCGCTCCTGGCTCAATGGCTAAGTCTGCGCAAAACAACCCACCGGTGGCTGATTTCAGTTGGTCTGCCCACCACAATGGCATCATCGAGCGGGAAAAATATTTGCCAGGTGATACCCTCGTCTTTGATGGGACCGGTTCCTCTGATCCAAATGAGAATGAGGGAGATTCCATAACAAAGCATCAGTGGCAGTATTATAGATATTATAATTGCACGAAGGATCCCGACCCGGATAAATGGAACAACCCCACTGTGACTCTCGGCAATGGCTCCATTTACACCATAGCAATTACGGAGAACTATAGCAAGGCAGGATTATTACGAGTGCGTTTAAGAGTCCAAGATACTTTTGGCGTCTGGGGATATTCGGATTCAATTGTAACCATTAATATACAATATCATCCCGTAGCGGAGGCGTATGCAATAAGTGCACCACCTGGAGGTACCGTCTGGCTGGATGGATCGCAAAGTTGCGACGTCAATACCGGTGATGTTTTAACCTACCACTGGACTCAGCTCTCTGGCCCTGTCTCCGTCACCATTGAGAATGCCAATTTGGCTAAAGCCCACTTTGTTGCCAAGGATACCACCTATCTGGGAACGTACGAGTTCCAATTAAGGGTTACTGATTCTATGGAGGCAGATTCCGCCACCGTCCAGGTAACGGTCTCCCGTCCCCCGAAAGCAGTCTGTATAAATGATCCCGTATACGGGGACACCCTGGTAGGAGGATTCACCCCTGACAGTATGATGATTCTGGATGCTTCATCTTCCTCCGATCCTGATCCAGGCGATCAGGTTAAATATTACCTATGGGAGAAGGTAAAAAAGACCATACCTACTAAAGATGGATATAAAGAGGTGGAATTCCAGACCATACCCCCCAAACCCGATTCCAATCTGGCGGTGCAGACTTTTCGCCTTACCTATGGCGCCGAAGGTGGGCTTTTGAAATACCGTCTGAAGGTAAAGGATTCCTATGGAGTGATAAGCCAAAACTACGATTCGGTTTTCTTTTCAGTTCAATATCCCCCGCTGGCGAATGCGGGCAAAGATACCCTTCTCCGTCCGGGAACGGTGGCTTACCTTACCGGCCGCGCAATTGAGATCAATCCCGATCAAAGGAACTCGTTAAAATATAACTGGAGTTGGGTCTTAAGACCCACCGTAGGTTTCCGAATTAAACCTTCAACGACAGTTCAGTCTATTTACTTCGATGTTCCTGAGTCAGGGGTGTATATACTTAGGCTGATTGTAGACGATGGCTTTATATTAAGTGATCCGGACGAGGTGACTGTGGTGGCAAATCGGCTCCCTATTGCAAAGCCGGTTAATGTCTCTAATGTCTTTGAGGGTGATACCGTGGTACTGAATGCTTCAGATTCTTATGATCCTGATTCTGCCGTGTTTAAGGCTCCTAAGGATACTACCGCCTGGCTTAAGTTCAAGTGGAGCGTGAAAGAGAAGCCGCCAGGTGCTGAAGAACCGCAGATAGTGAATGCTGACAAGCGGATCGCCAAATTCATCCCTTACCGCACCGGAACCTATAAGTTTGAGGTGCTGGTCAACGACACCCTGTCGAAAAACCAACCTCCGGCCGAGAAAGTTAACATAGCCGTGCTCACCGTCAAAGTTGACTCCACTTATGCTTATCCCATAATTCAGGGAAACCTGATTTCCCATAACTTCGCCGGGTCAAGAGGAGGGGGAATCGATTGCAACCAGAGTTCACCTGATATCATCAGCAATATCTTTTATAAAAATCAGAGCAAGCTTTCGGGCGGGGCTATATGTTGCCGGTATTTCTCCACTCCCCGGATAAAAAGCAACATCTTTTTCGGCAACATATCCAGTGACTCCACCGGCGGCGATATCGCCGATCTTGGGGCGCAACTTGCTCCCTCCGCCACCAGAGGCTTCAGGAAAAATTTGGCGATTCAATGCAACGATTTCTGGGATAACCGGGGCGGGACGTTATATCAAGTCTCGGGGAATACCTCTGATAATATCTACGACTTCCCTCGTCTGATCGACCCGGATTTCGGCGATTTTAGATTCGAATGCTCTTCTCCATGCATTGGGGACTCGGTTTGCTCCGACATTGGATCGCTCATATACTTCCAGCCATGTGATACGGTGAAGCGCTTGAAAATGGTTTCGCTCTCTTTATTCCAGAATCCGGTGGCAACTGCGGTGGCTCACTTTATCGTGAATACAGACGTTGCCTTAAAAGCGCCACCAGTTGCTTGGGTGACCATCGGAGATCATCAACCCAGCCCGGTGTTCTTTGTCCCCATCTCTTCTGGGACCTATCGAGGAAGTTTCGTTTTTACCGCCAGCGGAACTGCCGATATTTCAGTTTTTGCCAGTTCTGTTGTGGAGAGGGACACCATTGCCACCCGGAACTTCAGCGTGGAGTTTATAGGAGCAGGCAAGGTGGGCAAATTGGTCAGCTATGACAAAAAGGTGCAAGTGCTTTTCCCCGAAGCCTCGGTAAAGAAAGAGATATATGCCACCTGCATCTCCGTCTCCGAAGATTCCCGGTATCAGTTTGAAGAAAAACATGAGATGATGACATTCGGAGAAGCTTACCAGTTAGGTCCTTCTACCTCCTTTGAGAAAGAGCTGATCATAAGCTTCCCATTATCGGGCGATCTCGATCTGAAGGACAAGGACAAGACTTTGTTCTCAATTTATAAATATGAAGATGGGAAGTGGAACAAACTGGAAAGCTTTTTGGAAGGAAATTCAGTTTGCGCCAAGGTTAAGAGTTTAGGTGTTTACAGGCTGATTTATGATGCCAGAGGGAAGCATATTGCCAGCATACCCAAAACCTATGAGCTTTTCCAGAACTACCCCAATCCCTTTAACCCGGAGACCCAGATAAGATATGATCTGCCTGTTTCCGGACATGTAAAGCTAACCGTCTACAACGTCCTTGGTCAAAAAGTGAAGGTATTGGTGGACGGGATCCAGGACGCAGGCCACAAATCGGTGATCTGGAATGGAAAAGATAATGCTGGCCAGGAGGTGGCTTCGGGCATCTACTTCTACAAGATAAGAGCGGAAAACTTTCAGAAGACCAAAAAGATGCTTCTTTTAAAGTAAACAGGATTTTTGCAAAAGGTTTAGGTAAACATAGGTAATGGATGAAAAAAGGAGACGTTATGAAAAAAGGATACTTTCTCTTGATCGCTGCTTTAATTTCCTCCCTTCTTTTGGTCTACGGTTGCGGCGATGATGATGGTGGTGTGGACCAAACCGCTGAGGTGCTGATCAGGCAGGGATGGGCGAAACTCGAAGCTGGTAACAACGCTGGTGCCAGTGCCGACTTCAACGCCGCCATGGGATTAAGTGCCGACACAAACGAAGCATATTTAGGTTTGGGTTGGGCTGAGCTGAGACAAAGTCATGCCGGGCTGGCGGAAGATGCTTTCGAAACCTATCTTGCCAAATTTTCTGATTCGAATGATGCTAAAGCGGGACTGGCGTTAGCTTGTCATGCAGGGCAAAAATTCGAAGAAGCTATAGATAACGCATCAGCGGTGCTTTCGTCTGATCCCACCTGGATCTTTTCCCGTGACAGCAGGATAAATCATCAGGACTTAGCTTTGGCTCTGGCTCATAGTTATTATGAGACCGCTGACTTCAGTCAGAGTCTTACTGTGGTCCAACAATATTTTGATTCCTCCTTCAATCCAGACTTAGGTACAGACGAAGGACGGGATCAATTGGCGAAAAAATTGCAAAGCCTGTATACCGGCTGATCTAAAAGGTTTTTTTCAAAGAGTAAATTCATGATTTGGTTTTGGGGTGAGAATCACTCTCACCCCATTTTTTACCTCTCCAGAATCTTCTTACTAATTATCGGCGCGCCATCAAACCTTGAAGAAAAGCCTTTTTGGCTGCGTAATCAGAAAACCTGTGAGTCTGCCACTTTAAAGCTTCTCCCAACAGATGAAACAGATGATTTAATCTCTTTTTTTCTATCCGTTTAATCTGTTCCATCTGTTGGGAGTTCAACCTGAGGATTAAAGGCAGAGTCAAGGAGGCTTTTTCATCTATACAAAAAAGAGGTTAAACCCATCAAAGCGTCCAGCCAAGGAGGCCCACCAAACCGTCAAATTTCTCCTTGCTTCCTGTCATTTTTTTGTTAAGTTTCACCAGAAGTCATCGAATTAAAAAGCTTTGGTAGGAATTGAAATCTGACTATGTCTGAGAAACCGATCATTGGGATCACCATGGGGGACCCGGCGGGCATTGGTCCTGAGGTGGTGGTCAAGGCGGTGACAGATAAAAAAGTTACCAAGATCTGCTATCCTTTAGTGTTTGGTTCTTATCATATAATCTTTTCTGCCGCAAAAAAGTTTTTGAAAAAGGCGACTATAAGAAGAATCGTGTGGGTGGAAGATGTCACAGCTTCGAAAGACAGCATAAATGTGCTTGCCTGCACTAAATTCGATCACACAAAAATAAAAACTGGAAAAATTACAAAGTTATCCGGGAAAGTGGCGGCGGATTCGGTCTTTTGTGCCACCCAATTTGCCCTCTCCGACCAGATAGACGCCCTGGTCACGGCTCCTCTATCCAAAAAAGGTCTACATCTGGCTGGATATGATTTTCCCGGACATACTGAACTCTTGGCTTATCTCACTGCCACCCGGAACTACGCCATGATGTTTGTTTCTCACCAATACAAGGTGGTTTTAGCCACCACTCATCTGCCTCTGTCTGAGGTTGCCCGGACCCTCTCCAAAAGAAAGATCTTAGAAAAATTGATGGTGACTCAAAAAGCTCTACAAAGACATTTTGGTATTAGAAAGCCAAAGATCGGGGTTTGTGCTTTAAATCCCCACTGTGGTGAGGAAGGAATTTTAGGAAGTGAGGAGAAAAAAATTATCATTCCGGCAATCAAAATCGCCCAACAGAAGGGAATAAAAGCTTCTGGACCATTTTCATCAGATACCATCTTTTCTCCGAGAGTCTCAGGGGATTTTGATTGTATACTTGCCATGTATCATGACCAGGGGCTGATCCCTTTGAAGATGAGGGGGCTGGGAGAAGCAGTCAACGTCACCGTCGGCTTGCCCATAATTCGCACCTCTCCTGATTTCGGGACCGCCACAGACATTGCCGGAGAAGGTATAGCCGATCCCAAAGGAATGAAAAACGCCATTCTTTTAGCTGTGGAGATGGTTAAAAAAGCAAATCCAAAAAGCCTGTTGTTTAAGCCGACAGTGTGAGTTATTTATCATTTAGCTTATCGTAATTTTCGACTAGAAAAAACCTCTCCCTCCGTCCCCCTCTCCACACTTGAGGGTGTGTCATAATACTCGGTTAAGGGAGATAAGGTTTTAGGTTTTGGAATAAAAATAGAACAATATTAACTTTGTTTTACAAGATTATGGTTTTATTCACTAGAATTATAGAGATGTATCCT
>Ga0209979_1000696_pt1 | contig 42787 bp, 28 predicted proteins | sample AnhtaG_FD_183114 | JGI IMG/M metagenome (GOLD analysis project Ga0209979, IMG submission 183114) | Deep subsurface microbial communities from Anholt, Denmark to uncover new lineages of life (NeLLi) - Anholt_01485 metaG (SPAdes) (version 2) | ecosystem: Environmental > Aquatic > Marine > Oceanic...
CCTCAACCGATGGTGGCGGCGACTCGCTGGTCATCCTCGACCCGACCGCCCACCCGGCCACCTGGGACGAGGCCGAGAGCTGGCAGGCGGCCCTTCCAACCCCCGGCGCGGCCAATCCGTAAAATCCGTGATTTTGCAGGGCCGAAGTACGGGTCTGGCGCAATCTGCGGCCGCCAACCCCGTCCAACTGTCCCACAGCCACAGCAGGGCGTGCCGGTACCACACTCACTGCTATTACATGAAGCAGGAGCACCAGTGATGCCTTTGTACAGTGTAACCACCGAAAAGAGGGAAAAACAGAGCAGGGCGGTGAGCCAGGCGGCTTTTTTGAACAGGCCGGATAGCAGCCAAATGCTAAGAGCAAGCTCAAATTCGACCGTTAGAATCAGAAACGGTCTATATGTCCAAATATCGTTATTAGCAGCCGGTTCGGTGAGTGTTTCCCGTCAGCAGAAATGCAGCTAATCGGTCTGTTTGCTTGGAACTATTCCCCTACATCAAAACTCTGGTCAAACCTTCGCAATTCTTGCGACTAAATAAATTTGCGCGAAAATGAGGCCAATTGTAAAATGAGTGTTCCCAATAACTTACAACACAATTGTTTTGTGTCGGCGGAGCCGACAGAAAGGAACACTCATGGAAAGGATTGTTATCAAACTAACGCGGCAAGTCAAGCGTCATTTTCGTCGCACCATCAAGAAAATTAAAGACGCAAGGTTGAAGACACGTTACCTGATCATTCTGCACACAGCTGACGGCCGTAGTCGTCGCAACATCGCGAAAATGTTGTTGTGTTCTGCCTCGACCGTGGATCGGGTTCGTAGGCGATTCGGCGAAGAAGGAGAACTGGGTTTAATAGACCGGCGTGGCGATAACGGCCCGGCGAAGGTGAATGAGGATTATATTCTGGCCCTGATTAAGGCGGTGGAACGTACTCCGCTGGATTACGGGTATCGCCGACCGACCTGGGCACCGGAGTTGTTAATTTGCGTTTTGACCGAGTTAACAGGTATCACAGTATCACGCACTACCATGTGCCGGTTGCTTCGGCGTTTGGGTATTCGGCGAGGGATGCCGAAACCCACGGTAGGCTGTCCCTAGTCGCAGAAGGCACGCAAACGCCGTATTCGGTTGATAAAACGCCTGATTGAGACCCTACATCCTGACGAAGCGGCCTTATAGGAGGACGAAGTCGATATTCACTTGAACCCCAAGATAGGTCCTGACTACATGCTGCGTGGCCAACAGAAAACCGTGCTGACTCCAGACCAGAATGTCAAACACTATCTTGCTGGAGCCTTGGATACTCAAACCGGACGGGTAATCTGGGTGAAAGGTGATCGCAAACGCAGTGCACTGTTTATTGAGCTGCTCAAGAAGCTTGGCCGGTTATATGCGGACAAGAAGGTGACCCATATTATCTTGGATAACTATGTGATTCATACGAGCAAAATCACCCAAAAGGCCGTCGAGAAATTCAATGGCAGGATTGTGCTTCATTTTCTTCCGCCGTACTGTCCTGATGATAATAAGATTGAATGTTGTGTTTGGCGAGAGCTGCATGCCAACGTGACACGTAATCACAAATGCCAGGATATGGACGAGCTAATGCGAGAAGTTCGTAGCTATCTTGCAAGGCTAAATCGAGCAACGGCGGTAAAACGGAGACGAAAAGTCGCCTAATGATGGCACGATTTTCATGAAATGTTATTTAAGTACCTCTATCTTCCAAACAGCGAGCTCAAGAAATGACGATAGGACTTGTTGTCCATCAGTCATTCCAAATCAATTATTGGTTTACTTTTGAATCTTCAATGCAGAATTACATATTTCCAACAGCCTTAAAATAATTCGGTGTCAATCTATCATCACAGCCAGTCACCAACCGGTATTTGATCTACTGCATAGCGCAACACAGGATCAACATTCGTATATACCTTGTTTGTAAGATCTGGTGAAGAATGTTCCAACAATTTCTGCGTGACAGCAGTGGAAATTCCATTGTGAGCAAGAATGGAACCAAAGGTCTTGCGTAAATCATGGAATTTCAGGTCAGCCAAGCCAACCTTTTGACGTATCTTTTCCCATTTATTTTGGCTGAAATTGTCACTGAATATTTTTTCCTGTTCAGTATCTAATCCGGAAACATACTTCTTAAGCTCTGCCATGACCGGAACTGGCACAGGCCGTGAGCCCATGCTTTTTCTGGTCTTTTTGCTCCGCGTAGTGATATAGTTGTTTACAAAATCAATATCAGTAATTTTCAATGATTCAACATCACCGCGCCTCAGACCCGTGCCCAGAGCCAATAGAATTCTCATCCTCATCGTTCGATACGGTTTAGAAGCTGACAGCAATTTTCTTATCTGAATACTGTTCAAGGATTTCACAGGTCTCTCATCTTCCTTCAATCGCTTGATTTCTATTTCTCCATTCAGGTACCTGTTTTTCCTGCACCAGTTAATAAATGTTATCAAGTTTCTGATGTCCTTATTGAGCGTTGGGCGTTTTACTTCGTTGCCTCTCTCGAGTATGAACTTGTCAATAGTGTTTTGTGTGATCTGTTTCGAGTTACATTGTCCAACAAGTCGTTCAAAGTTTCGCAACGTAAGAGCTACTTCATAAAGTGAAGCCTCTGTAATGCCTGCGACTCTTTTGCTGTGCTCGTATTCGTTTCGCATCTGTCGCCAATCTGCAGTGACGGTCCCAGTGAACACATCGGAGTTCAACTGGCTGTATTTTATACGACAATAATGTTCCGCCAGGGCCTTGGTAGGTAAGGCTTTTGCTTTGCGTTTGCCACTTTCATACCAGCCAACCCACCAGCCCTTGATACCTTTTCTTTTGTAAGTCCAAACCTTTCTCATAACATCCAGTCTATCGTAACTATGGGGGTGCGAATCAAGCGAAAAAGAGGGCTTTGATGCGGGCAAATTGGTGTCAAAATGGAGACATGCGAAACGGCGCCCAAGGCGAGGATAGCATAAGCACCTATCCTGCAAAAGGTTACGGAACGGGCACATTCCCTTTCCCCCAGACATTGAATCCAGATTTGCTTTAGTCAAGCTCGGAGTATTCCATACTCACGCGCAGCAAACACGGTTTTGCTTCCGCAGTCTGCCGGGCTTCCTTGAATGTGCAATAACTTTACTTTCTGGCCAAGCAGCCAAAATATAACTTATTTCTACATTGGTCATTTTGCTTCGCCATCCTTTTTATTTCTTGGGCAGGGTGAATGTGAACTTTGAGCCTTTGCCAGGCTCACTTTCCGCCCAGATTTGTCCTTTCGCCAGCTCGATAATCTGCTTGGAGATTGCAAGGCCCAAGCCCGTTCCTTTTTCTCCTGGGCCTGCTCTTCTGCCGAATTGCGTAAACTTATCGAATAACTTTGGCAAATCTTCTTGTGCAATTCCAACACCGCAATCTTCGACAGAAACCAGGATTTCTCTGTCATGCTCGGAACAAATTACCTTGACCCAGCCTCCTTGAGGGGTAAATTTGAGGCTGTTGGAAATAAGATTTATCAGAACCTGCTTAGTCTTATCCGGATCAACGCGAATATCGATACTTCTTCGGGGAACTTCGTAATCAAGAGTAATGCCCTTTTCCCGAGCAAGAGCCTTGCAATTAGAAACGGTATCGCCAATGAGTTTACAAATATTTACAGACACCGCTTGCCAATCCATTTTACCGGATTCTATCTTGGATATGTCCAGCAGGGAATCAACAGTATTAGTGAGCCTTTGCACATTCTCCATCGCCTCAGCTAAAACATCCCTTTGTTCCGGGACTATCTTGCCTGGTATTTCATCCAGAACGAGCTTTATCGCTCCCATAATTATTGAAAGCGGTGTACGCAGTTCGTGCGAAGCGGTAGAGACAAATTCGTCCTTTAACTGATTATACTCTCCCAGCTTCTCGTTTGCCTTTCTGAGTTTTTCCTCCGCCAGCTTGCGCTCTGTAATGTTTTTGGTTAAATGAACTGAGCCTGTAACTTCGCCTTCCTCATCAAATATCGGCGATGTAGATATACCGACATGAATCCCCAGGTGTGGTTCAAAAAACTCAAGAGTGGCTGGTTTCTTGGTCTCGAGGGTCTGTGTATGAGGACAATTTGAGCAAGGCTCTTTTAAGCCATGGAATAGTTCATAACAGCTTTTGCCAATGAGCTCTTTAGGTCCTTTTTTAAAGAATCTGGCCAAAGCCGTATTGACCCTGACGATTCTGTGATTCTTATCATGAATCGAAATCATTTCTGTAATGGAGTCAAAGGTTGTCCTCCATTGCTGGGCTGCTTGAATTTTTTTTTCTTCAGCCTGCTTGCGCTCCAGAGCATAAAGAACCGTCCGAACCAGCAAATTCTCTAATAGTAGGCCCTTGGCCAGGTAATCCGTCGCACCACTTCTTATAGCTGAAAGGCCCGTTTCTTCATCATCCAATCCTGTCAACACCACGATAGATACGTGGGGATTAACTTCACTGACCTTTTGAACCGTCTCAATCCCGCTGCTGTCAGGAAGTCCCAGGTCAAGCAGTACAACGTCATATTCTCTACTGCCAAGGTACTCAACTGCCTCTGAAAGGGTCCTAACTGATTCAATAACGAATTTAATAGGTCGTGAACAGTTGGCCAGAATCCGTTTAGTTAATCGTCTGTCAATTTCGTCATCCTCTACCAGCAAGACTCTTATCAGGTCCTTTTCCACGAGAAAATGTGTTTTTTCTATTGTCTTAGTTTCCATTTGGCAACTCACTTGAAAATCAGTATGGGTTAATCATGCCCCATTACGTTTGGATTTCAAAGCCTTGGCGATTTTTTCGAGTAATACTGTATAGTCAAATGGCTTGACAACATACTCGACGGCTCCTCCCTTTTGTGCACTGGCTATATTCTCTTCACTTGAAAGGGCTGTGACCATTATCACCGGGATACACTCTGTTTTCTCTGAGGCTCGCAGTTTCCCTAAAGCTGTCTGTCCGTCCATATTCGGCATTATATTGTCAAGCAGGATAAGATCCGGCAGTTCATTTTCTGCTTTGGCGATGCACTCGAGGCCGTCATTGGCCGTTATGACCTCATAGCCGTTATGCGTAAGAAACTTGCTTACGACCATGACCTGACCCGGCTCGTCATCAACTACCAATATTCTCTTTATATCTGTTTTCTTTGCGAATAGTTTGGATAACATACTCAACCATTAAGGCAATACCACTGCTACCTGTATTTCTTTTAACGTTGAACCTTTTGGGTCCATCTTTTGTCGTTCATTTCGAACTCGACGCTATCTGTATTTATTTTTACGATGGTTACGCCCAACACTTCATCACCTTCGTGCACTATTTTGTTGGCAACCACCGCAGAGGGATTATCCTCGCTATAGACAATACCTTTTACAATTAGCTTGCTGTGCTCTGCCTGAGTAGTGTTCGCTGAACCGAACTGCATAGGGTCGCGAAGCCTTGTTACGCGGGACACCGAAATTTGACCGTCGACTTCAGGGCCGGCGGTAACGGGTGGGCCTGCTGCATCTGTCGTAGGGACGTCTGTTTTGTGCGAAGGCGTGCTTAAACGCTGGATGAGCACAGAAATCGAAAATGACGCTCTTGGATTAGATTTCTCACCGGGTGGCAGCGCTATATGTAAATTTGTAATGAAAATCTTTTGCGGCCGGTCGGTCAGCTCGTTCACAAAATTGACAATGTCAAAATAGCTGCCGGAGACGGCAATTTTCGCCGATTGTGTGTCCAGCAGTTGCTGTCCTGGTTCAGCTTTCTCGGCCACAACAAGCCTCTTCGGTTCCGAAATTATTCTCGATATGGGTTTTAACTTGTGTGCCAGCGCAAGTGTGTTTATGATTTCGAAGAACTCCAACACCTGCTTGCTGCTGAAAAATTTCTGCTCTTGTTCTTCAAGTTGCCTTTTTGTATTCTCAAGTTGTTTTCCGAGGCTCTGCGCAATCAGATGCAGTTGCTGAGTTTCGATGCCGGTATGTGCAGCCCGCGTGCGAGTGTATTTCGCCTTAGCCTCTCGCAGTTTCACAACAGAATGCCTGGTCACTGTAGAATAGCAGAAGCAGGCAGTCACCAATAGTGCCAAAACGGCCGCTGATATTCTCTTCGTTTCATCAAGTTTTGCTAACCTCTCTGTGATCATAAATTACTTTCTGGCAGCCGCACTTTGCAAATGATCTTGTAGTCAAGAATGGTCTTAGCGTTGCTGTTGTCGTACTCTATTTCTTCTACTTTGGCACTGTCGATAAGCTTGGCGTTCTGTAATTTTCTCGCGAAAGTGTAAACATCAGTTTCAGCAAGTGCTTCTCCAACAAGCGTAAAATCTGCCGACGCGGCCGTTGAAATGCCGACTATTCTTACCGCATCAGGCACGGCATCACCTATGGCTCTCAAGGCCTGTGCCCACGGAATATCGGTCAACTCCTGGCCAGCTGCAACATAAGCTAACTGTTTTTCTTTCAATTGTTTGATTTGCTCTTCTAAATCAGCTATCTTTTCCTGCATCGGCGTAGTCTCTGAGATATCAGTTTCAATTCCAGCCGAGGCAGCTTCGATGCTCCTTATTTTCATTTTTAGTGGATATATGGCTGCAACGGACAGCAAAACTATTGCAACAATGACTTTAGCCGTGAGCGACATTTCTTTCTGGGTTTTCTGCCGGGCAAGTGAATCCTGTGATACAAGATTTAACTGTCCGGCAAATTCACAAACGCCGAGAGCCGTCAGGGCAGAAGCAAATGCAAAAAATGGCACTGTCGTCCCATCGGTACCTTGAACATTAAACTGCTCTGCAATCTGGGATTGGTTTATTTGCTCAACTGTCACATCGCTCAAACCTTGTCTTATTTGGTCAACAAGTGCCTCCAGTTTGTTACTGATGCAGCTTGCCGTAACTCCCAGCCTAAGTTGCTGTGAGCCAGTGAGCGAGCGTGCAAACTCCAAGACAGGTTTCATTTGGTCTGTCAGCCGGGTAAGACCGTCTTTCGCTTGTGATATATTTTTTACGCCAATACTTAGGTTTTGGCAGAATTTGGGCAGGCCGTCTTTGAAAACACATAAATCGGCCGAGGTGATGTCCAAAGCCAATAGCAGAGATACCATATCAGAAGCGACAGATAGTTTATTAAAGTCCAGTTTTATAATTGGCAGGACTGCAGGCTCGATTCTTACTAAATCCAGCCTAACTCCCCGAGCGACTGCCAAACAGGCATCGCTTATTTGTCTGGTAGTAACTGCCTGGAGCACCGTTTGCTTGCTGGATGGTTGAGCAGCCCCCTCAAATATGCAATAGTCAAAGATAATCTCTTCGTTTCCAAATAAAGCGTATCTTCTTATCTGGTCTTCAACCTGTTTTTGTAACTGCTCGTCTGTTTCTGCGGTAAATTCGGAAGGTTTCAACCTTACGGTTGAACACGATAGGGACATTACCGCTTTATGAGGCTTTACCTGGCTGGTATTGATAAAATTGCTGATTTTTCGTGAGACTGCCTGCTTATCAATAATCAAGCCGTTCTTAACAACACCTGCTTGTAAAGGCTCGGCACTACAGTTGTGAACCAGCAGACCGTTTTTTGTCTGTCCCAGATGGACGATGTTTAGAAAATCGTCATCTATATGTATACCCAATATGGATTTGTCGCGGTTCATTGGGCTATTTTTTCCTTCCACTGTTTAATTGATACCTTATATGGTGGCGAGCCGGAGCTTACTTGTACTTCTACTTCTAAGGACCTGCTAAAATTAGAGGTTGCAGCAAGCCCTGTAGAAGTTATCACTACCGGCGGACCTTGTGCTACAACAACGCTGTATTTACTCGGCGCTGCAGGAAAGTATTCTTCCCACGGGGTAGTTGTAGATGTCCCTTGTTGAATCTTGTCTATTGCATCGGCAATCCCAGCTTCTGCAATGTAATAGGTGTGCAAACTGCACATATGGTTTTTGACCAAATTCAGATCTATCGCTGTTATGTTCAGGAATGCTATTATCAGGGTTGCGAGTATTAACACAGTAAATAATGTCAATACCAGGACAAATCCTTTTACGTTATTCACCAATTTATTACTATTACTATTCATCTGTAGGCTCATCTAATTCGCCGAACCAGGCGTGCCATTAATCGGCCCGCTTTCCCAGTTAGTAGGATCATTAGAACCTCCTTGCGGGTCTTTTCTGGACAAACTTGTTCCATCACCGTTTCCACCCCAACTGCTTGAGTAAGCGACGCTGTCAATTATTCGACTACCATCGGTAACAGCGACTGTGTCGCTGTCGTTTTCAAGCCCGTTGCCGATCTTACTGTCACCAACGCCGAGCCTGACAGCATTTATATCAACGTACGAGGTGGCCACCGAGACATCATCGAACAATAGGACACCCTGAGCGACAGCTTTGTTTGTACTAAAATGTATTCTGATGCCTTGATTCGCATAGGCTGTAAGATCCATTGTGTGGCAGGTCCAGTCAGAACTCATTTGCCCGTTGTATCCGGTGGCAAGAACCTGATCGCTTAGGTTGCGTATCGTTACCGTCATTTGTGTCTGGTCAACCGCAGCAGTCGTTGTTTCCCAGAAAAGAAATAAGCAACTGTTAAAATCCGATGGAACCGTAATATCCTGGTATGCCCAGGCCGCCCCAGAGATGGCACTTTCCAATTTGTAGTTTCCGGTGTGAGCATTCCATTTGGTTCTGTCCCAGTTATTCGTTTGCCAGGCGGTTCTTAGTCTGGATTCAAAACCCCCGTTGGTGACCAATTCAGTATAAACATCTGTATCCCCTGTGGTTATTACCGCATATCCACCTGCAGGTATTATTGTTGAGTCACTGCCAAACTGCGGATGCGCTATCAATTGATCGGCACTGCTTGGTGTGCTTGTCCATATTGTCCAGCCATTCACATCAATAGCAGAGTCACCTGAGTTATAAAGCTCGACCCATTCGAATTCGCTGTCTGCTTTTTTGCCCAATGGGTTATACATAATTTCATTTATCGCTACCTCATTGAGGAAATCTTCCGGACAAAAGACTCTACCTGAAAGTGTAAAATTCACAGAACTGTCTTGCTCATCAACAAATGTCGACTCAATATGCACGGCCCGAATACGACGGACTTGGACCGGTTCTGCTAAACTGTTGGCGTCTATATCGTAGCAGGTAAACACCAGTCTGCTCACAGGTCCCACAAATGTACTCAAGTCACCCGGCCCGCCATATTTAAGTTCGCTGGTACCTGTATCCAACCTGAACTCTTTGGCATCACCATCTACATCCGTAAATGTTATATACCCTGCCTCATCGGTTGGTGAGGTAACAGCACTGAATCCTTTGGCCTGGCGAAGAATACGAACCATTTGCTCAATTGCCGCCCGCCCGTCCTGTAGCACATTTGAACGGTCACTGCCAAACTTCCAGTCTTTGTAGCTGTTGCCAATTGGCACTACGATAGAAAGAGCGAGCAAAGCTAACATACCGGCTACAAGTATCAACTCGACTAAGGTAAAACCACCTTTTACCAACGTTCTGTTCATAATTTTTAGTTTCTTTTAACAATCTTCGTTGTCATAGTGACCATAATTTCATCGGCGCCAAGCGTTCCATCACTGTTAGCATCGTAACCAACTGAAACTTCAATGATTTTCAGTGTTGTACTAACATCTGTTACCGTTCTGCTGGCAAGATAGTTGTCTCCGAGGCTGTTCGGCCAGGTGGTAAAATCAGTCTCAAACGATTTCCGAAGTGTGTTTTTTATCTTTTCCATCTCACTTTCGGCAAGTAGGGTAGATTTTGTTCTTCGTTCTATCTCCAAACTTGCAGCTAAGCCATCTGCGGAGTACTTTATAATAGTAACGATAGCCCCGGCTAAGATTAACGCCGAAGCCAGAACTTCAACTAAGGTAAACGCTTTTGTTTTTGACCCTCTCATTCTGTAACTGTTATCCTTCCTACCGGTGTTACCATAACAACCGTAGTATCGCCAGACTTTGAAAACTGCACCGACAATTCACTACTAACCGATAGATTGCCTAATGGTGTAAACTGATATATTCTGTCCCCACTACGGTCAACACCTTCAGGTATAGCTATAGGCCCTTTTACTACTTCCGATGTGTCGGCATTGATCAGCGTGTATGTATATGGTTTTGACGCTGATAGAACCACCTTGTAGCCTACACTGTTGCTGCAAGCATGAGTTATGGCAAGTGACCTCGCCAATTTTAGATAATTACTAAACTCCTGCGCGGCAGTTTCAGACTGGACTTTGCCCATTGTGCCCCAGCCGATCCTGGGAATCACAATGCTCACCAGTATTGCCAGCAATGCCACCGTCAGGATAAGTTCGATCAGGGTAAAACCGGTCCGAGCTGTTTCGGGGCCTCGTATCATATTTTCTTTTACACCTTTCCATCTTAACGTAACATCTTAATGATCACCGCTGGTATGCTTAGTCACAGTCGTTGAAGCCGGGACATAAGTATAGGTTGTAGCCCACGGACAAGTTGGTGGGCCATACGGAAAGTACGTGGTACTGTTGAGAATGCTGGTATCAAACGCAGCCTGATTCGCTGGGTAATCTCCGTCATTGTCCACTGCATAAAGTTCAAGAGCCCTTACCAGGTTAGCCCAGTTAGCGTCGCACTTGGCTGTCTTTGCCTCGTCAAGAGCGCTAGTAAATCTGGGAACCAGTATTGACGCCAGTATCCCCAGAATCAGAATCACCATCAGCAGCTCCACCAATGTAAAACCTTTTCTTGCTATCACGTTTATTTCCTTTTAAAATGCCTGCTTTTTCAAATTATAGGGGTTGTTCAAGCAGGTAACTTTCCAAGTCCCACACACCTGAGTTTCCTAAATTATTTACGTAGCACCTTCATCAAATCGAAAATCGGCAAATATATAGCCAATAAAATAAAGCCTACGATTGAACTCAGAAATATCATTAGCAACGGCTCTATCTTTGTTACCAGACTCTTAATTCCATCATCAACGTCTTGCTCAATTCCGCCGGCAAATTTGTCTAACATCTCATTAAGCCTGCCGGCTTTTTCTCCGGCTGCGAATGCATGTACGATGGATTGTGGGAAAAAATCGTGTAGTTTGACTGCCTCGGTAATTGTGCCTCCACGTTTTATGTTGTGTTGAATCATATTCGTTGCTTCTGATACAACAGCGTTATCTGCAACATCCCCAGCGATGGCTATGGCGTCGGATAGTTGTATGCCGGCTGCAACCATAACGCTTAAAGTGCGGATAAACTTAAGCAGTACAATCCTGTGGTAAACTTTTCCAACCATCGACATTGAAAGTTTTGTTCTGTCAAACCAGTTCTTTATCGCAGGTCTTAACCGAAGCTTTTTGTGCAGAGCCCAGAGCCCGCCCGATAAAATGATTATTGAAGGAAAAATATAGACAGCATTATTACTGATAAAGATGAGTGCAATTGTTGGACCCGGCAATGGTATGCCCAGCTTCATATAAACCTCGGAAAAAGCGGGAACAACAACTATCATTATCACTGTGACGACTAAGAATATCATTACTACAACGACAAGCGGATACGCGAGAGCCTGGCGGATTTTTCTTTTTAAGTCATACTCTTTTTCTAAGTATGTTGCCAACTGGCCAAGCACGTAATCAAACTTGCCTGCGGTCTCGCCTGCCCGAATGAGATTGACAAATAATGGAGAAAACACCTTTGGGTGTTTGGAAAATGCGTCTGCTACATCGCTGCCTGCCTCGATTCTATTATGGATGTCCTCCAGAGTATCAGAGAGATTTTTACTCTCATTTTCCCGTGCCAGTGAAGATAGACAATCCAGAAGGCTCAGGCCCGCGGCGTACATCACCGAAAATCGCCGGCACATATTAACAAGATCCTGAAGCTTTATTCTTTTGCGCTGTCCGAAAATTTCGTTGGTTTTTCGTGGTACAACCGAATCAACCGCATATCCAATCCGTTTAAGTTCCGAACGCACCACGCCTTCATTGTCAGCATAACAGGTGCTCGTGAACACCTCGTTGGTGTCAATAGCTCGAGCTGTATATTGATACTCTGCCATTAAAATCTCTCCGGCGCTATTACTCGTTTTACTTCCTCAACGCTCGTTTTCTCTTCGGATACTTTCACCATCGCAGCATCCAGCAGCGTTTTCATTCCCTTTTCCACAGCCATCTTTTTGATTTCCAATGCACTCTTGTCTGCCAGTATTGCATTTTGAATATCACTGTCGAACTTGAGAATTTCGAACACACCTTCCCTGCCGCGGAAACCGGTGTTGAAACAGTAATTACAGCCTTTGCCGTGAACATATCCTTCCGATGGACACAGCTCGGCGCCTAATAATTTCAGCGTTTTCTCATCAGGCTGATATGGCTCCTTGCAGTCCGGACATATCTTTCTGACCAGTCTTTGTGCCGCTGCCATTACAACACACGATGATATAAGAAACGAAGGAATGCCAAGCTCTCTTAACCTGGTAACAGCCGTTACAGCATCGTTTGTATGCAGTGTACTTAGGACAAGATGACCGGTTAGCGCAGCCTGAACGGCAATCTCGGCGGTTTCCAAGTCTCTTATTTCGCCGACCATTATTACATCCGGATCCTGCCTGAGTATCGACCGCAACGACCTTGCAAATGTCTCGCCGCTGTTGGGGTCTATCTGTATCTGGTTGATTCTATCCAGCCGGTACTCCACAGGATTTTCGATCGTGATAATATTTTTCTCAATTGCATTGATGCTGCTTAGCACAGCGTACAAAGTTGTGGTCTTTCCGCTTCCAGTTGGGCCTGTCACAAGAACCATACCGTATGGCCTGCTTATGGCACTCTCGACTAAGGCCACATTTTCGGTACTAATACCCAGCAAAGCCAGGTTGGTTAACATCGTGTTTTTGTCGAGGATTCGGACAACTGTTTTCTCGCCATCTATCGTGGGTACTACTGAGACACGCAGGTCGTAATCATTTCCTTTGTATTTAAGATTAATGTGGCCGTCTTGGGCCTTGCGCTTTTCGGTAATATCCAGTTTGGCAAGAACCTTTATCCGGGAAATGGCCTCCTTCCTCATCGTTGCCGGGATTGTTAGACAGTCATGCAGTATTCCGTCTACCCTGAAGCGAACAAACATCTCATTACCGGCCGGCTCAAAATGAATATCGCTTGCAAGTGAATCTATGGCATCTTTCATTACAGAATTAATCAGTCGTACAACCTGCCCTGCCTCGCTTGACAGAGCTAAATCTTCGATCTTTTCATCGGCCTGTTCCGTCAACTCCTGTCCAAATCTGGCGTCAACCAGGTCCTGTTTGCTTATCTGCTCAACACCATAATGCTGGCTGATAGCCTGTGTAATTTCTCTTTCGGTGGCTACCATTGGCTTTACGTTGAAGCCTGTCACCAGGTTTATCTGGTCCAATACGGGCAAGTCCAGTGGGTTGGACATTGCTATATACAATGTATCTTTTTCGAACTTTACAGCGATAACATTGTGCTGGGTAACAAGCCACTGCGGCAAGAGCCGGACTATATGTGGCGAAAGCTCAGCATCAGAAAGCTTGATAAAATCAACACCATGCTCTTTCGCAATTGATCTTGCTGTGTGCTCGTCTGGCGCAGGTTCGCCTTTAACAAACTTTGCCTGCCCGGTATCGGCTTGCTCCACAGCAGAAGCGCTTTGAAGCGAATTATCTTTCGTTTTTAAGCTCACAAAATCTCCTCAAGTTTTGTGACGCTGCTGCGTAATATTTCTATCAGCGCACCAACAACCGTTCCGCTCTAATTATCGTTAGATAGTAAATGTCCGTTCCAATTAATCGGCTTTCGAGAGTCAGCAGATACCAAAGAGTACGCTGGTTTTGACACTCGGAAAACCTTGCATCGCGACTGAAGCAAGTGTTTCCTTGCCTCGGTCTTGCCGGAGATGAATTAAACTACCACGCCACAATGGCACTATAGGAGGGGCTGAAAGAGACAATTATCTATTTCGGAACCTTCTAAGACAACAAGAAATGGTTGAATATAGTGAATCCATTGATTCAGCTATTTGCAGTCTTTGAGTTAGTTCAGAATTAAGTACTGTCCACTACTATTAATGCACGGTGGTCTTTTAGAGCAGCGCTTTTTCTGCCCTGTTCTCAACTCTTTTGCACAATTTCCACAGGTTCCACGTAATCGACGTCAATTTGTCCCGAGTATTTTGGCAAAGCAAGGCAAAAGATGCTTCCCTGACCGGGCGTGCTTTCAGCCCAAACTCGCCCCCCTTGTGCCACAATCAACTGTTTTGCTACGTATAGTCCCAATCCGATTCCATGTGACCCTGGACCGGCATATTTATCGCTTTGAATGAAATTATTGAAAACCTTGCTTATGTCCTCGCTGCCTATTCCATCACTGGTATCTTGCATATTTATCTGCACCTCATCATCCAAATCCCTGACTGTAATTCGGATAGTACTACCCATCGGTGAAAATTTGACAGTATTGTCGAACAGATTCACGAGTATTTGCCTCACCAGACCGTGGTCCGCATATACTGTGAAACTGAGGTCACACGGAAAGGGCGCCAACAATTTTATCTTTTTTTCTTCAGCTAAGCTGGTAAGCAAGAATATTGATTCAGAAACCACCTCTTGTATATCAACTTTGGTTTTTCGAAGCTGTACATTACCGGTCTCTATCTTTGAAATATCAAGAAAATCGCTAATGATTTTTGCCAGCTTATCGATTGTCTTATCTGCGATTTCAAGATTTTTCCAAAGTTGAGCACTGATTTCCCCTAACCTTCCGGCCATTGCATCAGAAATAATCCCTTTGAAGATACCCAGCGATGTTCGAAGCTCTTGTGAAGTGGTCACGGCAAGTTCGTTTTTTAGCCGGTCATATGTCTTGAGTTTCTCTTCGGTCTTTTTACTCTTGACCACATTCTCTACACTTACAGGCAAAACCTTAAGATAATTACGCTCGTGGTCTTTTATAAGATAATCATACGCACCGGCTTTCATAGCTCTTACGGCAACTCCCTCGTCACCGGCTCCTGTGGCGATAATGAATGGAATATCTTTGATTGAATCAAAAATGTCAAACGCCGTTCCATCGCCAAGAACATAGTCTATAATTGCAATGTCAAATGTGTCGGCACCCAGGATGCTATTGGCTTCTGAAACAGACCCGGCTATTGTGCAATCATAGGGAAGTTTTTCGTCTTCAACTAACTGCTTAAAGGCTGTCTGGTCAATCTTGTCATCTTCGATTAGTAAAACTTTATATCTTGCGTTATCCATATTACACCTTCCATTCAACAGCAATCGGAAAATCACTATATTCTTCTAATTTTGTAGACATAGCTGCCCCCCTGCTTTTGCCGCTGCACAAGACAACTCTTCCCCAATGCTGAATTTTGGCAAGGTAAAGCAGAAAATGTTTCCTCGTTCGTCCTCGCTTTCAGCCCATATACAACCGCCATGCATCTCCACTAATTGTTTAGCTAACGGCAAGCCCAAAGACAAGTCTTCTTTGTCCGAACGGAGCTGTTCTTTAATTTGTGCAAAGAGATTGAAAATCTTATCTATCTCGCTACTTCTAATAGTCGGGCCGTCATCTTTCACCTCTACCGCAATCTGGTTGCCAATATCTTTTACTTGTACACTGATATAGCCGTTAGAAGGAGTGCACTTTATTGCATTGTTAATAAGATTGGTCAGAACCTGCACGACCCTGTCATAATCTGCATCGACAACAGGCTCGGAATCAGGCACAAAACTCTCTAAGTCAATGTTTTTTTCGGCCGCAAGTGGCGATAGTACTTGTACAACTTCTGAAACAGCCGAGCGAAGACCGAACTTGGCCAGCTTCAATTTCATCTTGTCCGCATCAATTTTAGAAATGTCAAGAAAGTCACTAATAATCCCTCTGACTCTATCAATATGCTTATCGGCCAGCAATCTCCTCAATGTCTCTAAAAACATGATGGTCAATTCACTTCTGAGCTGATTATGCTGCTCCAATTTTTGATTTGCCGCCCTAAGTTCATCCTCAACAAGAATGCGGTCCGAAACATCGCGAGCCACTCCAACAACCGCAACTTCTTTCCCGTTTGAATCCCTGATGATTGACCTCGAAAGAGAAACTGGAAATATGCTGCCGTCTTTTCGTTGGTGGTAAAACCCAACTTCCCAAGCGCTTCCAGCAATTTGGGAAACGCTTCTCATACGCTCACTTTGGGGTTTTCCTATCCAGAGAATACTGCCGTCTTTTCCAACAATGTCTTTCTTCTTGTATCCGTAACTTTCACAGAATGCTCTGTTGACGAAGATAATCTTGTTCTCCATATTGGTAATATAGACACTATCGTCTGTGCTCATAATAGCGCCTGACAGCAATTGCACTTCTTCTTCCGTCTTCCTGTGCCTGACGGCATTTTCGACTGTTATTGGAACAGCTTTGAGATAATTTCGTTTGACGTCTTTTATGAGATAATCATAAGCTCCGGCTCTCTGGGCTTCGACAGCTATTTCTTCATCACCGGCTCCGGTGACAAATATAATGGGAGTATTCTTCACCAGGTCCAGGACATCAAACGCTGTACCGTCTCCAAGCATGTAGTCTACAATTACAACGTCGAATTTGTCAGAACTCAGTGTGCACTTGGCCTCTGAAACAGACCCGGCCATTGTACAATCATACGGAAGATTTTCTTCTTCAACGAGATGGTTAAAGGCCATTTGGTCCAGATTATCATCTTCAATCAGCAAAATTTTGTATCTTACATTTTCCATAGTCTTATTCTCCATTTGGTAACTCGCTTAAAGTCCAGTACAAGTTAATTACCCTGATTGCCTCTACGAATCTTTTATAATCAACGGGCTTGACAATATAGCCCCCAATACCCAGACTAAAGCTTTCAGCTATATCCGGTGCCTCTTTAGATGTGGTTAAGGCCACAACAGGAATCTTTTTCAACTCGTCTTCGGCTTTTGCGATTTTTAAGAATTCGATGCCATTCATCTTCGGCATATTCAAATCCAGGAGAATGACGCACGGCTTTTTCTTACTTTCGTCTCTTAAGTACTCCAATGCTTCCTCACCGTTGGTTGTGCAAATCAATTGATTTGTAACCTTCAAATCCTTAAGTGCACGCCTAACCGTCATCGTATCTACCCGGTCATCTTCAACGAGCAATATTGGCTTCGAGTTTCGCATCATCTGCAACCTCACTTTTTTCCTTTGGCAATGTAAAGAAGAATGTGCTTCCTTCGCCGAGTTTTGACTCCACCCAAATCTTTCCACCAAATAACTCCACGATTTTCTTTACCACGCTAAGGCCCACCCCGGTGCTTTCAAATTCATCACGCGGTGACAATGTCTGGAATATCTGGAATATCTTTTCGAAGTATTTTTCTTCAATCCCAGGGCCATTATCAGCGACACTGAATTTCCAGAAGCCGTTCTCTTCGACACAACCGATTGTTATCTGGCCCTGTGGCTTGTCCATATATTTCACAGCGTTGCTCAGCAGATTCTGGAACACTTGCATAATGCGGGTCTCTCCACACTCAACTACAGGCAGTTCGTCTTCGACCGTAACCACAATCTTTTCCGGCGGAGCAATCATTTCAATAACCTCTGAAACAAGTTCATTCAGATTCACCCGAACCCGTTTTACTTTTTCACGTCCAACTCTGGAATATTGAAGTACACCATCAATGAGGTTATGCATTCGATCCACACGGCTCGAAAGTAGATTCATTTGCTCTCTGCCTTCCTCATCAAGCTTATCTGCATAATCGGTTGCTATCCAATCAGCGAGCGTCTTAATCCCCCGCAGCGGCGCCTTCAAATCGTGAGACACTATATATGCAAAATCCTTTAGTTCTCTATTGATACTTTCTACTTGTTCCAAAAGTGTAGCTTGTTTTTCCTCCATCCGCTTGCGCTCGGTGATATCGCGCGCGACCGCTATTATGAATTCTTCTTTATCTTGTGTTATAAACTTGACATTTGTCTCTGCGGGAAATGTTGTGCTGTCTTTGCGCTTGTGCCAGGCTTCCAAAACCATAAAGCCTTTTTCCCGGATTTCCTTCGCGTGTTCGGTCCAGGCAGAATCATCCGGTATAGACTCATCAACGTCTTTAACGGTCATATCGAGTAATTCTTCCCGCGTGTATCCAAGACTGTCACATGCTCGGTTGTTTACATCCAGAAAACGTCCCCATTTTGGCTCTATGGCAAAAATACAGTCGTTTGAGCGGTCTATGAGATCGCGAAATAATTGCAGTTTTTCTCTCGCTTGTGTCCGTTCTGCAACTCTGCCCAGATGCTCAGCAACCGTATCTAACAAATCACGTTCTTCTTTCAGGAATGGCCCTTCACCACCTTCAGCTTTTTCTCCAAGGTAGTAAACCTCAATATCCCCGGCTTTCTCTCCGTGTACCTTTATCTGGGCATGCTGGCTTAACTCGCTTTTTTCGAAATTATCTGTTTTATACCGTATCCCTTCGAAAGTGATTCTTACGCAGGTTTTATCAGGATATTGATATGCACTGCGAATCAGATTGGTCGTTTCCTGGAATATCTGCTCCAGCGAAATCTCCGGCTTCTCAACAAGTCTTGAAAGGCCAAACAGACAGTTAAGCTCCTTAATACGCTCCTCTAATGTCTTTTGTGCCAGCGAGCGCTGCTCAACTTCACCTTTGAGCTTTACATTGGCCGACGATAACTCCGCTGTGCGTTCCTTGACCCTTTGCTCAAGATTGGCGTGAGATTCTTTTAATTTGGCGGCCATAGCATTGAAAGATGCAGCAAGCTTGCCGACCTCATCCTTGGTTTGTATTTTCGCTCTGTAAGTTAAGTCACCTCCGCCCACTCTTTCGGCACCTTTAGCGAGATCATTAATGGGCTTTGTAAAGTATTTAACCGTAAAATAAACTGCTATTCCGAGTGTTCCGATGGTTGATACGAGAAGCAGCGCTGATAACAGAATGAACTTCTTTTGTATGAGGGCAAGCTCCTTCAAAGAAAAACCAAGCCATAAAGACCATTCTTCTTTTCCAAAAGACTTGACGAAAACGCCGCGGCTTTGCTTCTTGTCCAGATATGATTTTTCGCTGTCCGGTATTTGCTCTACTTGGGGAAAATAAGCATAAGCACGAGTTCCTATAAATGACATATCATTAGCCAGGTGTATTGTTCCATCATCCCTGACCACCCACCAGAAAAGGAAATCATCGCGTTTTGATAATCTTGCGAGGCTGTCAAAAGGCCACTTAAATTCTACGTAGCTCTTCTCTATTTCTCTTGTTATAAACTCGCTGGCGAGCATATTTGTTTGTATGGTATGTTTTTCCTCGTTAGATAGCTCATAAGCTGCTATTACATAAGTGTATAAGGAGGCTATAACAAGAGAAGGAATAACAACCGCAAAATATATTTTCCAGAACAACTTCATTCTTTTGTATCCTTGCGCCCTATTACAAGAAAGGACGTCAAAAGATTGCCATGTTTACAGCCAACCCCGGGGAAATAACCCTGTTCGCCCCACGTAAAGTTGGTGATGAAGGGAGCGCTGTTATTCGCGTAATTTATAAGATATGACAGCTTCTCTCTTTCAGTTTCGGGTATTACCCCCATCACTCCGCCGCAGATAAAACCTATTCCCAAAATTGGTCTCACGTCGGCCCCGATGTTCCCCTGGTTCTTTGCATTTCTTGGAAGATTGCCGACTCTGTTAATAAGCGTTTCCCAAGTACCACGGCTTAGATATACTCTTTCTCCAGCTTTAATCTTGGTGCTTGTGCTGACAGCCTTGTCTTTCATCTGGTCGTCCCTTGGCCATGGGTGTGAAAACAGAAAATAATCCTCGCCATCCCGCGATGTGTACTTCCTATACAGTGGATGCAAAGTAAGCAGGTCTCTTATTACATCAGGTTTCCCGACCTGCTTGTATAATGTTTCAATTTCGCCGCCAAGCCATTCGTTATAAACCTCCAATGCGGGCCTGTTATCAATCTCTACGATGGCTTGTCCTTCGGTCTTTGTTACAATTCCCGTATGTTTGTCTGTTACGTCAAATCCGCCCTCGAATGTCCAGCCTACAGGCAGGTCTGTATAAATAACAGCTAAAGAAACACCTTCACTGTAAACCTCGTTCTCTCCAAACACCGCAATGGCTGGGCCGCCCACCGTCCCACCTAACACGATTGCGTCTTTACCCAGAACTTCTTCAACACCCTCAAGAACCTCCTCTTCTATACCAATCGTAGTTGATAGAAGCACAACCGTTGGTGGTTCATCGTCCGTTTTACCGGCGCTTTCTATAGCACTCACCACTGCAGACTTTGACATTTCCTGCGCTGAAGAAAAATCAGAAAGATTAGCGGAACTCACACCAAAAATAATGTGTTTCGAAGTAACAGTCATAATTGCCAGCCCTCTTCGTCCTTGCATCTCAGCGAATCTGTAACCCCTCTCTGCCACCTTCACAAATCCCTTGTCAGTCATTACTGCTCTTGAATCTGACGTCCCACCAAATATTTTCGTATCTTCACCAAGCAACTGCTTTGCGATAGAGAGGATACTATCTACATCACTGCCGGAACTGGCATAGATTACAGCAAAATCAGGGCTCTTTTGTGATTTGCCCCGCAGAGCCATATTAACAGCTTCTCTCACTGCCTTTCTTGGGTTCTCGCTGATACTCCATCCTGTACCAACTTCGGTGCCGGCAATTGCTGTTTCTTCCACTACATTTTTAGGCATTTGCTGAGGAACCAGTTGGAATTCCTCCTTTTCCTCTCTTGTGAAGAGAAAGAATAAAATCCCCCCAACAATGACACCTATTACGCACAGAATTGGGATTTTAGTATTCACTATCGTTCCCCTTACTAAGCCACTTTCCATCCTTTTGGTTTTTCGTTCGTACCCAGAGTTTATTTTAGAAACGGTAAGTCAAACTCAGACCACACCATAATTCCTCCTCATCATTGACCGAATCATCCATCGATATTTGATAGTATAGTCCCGGTGTTATTGTCAGATTTCCTCTTCCAAGATTTGTACGCACACCAATAACTGCGTGAGACCAATCACTGTCTACAGAAGCACCACCGAAGCCATCGTTGTAGGTAATATTTCCAAAGAAACTGAAGATTTGCTCTTTCTTATCCTGCCAGAAGTCCGGCATGCTTAAATCATATCCAAGCCCAAAAGCGTGAATAAACCCCTCACACCCGCTATTGTCAGAATCACTTTTAGTCGGCCATATGCTGCCGAAATAGTAACTGGGTACAACTGAACTACCACCTACGGTAATAAGCTCTGGCCAACAAAGGCTTACACCAATTTCCTGAGTGTCTGCCTTCAGCCCGGCTACTTTTGGCTTGCCATAATAGAAGTAATTAACCGTAAAGTCAGAAACATACCAGGTATCTTCCAAAAAAGAACCTTTGTAAAAAGCGGCGTAGTTCAACTCAACAGACTTCTCAAAACCGCTTGACAATGGATAAACGCCTGTGACTTTTCCGCTAAAACCTGTGTCACCAAAAGTTACGGTGGCACTTGGTATAACAGCTCCATGATCATCCAACAGGTCAAAACCATGCCACATATGCTTGCTTACGATCGTAGTGCTCAAATCGACTCCTATATTGCCTTTTCCGGCTCCTTTTCCAAAATAAGGGTCGAAAAGGCCCCATAAATCCTGCACACACTTAATTATGGGTGCTACACTCAAATCGGCCTCCGGTCTCGTTTGTTCGGCATTCTGGGCCTGACAAATACTCACCACCGTCACTAAGAGCGCAACACTTAAAAAAAGTGTTCCCTTTTTCACAATCGATTTGTTGGATAGCTCCAACTGAGCTTTTACTTCAGTCATAATAAATTCTCCTACGGCCTTGCAAAAATGCTCGGTCACAAAAAGTGCCATAACACAAAGGAATAGTGCTGGCTGCCCTTCACAGCTCACAGGTGACAGGGGGCCTTACCGTCTCTGATCCGGGCAGCAGCACTACACCCGTTAGCAATTAAGAGTCCTTCTTTATCAAGTCTTCTATTATTGTCCTTAAAGAGCGACGAACAAAAAAGGAGCGCTGGACCAGGTGGGCACACACACCCCAGCCAATAGGCTCCACCAGAAAACAGTATGTCCAACGCTCCAACCATTCCTTGTCATTTCGACTTGAACTGTCATATACTGCTTTGAACCTAACCGAGAAAGCTGCCTTTGTCTTTAAGACCTCTCAGCCAATCGACAACTGTTCCGTTCCAATTATCGTTACCTGCCAAATGTTCGTTCTAATTAGTCGGCGTTTTGGAGACAGCAAATACCCAAGGCAAGCCTGGTTTTGGTGCTCGAAAAACCTGGTGTCACGATTGAAGCAAGCGAAAGCATACCGGTTGTCCACAGTCTCTTAAGCCGGATATGTACCAACTTAATTAGCGTGATTAATCATCGTTTTAATGATTCGCATTATCAAAGGCCGGAAACACGCTCGCAGAAAGAAACTCCTCAGAACGAATGAAATCAGCAAGTAATTTGGACCTACCGTAGATGGTTCTGAACGTGGAAAACTACAACTGATAGAGGCAATATCAGTTCCCGACACCTTCTTGGGATAAGCTGTGATCACATTATCGGCATACCCAACATAGACTCGGACCTCTTAGTGTTCACGGCCTTTTTCCGCCACTGTCCTATTACTGTCCTATTTTTGGATTTACGAATCGTGTAGAAGTCGTTCACGAATGGTAACGTATCGTACCACTTAATTCGTTAAACAAAAAAGGCTTGTGTTCTAAACTCTTGTTTTATAAGATGTAGCAAAAAGGGCGGGTTCGAATCCCGCCCTCTCCGCCTCTCCCTCCCGGTTATATCCTAATTCCAGCGTAGCCAACACACTCATTGATATTAAAACTACTTTGGATTAATCCGAGCCAGCGATTTGCAACAGAATTTGCAACAGACCTGTACGTTTAGGCTACTGTTACGCTTCGGTTGCGCTTCGGTCAGCATCATAAGTCCTTATTTGACAAGTATAAACCATTTTTTAACAAATACTTACAAAAGCCGGTGCTGGACTCATAATCCATTGGTCGTAGGTTCGAATCCTACCGGGCCCATTCGGCTTCAACGTTCAAAGTGTCCATGGCCTCGCGGTATTTGGGGTCAGCGGCCCGCTCTTGCGCTTCGTTAATATCATCTTCGGTGCAGAAGAAACGACACAACCCTTTTTGTTTCATCGTAGGCCACATTTACACTTTTGCCGTTGAGCTTTATTCTGTGTGGTCTTTCAACTGTTCGCAGGGAAGCCCTTATTAGAGGCTGTCCCTTTAATAGCACCTCCATTTCGGGTTTCCCGGCTGTAAATACGGTATAAACCTTTGAAAGCGAGTTGAGCACCACCTTGCCGTTCTTGCGCAGGTAACTGCCACAGGCAACAAAGTACCGCACCGCCGAATCCGGGTCATTCTCATCGGCGCCTGTCGGTCGAGTGATAGCCAGCAAGTACGCATCAGTCTCCCACCCGTTAATCACATTACAACTGTTTCGGTGCATCTTCCTGCCGTCGGCGCGCAGATTCAGATACACGTCGGTAATCATCCTGTCTTCAAATATGCGCACGCCAATCATTTCGTCGCCTTTCAATGTCTCCAGGCGCGGCAAATTGTTCTTGCCGCTTTTTCCTATTGGCAGAATAGCCGTTACGAACTTGGTTTGCCGCATAGTTCCTTCAGGTGACAGGGCCAGGTAGGTAACTTCTGTGTCCGGGTCATGGTCTTTCAGGCCTTTCTTTTCGGTTACGCTCATATTCTCTGGAAATAACGGGCGGACAATTGCCTTCGCCTGGCTGCCGTTGGATAAATGCACATCTGAGTCACGTCTATCCGCCCGGCCTTCGTAGTGCAACAGCCATTCAAGTTTTCCGGCTTCGTGTGTGCGCACATCATCGAAAATTAGTATAACATCGCCGACCCAGAGGAAATGGCGATAATTGCGGGAGAATTTCCAGGAAGTAGGCCCTGTAGCATCGGCAAAAACATATTTTAACCCTGCCGTATCCATCAATCTGTAAACCCGGCCCGGCGTTTTTACACCGCGATCACCGTGACCACAGTCCTCCGGGTTCTGTCCCTGGCCGTCGAACAGGACCACATTGTGCGCCTTGCTGTGGCGATAGTACGACGTATATTCCCGCCTGCCGTAGGAACAGTTTCCCGAATCGATAATCAAAGGTTGTCCCGCGTGAAAGAGGATAAAAGAACCTGCATCCGGATGCGCATGGTTCCACGTAAATCCGGATTTTACCGCCAGCATAGTTGCGTTATCCTGCCACGATGACCTCATCACGGCCCAGCCTATATCGGGATAGATAACCGATGTGGGTAAATTTTCAGGGGGTGACTTTCTGGCTTTCGTCTGGTAATAAACCAGCCCAATCGGGTCACCAAGTCCCAAATCAGTTCGACTTATATACCAGTGGTATTCTTCAGCTTCGTACCCATTTGCCAGCAGGAGACGCAGCGTTCTTGCACCACCGGCCCTTATACTACTGTCTCCGAAGTTTGCCGACAGCATCGAAGCTGCACTCGGATAGGATGTATGCACAAAGAAGTCACCCACTTTTTGCAGCAGCGGAATATCAGGCGGTGGTGAATTGGGAAAGCTATTCGAATAGGCCAGCCGGAAAAGTAAATATTCCGACAATGCGTAATTCGCATAACTCACACTCTCATAAAACGCCCCCCCACTGTCAAAATTCCTGCTCTTATTCTGAAGAATGTTTCCATTATAATAGAACCATTCTGAGAATGAGTTTGAAACCTGCTCTACCCAATCCTCAGCTTGCGGCTCATCGCCCAGCAGCGACAAGGAAGCCAGTCCAGCCATCGAAACACACACACTCCACCAGTTATGCCCCATCGAGTCCAGCGCGTGAATGCGCTTTTCCCCAAGCACCCAGTCATTAAGCGTAGGCAGCACGCCCATTCGGACCATAGTCCGGGCGATGGCTCTTCGGTCTTTTTCTGATAGATAATCATAAATGCTGTCGTAGCCCACCGCATAGCCATAACAGAACCTGGCGGTGTTCAACTCTGAGTGCCAGGGCGGGTCTCGCCTGGCATCACCGGCCCATCGCTTAAGCCCACCATAATGGATAAGCGCCTCCCTGAGCTTTTCGGCGTAGCGTTTTTCACGGGTCATCTGATAAGCCAGGCCAAGCGTCGATGCCATATCGCTGATTTGGCTGCTCGGCCTGCCGTAATTGCCGTGCTGTCCCGTTCCGCCGTCCGCATATTCTTTAGAAACCAACTTCGCCTCAAGCAAACGGTCTGCTCGCTTTAGCAACTTAAGCCAGGCCTCTTTAAGTCCTATGGACTCCTTACGGAGAGTAGCTTCTTCTTTGACCTGCATGCGTAATCGCTTTATCTTCTCAGGAGTGAAAAACAACCGAGGGCGCGATGTTTTCCATTTTGGACCGGGCAAGACATTGATTGACTTCTCCTGCTCCTTTGTAACATCGTACCGTCGCTGACTGCCGGCCATCGCAGTTGTCTTATTATTGCCGAGAGCTAAAAACATGGCACATAAAAGGGCTGTACAGAGAGTAAACTTAATTGATGTGACAGGCGTTCTGTTTTGAGATTTTTGGTATTTCATCGCAATTTTCCTTTCATATATACGGTTACAGTTATTTTACCCCCGCTGCTTCGTTTTTGCGAAGCAAAACGGCGGGGGCTATTTCCACAGATTAGTATTCGCCCCCCACTCTTGTCTTCGACAAGAAGACGTGGGGGGGACAACTGGAGACCTTGTTAAGACGTTGTATATTGTTATAGGCAGCCTCTGGGAGAATGGATTATAATCATCACCGACCGCGAGCCCCGTTAGAAGTCTGTACGAAAACTACGCCCCGGCAAAAGACGTCGTGCCGGACTGCCGGCGAGTTACTTCTAACGGGGCGAGTGAGAAAAGGAGTCACAGCCGTATGAATCCAACCATGACCATTTTGCTGGTAGTGGGGATATACTTTACCGTATCGCTGTCTATAGGCTTTTGGGTTGCGCGAAAGGAGAAGAACAAGGTCGATGACTATTTCCTGGCCGGCCGGAAGCTGCCCTGGTACGCTGTGGCAATGTCGATGACCGGTTCCAATATCGGCACTGAGCATTTCATCGGGATGGTTGGGACCGCTTATGCTTTTGGCCTGGCTCCCGCAACATATGAGTGGGGCAACTTCATTCCCTATTCGATTCTCTGCTGGATATTTCTGCCATTCTTCTTTCGCAAGAAGTTATACACTATCCCTGAGTTTCTCGAACGCCGATACGCACCGTCCACCCGCGGTGTGTTCGCGGCCCTGTCACTGCTGCACATGATTCTGGGCGTACTGGCGCCGGCACTGTACGCGGGCGGACGGATTGTTTACGAGATGGTGCTGCAGCGACCGGTCGAAGGGTTCAGTTGGGCGTTTATGGGCTGCGTGTTGATAATTTCCGCTGTCACCGCCGCCTACTGCATCTACGGCGGATTGTTGTCAGTGGTGTGGACAGACGTGCTGCAGGTCGCAATTCTTGTGGTCGGAGGACTGCTGCTGGTCCTCATCGGCATAAACAATATTGGCGGGATCAATGAGGTCATCCAAAAGAACCTCGCCGCCGACACCACACGTTTTAGTCTAATCCAGCGGGCCTCACACCCCGTCTCACCCTGGCCCGGTGTAGCAACCTTCTGGCTGACACTTTCGCTTTGGTACGTGGGGACCAACCAGTTCTATATTCAGCGATGCCTGGGCGCAAGGAGCGAGTGGGATGCCAAGATGGGGGTAATCGGGTGTGCGTTCATAAAGTTCTTTCTGCCACTAATCATTGTGTTTCCAGGATTGGTGGCATTTGCGATGTTCGGGCCGGGTTTGGTGGAAGATGCAATCTACGTAAAAATGGTCAACGAGCTACTGCCGCCAGTGGGCCGAGGCATCCTGCTGGCAGCGTTAATAGCTGCCATTATGAGCACTGTCTCGAGTGTGCTGAACTCCGCTTCGACCATCTGGTCTATGGATGTCCACAAACGTCTCCTGCGTCCCATCGCGACCGAGCAGGAACTGGTCAAAGTTGGGCGATGGTCGACATTCGTTATCATTGTGCTCGGCACAGCATTGGCGCCGCTGCTGCTGTGGTGGAAAGGCGGCATCTTCATCTATATCCAGGATATGGCCGCCTTCTTTGCCCCCCCAATCGCCGTAATCTTCCTGGCGGCGTTTCTCTGGCGACGCGCCCACAGCCGTGCGGCAACCTTTACGCTCGTTTTCGGAATCGTCACCGGCATACTTCTCAAGATAGCAGGACTCAAAGGCCTGGCATTTCTCAGGTTCGCGGGCGTCAATGTCGCCGCTGAGCAGCTTCAATGGCTGAGGACATTCTTCGCCACCCTGCAGCCTCTGCTGAACCGCGCCGCTGTCAACTGGATGCTGTGTTTTGCGGCTTTAATCCTGACGACGATGCTGATTCCGCGTAATCCCAAAGAATCGTACGACCCCGACACCATCTGGAACCGCCGCTGGGCCCGGCTGCCCGAAGTCGAACGCCCGCTCAACCGCGGCTGGCGAAACCTTATGTTCTGGTGGGTCGTGATGATAAGTATCTCAACCGGACTCTTTGTGATTTTCCGTTGAGTGCATTGATACATACACAATCACTTCACCGGGAACAACCGGATAAGCACAGTGCCATGACGAGGCACCTTTGTCTCAAACCGGTTTTCAAACGTGCCCAAATCCTTCTGCCGCCACAGGTCGCGCACGCGTTGCCTGCCCTTGATGCCCAGGTCGGACCATCGAACCCTCACCGTGGTCTCGATTTCACCCACATTGAACAGCCCTACTGCTTTCGAGCCGTCTTCCATATCTTTGGCCCACACCTGGCCATCACCGTCCCGCGCGACACGGTTAGCTTGTCGGCCCAGTGGGTCCTGGTCAATCTCAATAACTTCATCGTTTGTCAGCAGGCTCAGCGTGAACTCATCGAGCTTGGTCATATCACCGCTGAAAATCAGCGGCGCCGCCAGCAGACACCATAGTGACACATGGGTATATTGCTCGTTGGGCGTCAGAGGCGTAGGCCTTAAAGCCCCTTTCCAGCCGATCCATCCTATCAGCAGGTAATCGGGGTCGTTCCAGTGCCCCGGCCCGGCCCATTGCTCCTTACCGTCATGTAAGAACCCGTATGTGATGACGTTGTTATAGAGACTGGTGGCGATACCCAGGTCACCGGTAGTCCGCCAGCAATGGCCGCCAACTTCCGCTCCCCACTCCCATACGTTCCCCATACCATACTGACAGAGGTTATAGATGAAGTCGCGATCCTGTTTATCCAGGGCCGCCTTCATCACCAGGTAGGGCTTCTTGAGCTCCTCTCGACTATGGTCCTTGGCGATCCTGCCATACGAGCACCAGTCGTACTTTAGAAAATCAAATCCCCACTCGGCAAATCGCCGGGCATCTTGTTCCTCGTACTGGTAACTTCCTGCATACCCCGCGCAGGTCAAGGGGCCGGGAGACGTATAGAGCCCCGCCTTGAGTCCCTTGCTATGAATATAATCGGTCAGCGCCTTCATATCGGGGAAATTCCTGTTAGTATTTATCATGCCGGCGGCATCCCGCGGCTCTCCCCCCAACACAGGGTTCTTTGAGCCTGGTTTGACCATCCAGCCGTCGTCGATGTTGACGTAGGTGTACCCATGGTTAATCATACCCGTGCCGACCATCGCATCAGCGGCTGCTCGCATCATTTCATCGGTGACGCCGGTAAAGAAGCAGTACCAGCTATTCCAGCCCATTGGCGGTGTCAGGGCCAGTTTATCGCCGACGACAATGCGGAACTCACGCACGGCCTCACCCAGTGCATTCCGGGCCCGCAAGGTAACGATATATTTGCCCCTTTTCGCTATCAAACCGGTAATCCGTCCGGTCTTTGCATCCAGCTTCAGGCCCTTCGGCAGTCCTTCCGCAGAAAACTCCATCGGCCGTTCGCCCGTCGCGGGGATCGTAAAAAGAAACGGTGAGCCTGGCCTAACTCCAAATACTCTGGCACCATTGATACGCGGCTTCGGTGAGGGTCTGGGCGTGAGGATAACCGCCTTCTCAGCTGGAGCATCAATCGCCTGTGGTTTCTCGCTTAAACCATTGAACTTTGCCTCAGCCCAGTTTGCATGGTCATAGTTAATGCCGTCACCAGCAGAATCCACTATTAGTATCAGTGTCTTGACACCCTGGATATCCACATTCGCTTTCCTGGCAGGTTCTCTTGCCTTCATTACGCCGCTCTTCCACAACAGTTTGCCGTCACCGTACACGCGAAATTCGACGCTGCCCCCGCTGCTTCGTTTTTGCGAAGCAAAACGGCGGGGGCCGTTCACTTCGTCATCGACGCCCACATAAGCCGAGAAATTTCTTGAGCCACCCTTTAGGTCGATATACATAATACTATTGGCGTGCGTTCCCACCCCCCTATCGAACTTCCGACCTGCGATCGACATCGGCTTTCCCTGAACAGCTTTGTTTATCTCCGGCTTTCCCCAACCGGATGTCATTTTGCTCAAGTTTAGTGAAGACAGCCATACCGTGTTTTTTGATTTGACGGGTTCAACCGCCGGCGTGGGAAGTGTTAAGAATGTCAGAATGATTCCGCCAACAATCACCGATACGAAGAAAGACTTAATTCTAAACGACCTGACTATATTCATAGAAACCTCCTCTTAAAACGACACAGTCTGATTTCACCTGACAACTTATCCGCACCTGTATCTGAATAAATTCAATTGCAGCGTTTGGGCAATCAATTTGACCTCAAATTTTAACCCAGCTTCCACGGCTTTCGGTATTCGTAGTGCAGCAGCTCATTAGCCCTTTTGTTATTGATAATTCGTTCGTTTTTCGGGTCCCATTCAATTCGAGACTTTGTGGCCAAAGCGATATTACTCAGGTGAGCAAACGTTGTTGAGCGGTGCCCCGTTTCCATATCACAATTGGCCCGCCGGCGGGTCTTGACACAATCAAGGAAATTTCGAATATGCTGAGCGGTAATATCTCCGTCTATTCGCCCCCCCTTCTTGCTTTCGCCTGCCCCCGCGTCTCCCCCCACTCTTGTCTTCGACAAGAAGACGTGGGGGGGCGGCGGGCAAGAAAGCAGGGGGGTAATCTTCGGCTTGCTATCTTGAAACTGCCCCCCCGTTGAAGGAACAATTTTATATCCCATACCACCTGTGCCGGAATAAAGATTACCCAGCATACCACGGAACTCGATTTCTCCATCCACTAAAGCGGTGCCTCCACTTGCTTCATATTGACCAAAAATAAGCAGTGCACCTGAGGCCAACTCAAAAATCACCTCCATCGTATCCGGAACTGTCCGGTCATCATCAACTGCAAATATTCCCCCGTGGGCCGATATCGATACGGGCGCCTGCTCCGCCAAAACCCAGCGCATCGCATCACAATAGTGCACGCCCCAGTTGGCCATCTGTGAGGAATATGACTGCCACCAGCGGAACTTATACAGGGCTATGTTATCTTTATAAGGGCGTTTTGGCCGAGGACCAAGCCACATATCCCAATCCAAACCTTTCGGTGGAGCCGAATCGGCATATCTGCCTATCCCATCCGGACACATATTGCTAATACGATAGGCCCTGGCTACTGTTACCTTGCCAATTTTACCTGCCCGGACTTGTTCAACCACTCGCTTATACATTATGGAGGAGCGTCGGTGGAGGCCAACCTGTATCACTCGATTACATCGTTTTGCAGCCTCAACCATCTTTCTGCCTTCGAGAATGGTCACCGACAGTGGTTTTTCAATATAGACATCCTTCTCGGCCTGGCAAGCCATAATGGTTTGGACGGCATGCCAGTGGTCGGGCGTCGAAATGACCACCGCGTCTATGTCTTTGCGTTCGAGCAGGCGGCGAAAATCCTTGTAGCGTGCGACATTCGGGCCCAGCTTTTCTGTCATCTTTGGAACTCTGCCCCCCAAGGAATCCTTGAGCTTTTTGTCGACTTTAGAATAGTCCCTTGTCAAATAAGGCTCATACACATCACAAAGGGCTGCAACCTCAACGTCATCCTGTTTCAGGAACCCCCTGAGAAGCTGTGTCCCCCGGTTACCTACACCGATAAACCCTACACGAATTCTTTCATTAGCGCCGAGTGCAGATTGAATCCGGGGAGTACCTGTGGCATTCAAACCCAACGCAACTGACGCTGCCGCCACAGTCGAATTCTTTAAGAATCCACGCCTTGTCAGGCTCCGGCCGACTCCGCCCAGACGAGTAGTTTTTTCTTGATTCATGTTCATTTGTCACCTCCCCCCGCTGCTTCGTTTTGCGAAGCCCCTCGGTTTGCTTCGCAAGAAGCAGAGGGGCAAGCAAAACGGCGGGGGCATCCTTCTTTTTTGACGCAGATTTCGCCCCCACTCTTGTCTTCGACAAGAAGACGTGGGGGAAAGAAAAAGTCATCAAATATCTGCGTTAATCAGCGTAATCAGCGTCTAATTCTTTTCCTTATCAAAAAGGTTATTATTGTGAGAGAACAAACTCAGCCAAATCGCCAATCTCGTTTTCAGTTAGATTGGATGTGACGCCGTGCTTATCACCGGGGTTGTGTTTGGTCAGTACTTCTTTCATGGTCGCGGCCCGGCCATCGTAAAGATATGAGGCGGTCCGCCAGATTTCGATGAGGGTGGGCGTATCGAATTGCCGGTTCTTATCCAGACCCTTGCCCGTGCCCACATCGTACTTCTGCAAATCCGTGTACATTGGTCCGGCATGGCACTTGGCACAGCCAGCCTTTTTGAAGATTTTCTTGCCACGTTTTGCCGCCTTGCTCAGTTTGCCTTTAACAAGATAGGGACTCGGAACCGGTTTGAGTGACTTGAGATACTCATCAATCGCAACCGCATCCTCTTCCGGGCGCACCGCGAACTGGATGTGCCTGATTCCCGAGCGTACGGCTGTCTCGGCATCAGGACGAATGCCTGTTACCATGGCAGGCGGTGTTTTGTGGGCGAGCAGCAGGCTCCTGGTATTCTTGGGATTGCCTATTCCATCGTTAAGAAGGTCCCAGTTCAAGGCATCGACCCGCCCCCGGCCGGGATGGCAGCTTGCGCAGCTCTGCCACTTCTGAAAGCACAGCGAGGCATTGTTAAAGAGCATCTCGCCCTTGCGTACAGCCGTCATAGGTTTCTTCGGGGCCAGCGCCAGCGACCGGGCCTGATGTAGGGTTTCCGGGTTGACGTCCACTATGCCGATGCTGTCGGTGAAATATTCGGCCACATACACTTTCGTACCGACGATAGCGATGCCTCGCGGCCCATTGCCGGTGAGCTTCAGCCGACGCCGCAGACCCACCAAAAACGACAGGTCGTTCGGCACGTCGGAAGGTGACAACGAAACGTCAGATACCTTTATCCCCTTTGCCACCATCGCCAATTTATCGTGAAGTTTCGTTCTGTCGATGACGCTCACCTCATCAGTACCGGCCTGGGTGACACAGATGTACTTGCCGTCGTCTGTGCAGGCCACGCCCCACGGATTGGCCGCACCCTGGTCAACGTCGTCGAGGAGGACCGTATTCAGAAGTTTGCACTTCGATACGTCTATAATGCTCAGCGCATTGGTATTCATCCACCCCCGCTCCAACTGCGTAGTGGGAAGCTGGTAGCGGGCCAGGATGTGGGTGACATACGCGTATTTGCCGCCGGGCGAGACGCAGATGCCCTGCAGGCCGGTGCTGCCATTGGGAAGCTGGATAGTAGCTGCAATTTTGTTCCCGGCGGTATCGATGACGGAGACCTCGGCCGCCACATAATCTGCGTCTGCTGCACCGGCAGGCAGGAGGTTTGCCACGAACAGCAACTTCCCGTCCGGCGTGAGAGCGGCTGCGACCGGTTCTCTGGAGACTGCAATCACGGTCAGGGCTGCGGCGGTCTTTTTGGATGTAAGTTCATAAATTGCGACGCTGTTGAAGAAGCGGTAGCAGACGTAGAGCGTTTTTCCGTCGGTACTGACGACTGGTGCGGTTGGTGTGTGCTTCGCGGGGAGTGTGTGGTCGATTTTGCCGGTCTTCAGGTTGACGACGTGGACGCCTCCGTTCGGCACGCCGGCGGTGACATAGAGTGTCTGGCCGTCCAGCGCCAGGGCCAGCCCGCTGGGTGGGTCCGGGAGCGGAATAACCTCCTTAACCTTGCCGGCGGCAATGTCAAAGACGGCAATCTGTTTGGCCGTCGCCTCAGCGATATACAAGGTTTTGCCCTGGCTATCGGCTACCAAAGCCAACGGCGACAGGTAATCTTGTCCTTCAGCAGGCAAATTAGCTGTCAGATACAACATAGTAACTATTGCCACGATACCCGTGGTCGGTCCTAATCCTGTCTTACTCATCATTAACCTCTTTAATTTATTTCGTTTGCAATGAGCGGCCAATATCGACCTCGGCCGTTTTTACTCCGGTCTTTTCGAGTGTGCTCTCAGCTGCTATCAGTTCCTCTATGTTCTTCCGTTCTATTTCTTCCATACGCCTGCGTTTCTTCATAAAGCGGTCATATTTGTCCATCTCCTCTTGCGTCCATGCATTGGCCTCGGCATAGTCCCCACAGTAAGGTACGAGAAGGTCAATCCAGCAGGCGATTTTGTCCAATTCTTCTTGTGAGAGTTTTACACCCTCATGCCCTTGCTCTCCCTGGGAGTCCTTACGGACAAGCATAGTTATAAGTGTACTGCCGGCTGCACCTTTATAGTATGGCGGCAGGATGGTCGGAACCGACATATTATTAATCCAGTTCACAAGCTCACCATCTTGATTGCCTCTATAATAGAAACTTGCGCCTGACCGGTCTACCGAACGCGCCTGGGTCAAAGCAAGATAGGAGTCGCTCCACTTTCGTTTAGAATTCTTCTCTATGGTTTGATTAGCCAGGAGACTAAAGGGTTTTGTTTCTTCGCCGGTATGACATCTAATGCAGTGGCGGTCCAGAATCGGTTGAATCTCCTTATTGAAGCTAAAGCCCCGTGGCGGCCCATAAAAGGGTTCGAGCAATTCAGGACCGGCCTTCAATGCCTGAGTCTCCCTGCTGACTATCGGCGGCGCTTCATTCTTGTTCTCGTGACAACCTACACACGAAAATGTCTCCCCCGGCTGTAATGTGGACCAGCTCCGCATAGTCTGAACCGTATGTCCCTTTGCATCCAGTGCCTGAAAATAGACCGGCGTGCGGGCCGGCACAACGAACAGGGCGGAGCCATCCTCATATATAGTGGCATCACCTAATACAACCTTGACGTCCCAACTGGTATTACCCACTCCGACCGGCGTGCTGGATAGTGAGCCACCGCCAGGCCCACTGTTGCGGGTCTCGCCAATCCCGGCTGCACGATACTCCAAAGCAACAACGCGAAGCTTCTTAATTGTGCCTCGCGGAATCCCCTCAAGACCCGGCCCGATGTATATATCCTGCATATAATACGTCCCTGTTTTCTTGCGGTAGTCCACGAGACTCGGCCGAACGTGCGGCCTCTTGCGAGCAACAAAAGGTATCGGTTGGTTACACGAAATCTTTGGATCCGCTACAAGAAGCTCCCTGCGACCGTCGATTGTCATAAAGTAAATGGCATACGGTCGAACATACTGCCGATTCCCCCCTCCATGTGGGTCATAGACAACCAGAAACTCCGTCTCGCTCAACGGGTAAGGGTACTGAAACTGGTCCCCGTCCTGCCCATAGGCATCAATGCGGACGGCTTTGGTTTCACTAACCGGTGCGATCAGCTGTACGCCTGAAGCTTCCTGTCGGCCTTTACGATTATCTATAATCGCAAGCTTGCCTCGCTGATGGCTGTGATGGCCGGAGAGGACCGAAACGACTTTCTGCGTTCCCGGAATACCACGGGCATGCAGGATTGCGGTGGGAAACCAGGAATTGTTGCCATAGAATTCAGTCTGGCCGGTGCCGTCAGGACTCATCTGGAAAAGTCCCTGTATATAAATCTGTCCGCGATCATTGTAATCCCATCGTGTGTAAATCACCCGCCCATCCTGCATAACAGTTGGGAAGTTTGTATGGACCTGGTCGAAAGTCAGCCGCCTTAGATATTTGCCGTCCTTATCGCAGGTATAGAGATTGCTAACCTCGGTCCACCAACAATCCACCGTCTGAACGCAGCGGGTGGAATTGAAAACAATATCCCCATTCGGCAAATAAGCGCCTTCGTAATCGGCAAAACCGAGCCCAAAGGTAAGCTGCCGCACCCTGCCGCTTTCTACTTCCATTTCGTACAGGTGGTAGTCATCGAGGCGGTCCGACTTCTTCCAGGCAAAGAGAATACGTTTACCATCGAAGGAAACGTCCGGGTCACGAATCACGCCATCGGGACTATCGAGCAGGGTACGCACCTTGCCATAATTGCCGTGCATTTCCAACAGGCACAGAGCCGAACCCGGCACAAAGGTGCGCTCATGCTGTGCATCGGATTGACCCTCCGTGTAGGCATAATGCGAACCGCCCATGTTATAGTGCTTGGTAAAGACAATCTTATTGCATTTCTCCAGAAGGGGCCGGAGACGAATGCTGCGTCGCTTTTCGCATGCCTTGACGTACAGGTCCAGCCACCTCCTGTCATTCGGCGATGCTTTGTCCTTGGGACTCCCTGCGGAGGACCGGCAGAGCAGCTCGAAATCGGCAGCCAGTTGCTCGCCCTCTGCACCAAGTTCAGTCAGGACGTTACCTATAATCTTTTTCTCAAACTCAAAAGTCGCGTCGTTATTGTCCTTGGGACTCCGCCGCAAGGCGTCCCTCAGCGGACTTACGGAGAACCACTTATGGAAATCCATCCCATAATCCTGGCTCACCCAATCCCATTGAACGGGAAAGTCTTTTTCAATTTGCCTCCATATCTGCTTTTGCATCTCGTCTCTTTGCTTGCGGTTAACTCTTAGCTTCCTTATCTTCTGCCGCGATAAGAGCATTGTCCGCTGCCAGGTATCCTTTTTTTCGTACGACATCTCGAGTTTTTTTATCTCGTCTGCGAGAGAAGGATGGCAGAAGTTTGCACCTGTGGCAGAGCCAAAAGCCGCGCAAGCGATGAGTAAGAGAGTCCGTCCCTGCCGGATTGTCTTTCGCTGTCTTATTGTCATTGTTGTCGGCAATTAAACCTTCCTTCTAACTAAAAGCCCAAACCGCTATTGGGGTCGGGTTGATACCACAGCGACTGCCAGTACGCTTGGTCGGTCGCGTAAACATCTATGTCGGCATCTTCCGGCAGATCTCTCGGTAGAATCCCATACCTTTTCATCTCGCGGACATACGACGGTAGAGGACGGAAGCCCGGCATGTCGAATCGCTTGATTTTGTCCAGATGCTTCTTGCCTGCGATACAGAGGGCCAGGATTTTCTGATAGTCCGGGTCGTTGGCATCGGTGAAGATTGTCACGGTCTCATCCGGCTCGCCGTCTTTTTCTCTACGTTTACAAATGCCATACCCGCCGGCTTCGCTCGACAGCGGCGCCAGCAGGACCAGAGATTTCTCCGGGCGCGTCAGATTTAGCACTTTGTGTCGCAAGTAACCATCCGACAAAGCCCGTGGCAGCGGCAGAAACTTTTTATTGTGGCAGCCCGAACAGCGGCGTTGAATGGCCTTAGCGGCCTCAATCGTGCTGGGCCACCGGCGGTCGGACTGGTCCTGTTTGTTCTCTCCGTATCCGCCTATCATTCCACTGCCCAGAGCAGCGTAGGTACCGGGGTAGGGCGCACCGGCCTCAATCCAATAACGAATCATATCCTGTTCGTATGGCGTGGCCTTGACAGAGTAATGACTGCCGTCGAGTTTCTTCATCAGCGGACTGGCAGTGGTGCCGATGGACCTCGGTGGAAGATTGCTCTTTGGTAGGTTGCGCCCGTCGGCGAACTGACGTCGGACGGTCAGTGTGTAGTAACTGTGGGAATAAAAGGGCCCGCGGTCGCCGCTAAGTATTGCGCCACCAGCCCGGGGGCCACCCTGAACGGTCGCTTCGTAATCGTGGCAACCGACGCAATGCTTGTTGAGAATCGGCTGGATATCGCGTGGAAAGTCAAACACCTCCGGGATACCCCGAATGGGCGTGATTTTGCTGGGTGAGCGTCTGGCGGCCTGAAGCGTGTTCCGGCCCCTGTTCACCGGCGCGCGTGTACGCTGCTCGTGGCAGCCGACGCAGCCGGTGGTCTCACCCGGGGAGACCATCAGAAAACTCTGCATCCGCTTGACCGAGTTGTTGTTTTCGTCCATTGCCACAAAAAACAAACTTCGCATCGCCGGCACTTCCATATAAGCAGAGCCGTCCGGTTCAACGGGTACCGTCCCGAGAATCCGCTCAATGATAAATGTCCCGCCGAGACTTATCGGCTCCATACCGCCGCTATAATGGACCGGCGCAGGCAGGGTTTCCAGCACAAGTAGTTTTTTGATATCGCCCCGTTTGACGCCCTCCATCCTCCGGCCATTGTAAACATCCGCCAGGACCAGTTGGCCTGTCGCTTTCGTCAGGTCCATCCGAGGCGGGATTACTCGCTCCCGTGGTTTCGGTCGCAGCGGGCGAGGTTCATGGCATTGTACACCGGCCTGGACAAGTTCCACCGGCAGGCGATAAATAACGTTCGTTTCCCCGCGGCCGTTCATTACCAGCAGCCGGGGACCCTGGGCCACCAAAAAGCAATCCTCTGAAAACGGATAAGGGTCACGGTAATTCGCTCCCCGGCTGATGTGCCGGGCAGATGCCTTTTCATCCGGTCCGGCCTTAGGCGTAACGATGGTGATATGCCCTTCGTGCTCCCGCCGACCATGGCCGGGGGAAAACACAACCACCACCTTTTCCGTGTTGGGGATGGGCTTGGCATCTAACATGACGGTCCCGGGGTGCAGGTTCCCGTAGTAAACCATTTGCCCCGTCCCGTCGGGATTAGTCGTCCAGAGGTGGTGGTAGTGCACCTGGCTGCGGTCGACATACTCCCAGCGCTGATACAGCACCCGGCCGTCCGGCAGCGGCCAGGGGGTATTTTCATGCTCGCTGTTGCTGGATATCGGGCGGATGTTATTTCCGTCAGCGTCACATCGGTACAGTATGGCCACGTGCGTAAGCCAGCAGCCCACCCAGCGATGACAGCGGCTGGAGCAGAACACGATTGCGCCGTCGGGCAGATATGTTGGCTCGATGTCATCATACGGTCCGTCGGTAAGCTGCTTCAGCCCGCCGCCATCAGCATTGATTTCGTACAGATGGAAATTTTCCGAGCCGCCCTTGCGGTAGGAAAACAAGATTTTCCTGCCGTCGTAGTGTACCTGTGGGTCGCGAACTGTACCTTGCGGGTCATCCAGCAATACAGTAACCTGGGCGGTTCTGAGGTCCAGTTTGCACAATCGGCCCATGGCCCGGTACGCCTTGCGGTCTGCGTTCTCTGCGTAATATCCGAAATTGGCGTACCAGTGGGGGTCGTAGTTCAGTTGACGACAGGCAAAGATAATCTCATCCACGCCCGCCATTGGCCCGGCGAAAAATTCTTTGAGCAGCTTCGGTAACTTTGCACTTTTGGCTTCACCAGCCCCGTTAGAAGTCCGCACCGAAAGATCGTGGGTCGGACGTGGCAACTTACTTCTAACGGGGCCAGCCAGGCACGGAGCACGAAAGCCTGCAAGTATCCCGCAGACGACGATGCAAAAAATTCGAAATTCGAAATTCGAAATTCGAAATTCCCGGCTCCGCCGGGCTACCTGTCGTTGTCTTGCCACCATTATTTGTCGGTCACTCCTAAATAATTATTGTACTATTGCTGCTTTCCCGCTGCAATGACCGGCGCCTCCTTCGGCTCGACTACCACACGAAAGCCTACGTTATAGACTTTTTGCCATTGTGGATAGCTCAGGCGAAAAGCCGAACGGCAGCGTTTGGGCCGGTCATACCATGAGCCGCCGCGGACAACCTTCCTGCCGCTATTGCCGATATTGTTGCGACCATCATCCGGCCTGTACGGATAAGGTCGGTATGTCGAGCGTGTCCACTCCCAAACATTTCCGTGCATATCGTGCAGGCCCCAGGCATTGGGTTTGTAGCTGCCCACATTTGTCGCCACGAGTTTCTTATCATTGAACCGGGCATCTCTGGGCACCAGGTCTGGAGGGTACTGGTCCCGGACATCATAGACAAGTTCCCTCATCGTTATGTCAGCCATATTTCCAAACTCTGAGAAGTCCGTGTCCAGGTCACCGTAGTATAGAGAAGTATCGGTGCCGGCCCGACAGGCCCACTCCCACTGGGCCTCGTTGGGTAGTGTCACCTTTTGCCCAATCCGCTCGGACAGCCAACGACAGAACGTCATAGCCTCTTTCCAGGAGATGCGAACCACGGGCTGTTTGGGATGATTCAAATCCCAGCCGAGGTCCCATTCCTCAAACATCCAGCTTCCTTTGTGCTCATACTTACTGTCATGGGAGGGGTCGAACCTCGCATATTGCTCATTGGTTACCTCAAGCTTGCTTATCCAGAACGGTTTTTCGATCTTCACGGCGGTAACCGGACGCTCATCGTGATGGCCATTTTGATCACCCATCACGAACTGGCCGGCCGGAACAAAAACCATTTCAAGTTTGACACCATTGCCAAGTTCTATTGTGCGATGGGCTGGTCCGAGTGCTGCCTGGCGACGTTTGGCGTCGGCCGCATCGAACGGCCATTTGGAAAGCCGGGGAACCTCAACGTTTGACTTCGGCATCGGCCTGGGTTCGACCGGCTCAATCTTTCTTTCAGGCGTTTCCGGATAGACCTCCGGATCCTCAACGGTTCCACCGTAGAGCTTGCACAGTTCCAGGCGGCGCCTGTGATCGTTCCGGGTTCTTTCAGGACCTACAATCTCTCGCCAGGTTCCATGACAGGGAGCATTCAAATCGATCCATGTTATGATGCGCTGCCAGGCCTCGGTATCAAGTCGAACGCCGTGATGGCCTTTATTGAGCATCTGGACAAGCTCGGTCGTGTCGGCACAGAATTCGCCGGGTGCCAGCAAGCGCAAATCGCTCTCAAGGCCGCCCACCCTCACGAAACTGCGCAGCGTGATATAGGACGGCTCGAAGACGCCACCGTACTTTTTGACGAGCTCTTCCCGCGGCACCCCATAGATTATCCTGGCTTTAGGAACTCCATTTTTATACGCAAAGAACCTACCCTGTTCACCCCGCAGATCCGGAATCCTCACGCTATCAGCGCCTTTACTTCCGTCATGGCACGAAACACAATATTTATCCAGAACGGGCTGCACTTCGCGCTTGAAACTAAAGCCCCTGACAGGGCCGTACCAGGGTTCTATTTCAGACGGCAGGCGGCGTGAGGCAATAGTCCTGCGGTTTGGAGGTCCGGTGTTCTGATTCTCGTGACAGCCGACACAAGAGACGGCTTCACCAGGCATGGCTGTCATCCAGCTTCTCATCAACTGCAGTGCTTTACCTTCGGCGTCAATCGGTTGGATGGATATTGGCGTGTTGGCCGGGACGCGGAACATTGCCGAACCATCCTTTTCCACAGGTACTGTTCCAAGAATGCGTTTTGGTTCCCATGGACCATCGGCACCGACCCTATGGTTGATTCCCGCGATTCTATGATAGGAAAAGTGGTACGTGAACAATCGCAGCTTCCTGACCGCCCCACGCGGAACCCCCTTCAAACCAGGCCCTTCATAGATGTCCTCAAGATATACCAGTGCGTCCTTGCGTTTTAGGTCAATCCTCTCGGCAATCACAGGCGGCCTTTTCGTTTTGCGCAGAGGAATAGGTTCAAGCAGAGCATAATCTTCAACTTCCTTAAGCAAAAGGATATTATCAAAAACGTCCACGAGGTATATGCCCCAAAGATCGCGAGGTCTTGGTTTGCACGAGACGATGAAGTATTTTTCACTCAGAGGCCAGGGATGAAGGAATTTAGGCCAACACTCCATGGCCAACTTGTCCTGAATAAGAGGTTGGACCTTCTTACCGTACCCGGGAATTCGCTGGACGACACCGTCGGTTGCCCGCCGACCCAGTGCAGGGTCGAAGATAACCAGTTCGCCGACACGCCCGACGTGATGGCCGGTTACGATGCTGACAACTTTGGTGGGATGGCCCGGAATCGGACGGGCAAAAAAAATGGCGTTAGGCCAGTAGCCACCGCTTCCGTAGTACTCCCTTTGGCAGGTACCGTCGGGATTCATAGTGAACAGGAATCGCGCCCAGACGTGCGGGATGTCCGTATATTCCCAGCGCAGGTAAAGAATCCGTCCGTCGTTCATAACCGTGGGACAAAAATTATGGTCCTGCTCGAAACAAAGCTGGCGAACATTCTTACCATTGGCATCCATCAGGTAGGTCATCCCCACATTAACCGATGCATTACAAGGAACACCCTGGAACGGAGCGGTGGATATATAGGCAATTTTCCCGTTGGGCAGGTAACATGAGTCGAAGTTATGAACGTCCGGTTGGTCGTCAGGCGAAACCTGACATAGGTTCGTACCGTCGGTGTCAATCTCAAAAACCTGCCAGAACTTATGGTTGTCCGGCATAGAAAACATAATCTTTTCAGCGTCAAAATGCAAGTCCATCTCGGAAACAAGTCTTCCTCCAGGAGGTCTATAGACAGTCTTGAGTCTTGGGTCTTGAGTCCTGGGTCTTGAAAGAACGCAGATTTCATTGTCCCAGCCGTCGGTATTAGGCATTGTATGAAGCTGCCAGGAACTTTGTTGGGGCATACCCACGAACTTGCCTATCCCCCTGTCCGGCTCCTTCGCCCGGCGTGGGTCCCCAAGCGGCTTGCGCTTGATCAACAACAGCCGATCGAAGTCCAGCAGCGGATTAGAGAGCAATGCCTCGTACCGCAGCCTTTCAAGTTCGCGTGCGATTTTTACGAGATTAGCTTTTGATGAATTATTGTCTTGCTTAAAAGCGCTAAGGACAACTTTGCTTAGTTCCTCCAGGCTGTCCAGACGCTCTAAATAGTCTTGGCCTTTTGAATACCGATCTGGAAACGTGTCGATTAGGTCTGTAATGGCCAGACGAAGGGATTCAAAATTAAAACTACGTATGTACCGTATTGCTTTATCAAGATTGGGTTCAGCCGAATTTTCAGGTGCATCATTTGTCCCAGGAGCAAATGCTGAATTCCAAAGTATTCCATTTGCGACCAAAATGAAGCTCAAACGAACAAAGCTCTTAAAATACTTATTTTTCACTCTATTTGTTGTTATTTCCATTAAGACAGTTGTTCCGTTATAACCAAGATTTCCCGCTCAAGCTTAGTTTAGCTATCCCAGCGTGCCGGGACTTAGGCTTTTAATCGCCATACTGCCCGGACCAGCTACCCCATTCTAACATATCTTGCGCACATTCAACAGTTCGTATCTCAGCATTTCCTCCCTATTTCGCTAAGTTCGGTAAGACCAGTTACTTACGACTGGTCTTTTGTCGGGCTGTGAGGGTGAAAATGGCTGCTGCGTCGTTATGGCCATAGAACAGGGCATCGAGAAGGCCAAATTTTGCAAAAAATTTACTTATTCTCTGTCAACCGCTGGGCTACGATAGACGTCTATACTGGTAGATGGAGTAAATGGCCTCAATGGAGAACACTGACAAGAGCTTAATCGACGCCCATCGTCAGGGCGATAAGACGGCGTTCGCCGAGCTTGTACGCCGATACGGAGATAGTATATTGGGATATTTGATGCGAATGACCGGAAGTCGTGAACA
>Ga0209979_1000697_pt1 | contig 42775 bp, 48 predicted proteins | sample AnhtaG_FD_183114 | JGI IMG/M metagenome (GOLD analysis project Ga0209979, IMG submission 183114) | Deep subsurface microbial communities from Anholt, Denmark to uncover new lineages of life (NeLLi) - Anholt_01485 metaG (SPAdes) (version 2) | ecosystem: Environmental > Aquatic > Marine > Oceanic...
AGGTGTGTTCAGAGAAGGGGAACTTGTCTCAGAGCTAAGAAAAAGGGATATCAAATTCCTCTGGCTTAAAGAGAGCACTCAGGTCTACGATTATAAGTTTTTGAAAAACATAATCCAGCTTATAAAACAGAACCGCATCGATTTTATCCACTCACATACCTGGGGAACTGATTTCTATGGATATTGGGCTTCAAAAATCCTGAGAATTCCTATGATCACAACAATCCATAATCGTTACTACATTTTTGAGAAGTGGACCAGAAGGTTTTCTTATAAGGCTTTCATCAGCCACATTAAAAAAATCGTAGCTGTTTCTAAAGACATCCAAGACCTTCTCAGAGGAGAGCTTAAATTAAGTCCTCAAAAAGTTAAGCTGATCTATAATGGAATCGATACCCGTAAATTTGAATATAAAAAGGACTTGGAAGGGGTAAGAAAAGAGTTAAATCTCTCAAAAGGTGAGCTAGTCTTAGGAAATGTAGGTAATTTAAGAGAAGTCAAAGATCACCATACTCTGATCCTTTCTTTTAATAGAATCTCTTTTCTTTTCCCTCAGGTTAAATTGTTGATAATTGGGGAGGGAGAGTTAAAATCGAGTCTAGTTAAACTTTGCGAAGAGTTAGGCCTTGAAAACAAGGTCTTATTCTTGGGTCACAGAAAAGATGTGCCTTCACTTTTAGATCTAATGGACGTTTTTATCTTATCCTCTCGCTTAGAGGGTTGCTCTATTTCTATTTTAGAAGCAATGGCTTCGGAAAAACCAGTTGTTGCTACCAGAGTAGGTGGAAATCCGGAATTAGTCCTTGAAGGAAAAACCGGCTTGCTGGTCCCTTCTGCTGAGCCGGAGAAGTTAGCGCAGAAGATAATCCTTTTGATAAAAGATGAAAAACTTAGGAGAAAGATGGGTAGGGAGGGTAAGAAGAGGGTAAGGGAAAAGTTCTCCTTAGAGAGGATGATAAAAAATTATGAGGAACTCTATTCCCTTATCTTGAGATGATTATTTTATTTATAATTTTGTCTTGGTTGTTATTCTATTCTTTTTTAGGATATTTTCTACTCTTGAAAATTATATCTTTTTTGAAGCATAATCCAGTTCAAAAAGGTGAATATCTTCCTCAAGCCAGCCTTCTTATTCCAGTCTATAATGGGGAGAAGGTGATCAAAGACAAATTGGAGAATTGTCTGAATCTTGGTTATCCCCAAGATAGACTCAAGATTATAGTTGTCTCAGACTCATCCACTGATAGAACTGAGGAAATCGTTCAGTCATTTAAGGGCAAGGGCGTGGAACTTCTGCGCTTGGAGAAAAGAGTAGGAAAGACTAAAGCCTTGAATTTTGCTTTGAGAGATGTGCAAAGTGAACTTATCTTTTTCACCGATACCTCCACCCTCTTAAATAAAGATTCCTTAATTAAGATAACTCAGAATTTTGCAGATACCTCTGTCGGTTGTGTAAGCGGAGAAGACCGAAGTATCTCCAATTTGTGTGAGAATGCTGAGTCCGGAGAAGGGTTTTATGTTAAGCTTGAAATGAAGTTAAGAAGGTTGGAAAGTGCAATTGGAAATCTGACTGGAGTCAGCGGATGTCTTTATGCCATAAGAAAAGAGCTTTTAACCCAGATACCCAATGACTTAATTGACGATTTTTATCTCCCCCTACAGGTCATAAAACAGGGGAAAAGGGTAGTCAACGAGCCAGAAGGAATTGCCTTCGTAACCAGAGTTGTAAACTTTAAAGAAGAGTTCAGAAGAAGGAGGAGAACCACCTTGGGAGGACTGGAGGTCTTTTTCTCCGAGTTAGGTTTACTAAATCCTTTTAAATATGGTTTTTTTAGCTTAGAGCTTCTGAGTCATAAGTTCCTCAGATGGCTTACTCCTTTCATTCTATTACTTCTATTACTGATCAACTTTGTCTTGCTAGGTGAACACTTTGCCTTCAAGCTCACTTTTGCAATTGGACTTTTCACTATTTTGAGTGCTCTTGGCTACTGGCTTTTTATGTCTAACAATAAGCTTTCTGGATTTCTTTCTATTTTTGAATCTATTTCTTATTTTTACTTAGTTAATCTTGCAATACTCTTAGCTTGGGTAAAATTTCTTCTGGGTCAAAGGGAGATAATCTGGGAACCGTCTAGGAGATAAGAAAAGTTCTAAATAAAGGTGCAGATTTGGACAAAATCTTAATCCTCCTCTATCATAGGATTCTATCTAAAGAAGACCACCTATCGAAGTTGAGAGCGCATGAGAAAGTTTACTCATTAAGAGAAAGCGAATTTGCGAAACAGCTCGAGCATTTATATTCTAATGGATGGGTTACCATTTCTTTGAATAGATTATTGAAATATCTATTACACAAAACTTTTCCCCCTTATAAATGCTTTTTAATCTCCTTTGATGATGGAAACGAGACCGATTATACTAAAGCTCTCCCCCTGCTTAAAGAATTTGGCTTCAAAGCCACTTTTTTTCTTACAAGCGATTTTATTAATAAGCCCGGTTATCTGAAAAAGTCTCAAATCCAGATGCTGAGCCAAGAGGGTATGGAATTTGGTTCCCACGGTAAAACTCATAAATTCCTACCAACTCTAAACGAAAAAGAGCTGAAACTGGAGCTTCTGGAGTCAAAAAAGACACTGGAAGAGATAATCGGAAAGGAAGTCAATCTGCTCAGCTTACCAGGTGGATATCACAACTCAAAGGTAAAAAGAATTGCTTCGGAACTAGGCTTTAGGGGAATCTGCACTTCTAAATTCGGGTTTAATGAAAATAAAACTGACCCTTCGGAGCTAAAGAGAGTTCCTTTAAAGAATGGTGATTCTCTTTCTTATTTTATCTCTTTGGTGAATCTTGATAAAATCCTTTTCTTTAAAAAGAAAATTAAGGGAAATTTATTGAGTTTGCTTAAGGCTGTCTTGGGATCAAATAGTTACCTCAAGCTCTGGAATCTTTACCAGAGAAAATTTTCCTCTTTTTTCATAAAAGACTGAATTTTTGAATAAAAAAGATCTCAATAATGGCTGAATCTTTCGTTTGCTAACTTACTTGATCTACTTTCATCTTTTCTTTCTTGTTTTGAATCTCGACGACCTTAAATAACTCATTGAATGTTGAAATTTCTATAAATTCTTCTTGCTTTTATCCCGATATACATATATATTTTGTAAAAGGGGATTAGTCTTTGAAAAAATGGATGTCCTCAGTAGGATCAGTTTTATTTAAGCGTTTTGAGGTAATCTTGCAGGCACTGGAGAAATAGTGGTGAATAAAACACGTTTTGAAAAACTAATATCATGGACGAAGACAAGCATTTCCAAAGAATAGTGGCAAAGGAATAACATCATGTACGTGAAAAGCAACAGCACGCACTTTATGGTTTTTGTTATGTTTTATGTAGTGATCTCTCTAAGCTTACAGGGAGATGCCTTTGCCCAATCCTGGCTCGATACAGATTGGAACTTCAGGATGAAGCTTGCTGTTAACAACACAGGTAACTCAAATAGCTTGACAGATTATCAAGTGAAAGTAAGGCTAAACAGCACCAATTTTGACTTCTCTCAGGCTCAGGCTGGTGGTGAAGACATAAGATTCACTCAGAGTGACGGCGTAACATTAATAGATTACTGGATAGAATATTGGAGCAGTGTAGCCGAGTCTGCTTTAGTATGGGTAAAGGTCCCAAGTGTTCCTGCATTGGATTCAGCTTTAATCTATATGTACTATGCTAATCCAGAGACGAGTGATTTCAGCAATGGACCAGCTACCTTCGAGTTCTTCGACGATTTTGAGGTGGACTCTTTATGGGAGACAGGATGGACGATCAAGGAGCCTTTGCCTTTGGTTAAAGCTGATAATGCAGCTGCAGTGTATAACAACTTACTTTATGTTTTTGGAGGTTACGACAGAGACTCAGCGACTTGCATTAAGTATTATCTGGATGAGACTTTTGCATATGATCCTATAACTAATACATGGACGCAATTTGCAGATATGCCAACAGCCCGCTGGGGAGCTGTAGCGGTCGAATTCGAAGGGTTGATTCACGTTTTTGCAGGAGAGGCACAGAGTGGTGTCACCAGCGCACATGAAGTCTATAACCCAGCTACGGATACATGGAGCACATGGTCAGATGTCCCCTCTGAGCTGGCTAATCAGGGTGGTATGGGAATAAAGTATGGCGATAAGATTCATTTGTTTTATCGGCATTATCACTATGAGTATGATCCTGTTACAGACATTTACACACCAAAAGCAAATGTTCCTACACCACGGACCTGGGGAACCTGTGCATCAGTGAACGACTTGATATATGTTATAGGTGGTTATTCTTACGGCACATCAAGTGGTGCGACAAAGGTAAACGAAGCATATGATCCAGCAACAGATTCCTGGACAACAAGAGCTCCTATGCCTATAAGAAGGTATGGAGCAACCAGAGAAAATCCAGTTATAGATGGCAAGATATATGTAACTCACGGATTGAGTGCAGCCTTTTATTCGGACAATTATGTTTATGATCCTTCTACTGACACCTGGGAAACCAGGTCATCAGGTATTAATCCACGAGACGGAGTCGGTTGTGGGGTAATTGATGATAAGTTATATGTAGTAGGTGGCAGAGATCGATTCTACTGTGCAGTTGGAACACCCTATTTAGAGGAGTATGATCCAGTAGCAGATGGGCTGGAAGGAGCCAATCCATGGGTCATCTCAAATAGCAGCGTAATTGAGCGGGATACTTTAGCCAGATATGAAGGTAATTACGGTTTCCTCTTTGATAAGCAGATCACCAGCGATGAGGAATCGGCTCAACATTATCATGATTTGGCTACATGTGCTCTCGATGTTTATTGGAATATAACAGATTATTGGGGATTAGCTAACTCCCAGCCGGAGGGGGCTATATTGTTGACCGGCAACGTAAGCGATGGATCTTTGCTCTACTACAATAACAACGGCACACCCGATTTCAGGTGGTATACTGGCACATATAGATCTCTCCAGACTGGGGTTTGGAATAACTGGTTCCCAGTGACAATCATTTGGAACGGAGTAAATAGTAAGGTGATTATTAACGGAGTAGAACACGATGTGTCAGCCACAGCTGTAAATTCTGACAGGTTGTATTTCCGTGTAAATAAACAAACTAGACAATATTTCGATCTTATCAGAGTGCGCAAATACTCATCTCCAGAGCCAAGTATTATTGTTGGTCCAACGGAATCTGGTAATCATCCTCCGGTCTTGATACTTCAGGATAGCTCCTTTTTCCTGTGTGAACCAGAGACAACCTGCTTCAGTCTTTTAGCAACGGACCCTGATTCAGCTCAACTCTTGACCTTGGAGAAGATATATGGTGCAGGTGATTTTGACAGCTTGACTGGGTTTTCACCTCTAAATGCCAGTCATTGTTTCCTTCCAGGGTCTGAGGATTCAAGCTATCTTTTCGTCTTTCGGGTTACAGATTCAAAGGGAGCCTTTGATCAAGAGAGTTCCTACGTTCATATTCATTTAAATCGGAGTCCGATCCTAACCTTGCCACAGGATATCGATACTCTGTTGTGTAATTTGGGCGATTCTGTATATTTTCCCCTAACAGGAAATGACCCGGATTCTGCTCAGACTCTCAGTTTAGAAAAGATTTCCTCGAAAGGAGAACTTTTGCCTTCTGATCCTTTCTCTGGAAATTCACCACTCTTTGCACACTTTCTGTGGGTACCTGAATATTCAGATACTTTACCTAATCCGCATCAAATTGTCTTCAGTCTCACAGACTCCTGTGGAGAGGAAGTTACCGATACCCTCCTGATAAATGTCAGATTTAACCATGCCCCGGTTCTTACTCTTTCTGTTGATACTATCTACAGCTTGTGTGAGGTAGATTCCATCTGCTTCGACAACATTTTCGCCACAGATCCTGACCCTGCTGATTCAGTTATTATCCAGAAATTATCTGGTCTAGGAGATTATGATCCCAGCTCAGGAATCTGCTGTTTCTTACCATCATCTACTGATTCGACTTATACTTTTATCTTCCAGGCTCAGGACCTCTGTGGGACTATTGTTTTAGACACCTTTAACCTAACTGTGAAACTCAACCAAGAGCCTGTCTTAACCCTTCCAGCTAATACATCTTATAAACTCTGTGACTTGGGAGATTCTATCCTTTTCGATATTTTCGCCTTTGATCCTGATTTTGGTGATTCCCTAACTCTTTCCAAACTTTCAATTGAAGGGGAGTTAAGACCACAAGACCCGATTACTGGAATAGATTCTGTCAATGGAATTCTCATCTGGAAGCCGGATTATTCTGATACTCTGTCTAATCCTCATCTTTTGATTTTTCAGGTCATAGATGATTGTGGACTTTCACATACTGACACTGTCCTAGTCTGGATCGAGTTTAACCATCCTCCTGTCCTTGTTGCTCAGGGCGAAAGCTTTCACCTGTGCGAAGATAGCACGGTTTGTTTTGATCATTTAATAGGAGCTGATTCAGATCCTGATGATTCTATAAGCTTAGAACTTATCTCCGGCCCGACATGCATCTTTTCAACTACACTAATTGATCCAACTTTGCTCACTGGATTTGCCTGTTTCCTTACCTCAGGTGATTCCGTATATACCTTTATCTTCGAGCTTAAGGATAGATGCGGAGCCATAGATTCAGACACGGTCAATATAGAGATCAGCCCTCCAGCAAACCTCTTAAGGGGAGACCCAAATGGAGACAGCTTTATAAACGCCTCGGATGTTATTTATATTATAAATTACCTTTTTAAAGGTGGATCACCTCCAGTTTCATGCTTTAAATCCGGAGATGCTAACTGCGACTCTAAGGTAAATATTTCGGATGTGATTTATCTGATAAATTATCTTTTCAAAGGCGGACTACCACCAGGGTGTTGAGAACACCTAAAATCAAATACACTGTGATTATTATATCAGCCAGAATATAGTCCAACAGAGGGTGAGGGTAAAACTAAGTCATCTGCCCCACCAAACAGGTTCTAACATTGTCTTGACATCCAACACTTATTTGGTGTCCAAATAGTGTCCATAAACCGTCCAAAATGGTACAAAATGATACAAATTGGTACAAATAAAATTTTCCTGTAAGTCTATTCTGTAGAAGGGATTATGTTGTGTAGCAACAAGATAGCATAAAGGTCAGATTGGATTTCAAGTCCACGATACCTGCTAGTTAGAGGGCAATTAAGAAGGAACATATATAGAGTAGCATGGTGGGGTATACAGCCAAAAGACCTAAAACAGGGGAGCAAAAGTATATTGAGTAGGATGGTGGGGCAAGAGTTGGCTTCGTTTCGCAAAATCAAGTTTGCCCTGAGACGCCTACACTGATCGGTGGAGGGACAACTTCGCCTTTTCTGTGCCTCTGTAATCGTTCAAGCTCGTTCATTGCCCTGTCTTTTTCAATACCCGCTTTACCTCATCAAAAATATCCGCCAGATGCTTTATATACAGCTCTGGCGTTGGCTCAAGTCCTAAACTACCTTTCCAAGCACCGCAAAGGGAACAGAAGCCAGACTGAACTATTTTATTATCTCCAACATATTTCTCCGTTTCCTTTCTACCCTTGCCATCATGTAGAGTAGATTTATCACTTGAACCAACAGAAACCATTCTAACTAAACTACCCCATCTATGCTCACAATCTCCATTGCCATCTCCGCAGGACCCAGATTCGGGCCATACCTGAGCCTCTATGCCGTAATCCCGTAATCCCCAATACGGTGGGCTGGTTATCACGCAGTCCACAAAGTCGTCAGGTAAGGTCTTTAAAACCTCTGGTGTATGTCCACAGATGATTTGGTTAGGCTCAAAAATCTTCATAAACCCCCTCTGTTACTCCTCCCAACTTTTCCTTCATCCTTCTATATGCCTTCTGTGGGTTTCCTCTACCCCTACCCTTTAACCATCCCCTATCTCTAAAATTATCTCTTATCATCTTACCTATCCTATGCCTCCTAAAATTCTTATCACTCAGGCCTAAAAGCATGTCTATCCCCAGCTCTATCTGCTTACTTGTCCTTAATCTTACCATTTTAACCCTTAATGGATAACAGAGACCGTCAAAAGTCCCTTATCCTATCCTATTTGTTGCTTCTATTAGTAGCATCTAAGTAATAGCGAGTAACAGAATAGTAGTAATTGGTTCGCTGTAACCGTATAGAACAGAACATTCTTTCTGAAAAAGTTCTATGTTTAGTAAGTTCAATGGGTGAATAACACCTTTTAATCTCTACACATTGAACCCATTCGTCAAAATTAAGATTCATAGATCTATCTCCTGCTGGTTTAGATCACCAAAGTCCTTTTTCCTCTAATCTTATCTCTATATAGCCAAGATAACGGTCTGTTTTCATCGTTTTAGAGTACCATAACTCTTCTTAAGGTGTGTAAATATACGCCTATTACATTCATAAGTCAAGTAAAATCTTCAATGCTAAACAACTTTTTTAGTAGGAAAATATTTCCAAAACTTGATAAAATTTCTCCCAAGTGCCTCTGAGCTAAAATGCCCTAACCTCTTGTTTTTTATCGGTTTTCGTATACCTAATTGCTATTAGTTATACAATCCAGGCACCGATCCACTCTTAAGTATAGGTGTATACTATTTTATACACTAACCCTTGAATATCCCCTTATACCTTTTCATAACTTGTTTTCACACAACATCTTATATCATACCATTAGTTGACGTTCCCCCCCCTATATATTGTGGTTAGGTTAATCCGTTGAGTTACTTTAAGTTAAGCCCCCACGAAATTGAAACTAAGTTATTATCTTACAACAACTTAACCCTAAAATCACACAATCATAAAATCTGTTTATTAATTAGCTAAGTCCTTATATATCAACAAAAAAAGATTTAAAAAACCTCATTTTCTCTTGACAAAAGCCGATATAAATATTAGATTAGTATTGACAAAAACAAAGACTTTAACCCTTAAAAGAAGGAGTAGTAGAATGTCAAAACAAAGCAAAGATCAGTATGACGACAAGGGTAACCTGATTAATGGTTACAACTATGAGCTCCGGGTATGGGTGCTTAATGGGATTATCCAAAACTGTGGACACCCAGAGACTATGCGTCCGGGTTGTTGCAATGCTGACAAGTTCCAGGGAAAAAGGTTAGTAGAAGTCAAGTTTTAACCTTGATTAGTTACAGGATTAAGATTGACAAGAGAAAAGATTTACCCTTGAGAAAAGAGGTAGGAATGAGGAACCAAGAAAAGATCAAGGAAACAGCTGAAAAGCTTTTAGATATTTTTCAAAAGGAAAGCTTACCGATTTTAGCCCGGGCAGTATTCAAAACCAAAAACCAAAAACCAAGTGACTTATGGAGTTTTCAGAATAGGATCTTAATGATGTTATCCGGCACCCAGGACGCAAGGGGTATAAGGCAATGGAACAGTGCAAGCCGTAGGGTAAAAGCCGGTTGCAAAGCTTTTTATATCTTAGCACCCAGTATGTCAAGGGTTATTAAGGATATAGAAAATGAAGATCCGGAAACCGGAGAAGTTAAGACAGAGAAAAAAGAGTTTAATATGCTAAAGGGTTTTTTAGGTGTGCCGGTTTTTAGGTATGAAGATACCCAGGGTGAACCCTTACCGGTGGATGACTTTAGGGTAGATATCCCGGCTTGTTTTACTGAATTAATCAATTTTTTAGAGTTAAAAATTGAGACCATACCCTTTAACGGCCGGGCCTACGGCTCATATTTACAGGACCAGAACCGGATAAACTTAGCCACTCCAGAGATAGAGACCTTTTTACATGAGATATCGCATGCAGTAGACAAAACCTTAAATGGTAAGTTAAAACCTTGGCAGGATTCAGAACAGGAGATAATCGCTGAATTCTCTGGAGCTATAATTGGTTATCTATTAGGATATAAGATATCCCTTGGCAACATCCAGGAATACATCAAAGCGTATGCTGGAGATATTAAAAAGGTTTATGGTTTGTTAGGCCGGATCGAAAAGGTATGCAGTTTTATATTCCAGTATACCATGGAGACCAAGCCAGAGTTAAAGCCAGAGGAAAGCTTAAGTTTAGCATAAAACCTATACAAGAAAAGACTTAACCTTTAGAAAAGAGGTAAAAATGATCAGCACAGAACTAAAAGAAAAACTTCAAGGATATAAAACCTTTGGAGAAGCATTAGATCAAGCAAGGTTAACAGATATAGAAAGGCTTGAACTGTTTGATTTAGGATTAAGAATAATTCTATTTAACAAATTACCAAAAGAGGAGCAGTTGAAAGTTTTAAACAAGGAATAAGTTTATATGTATAATCTATCTAACATCATTATCTCCACAAATCAAAGCCTGTCAAGACTTAAGTCTAATATAGAAAAGAGCTTAATAGACCTTGACAAGCTTTTAAGACCCGAACCAAGCCCGGATCTAATAAAAGAGCAAGCTGGTTTTGTTTTAGAGTATGCAGGTTTTGAGTTAGAGAAAGGTTTTTATATTGACCCAGACCATTTAATAGACCGGCCCGATTTAAGCCCAGGGTCAAGTATAGTTATTCGGGATTATACCCAGGTTAAACGGCGTTCAAATACCAAAAACCTATTTAGCCCGGAAACTGGACGGTTTGGCATGATCCACATCCCTAATTTAGTAGGCCGGTTTATAGAGGATAACCAGCATATTTTTGAATGTGGGGATGAAGAGATTTGGGAGCATTTAGACCGGCGAAAGTTTAATCGAACCTCTAAAGACATCCGGGATCGCTTTGTGGATATGTTCAACATTCAAGACTTAGGGGGGATATCAGAGGACGAAACGCAAAAGGTTTTAGAGTTAGATCTGAGAAAGCGGTTATGGGAATGTGTCCAGAGCGGTAATAATACAATAGACGATATTTATAGAGTTTTAAGAAGATATGAAGGTTTTAGCCTATATTTACCTGGAGCGGATAAGTTTTTGGCTAATACCGTCAAAACCATAGAAATTGACCGGAATATTGAGTTAAATAGAAATATTGATCAGGATGGTTTTAATTGGGAAATCGGTAAATTTGAAACCTTAAAAGAGGAGATAAGAAGATGAGTATACAGATTGAACTTTATCCAGTAGGAGATATTAGTAAGGATTTACCAATTAAGATTTGCAAGAAGATCGGGATTGTAATTAGGGAGATTTTAAAGACACAAAATGTTCGGTTCAAGATATTAAATGGATATAGTAAGGATTGGTATACAAATATAACAGATTATGATCAGAGAAAACTACCTAACTTTATGGAATTATATGGGATAGACAAACCCAGAAAGAGAAGAGGAGACTTATGAACTATAAAACTATCGAGCTCAGGTATGGCAGAAATATCATCTCCACAGCGCAGGAGCCAAAAGATTTACAAGATAAGCTAAAAGGATATGAAACCTTTGGAGAAGCTTTAAACCAAGCAAGGTTGACAGATGCAGAAAGGTTAGAATTATTTCTGTTAGGATTGAAGATAATCCTTTTTAAGAAATTACCAGAAGAAGAACAGAGAAAAATCTTAAAAGATTAACCCTTTAAAGAGGAGTAACGGTGAAGCCAGGTGATAAAGTAAAAGTATATGAAGACCCAATAGCTTGTCAGAAGCTTGAAGGAGAAGCTAACTTAGTCCAAAAGCAACCTCGCTATAGAGTTTCTAAAGGATTAGAGAATTGGGTAGTTAAGTTTTCGGGAGACGCTCATCCTCTTTATCCTTGCGTAGAGCGATTAATAAATAAGAATAACCATTAACCCTTTAAAGAGGAGTAAAGCTTATGAACTATAAAAGTATAGAACTTAACTATGGCAGAAATATTATAGCCACAGCGCAGGAGCCAAAAGATTTACAAGATAAGCTAAAAGACATAGCTAATAGCTTTGGATTGAATAATCCTAATAGCCATAATGACTTTGGCTCTGCTTGGACGTGGGAAAAGGAGCTTGTCCGGTGTGATCTCCGGATAATCCGCAATGTATCCTGTTATGCAATCCAAATCTTTTTAACTAAGAAAAACGGACTGGAGCAGGTGTCTTTGCTTAAAGTCCAGCCGGAACTTCCCCGGGATAAGATTAAAGAAGTAGGCAGAAAGACAGGAGAAAACGGGACGGGTGATATATTTAAGCCCGGACCAAGAGAAAACCCTGAAAATATTAACCTTTTTTGAGGGAGTGTTTAAGATGAATCATAATCATAGTATTGATTGGAGCGAGGAAGTAGGGACAAACGAGATGGATGCCTTATTTTATGAAGGAGAATGTGAGATTTGTCATCATAAATTCAGACAGATTTATACTTTATCTGGTTTTTATGAGGTAAAACAAAGCGGACAGGAAAACGAAGAAGAAGTCTTTTTGGGAGATAGCGTTCCCGAAGATTGTCAAAAAGGGAGGTGATTTAAAGCATGAACATATTAGAGCCAAAGGAATCCCTTAGACGGGTAAAGTTAGCCCGGATATGTCTGGAGAAGGCAAAGAAAAGCCAAAGCCCAACGGTCAAGGCACTTATGAGCGATTTAGCCTTGCATAATACCCAGATTGCGGAGGGTATGCTTCAGGCACTAATAACAGGGATGCGGGGATTGGTTTTCTACTGCAAGACCAAAGAAGACAAAGAGAAAGAGCCGGTAAATCCACCCTATAACTAACCCGGCTCAATTCTCAGCCGAAACACGAAGGATCGGCTTTCCTAATAAGGCCGGTCCTTCATAAAAAGTCAAGGAGAAATTAAAATGAATACCTTAGCAGAATTAAAGAGGAAACTCCAGCCTGAAGTAAAGCTAACTTTAGTCGAGCGTTTTGGTAAAAAGATAGAAACTCCACTACCTAGGGAGATTATAAAATCTCAGAGTAACGCTATTGAAATTGAAGCATTCCCGGGAGCAACAGGCAAGGGAAGCTGGTTATACTGGCCCCCGGGAAGTCTTATTGAGATCACCAATAAGGGATTTAAGATATTCGAGGCTGGGGATAGGGATTTAACCCCAGAGGAAAAAGCAATCCGAGATAACGTACCCCGAGATCCCGAACAGGAAGAAATTGACATAATGACAGATAGCTCTGTTATGTTTCGGAGACACAAAGCCTATTACAAGGAGAAAAACGCCCTTCACCTTTTCGGAACTGAAACCGTCCAGGGTATGCGGTATAACTATAATACCGGGAAGATAAGAGATAATCGGGTTAAAGGTAACTTAAGTCTGGAATATCTGTTTGATGGAGACTCTGGAAATGGATAAAGCCAAAAGAAACGCCAATAATATCATAGCTCTTGAACTAAGCCAGAAACCCGGCTTAACCCCGGAGGAGCGCCAAGAGATAATCCGGCTTTATACCGGCTTGGGTGGATTGGTAGAGACCGAACACCAAGGACTTGCGGGATTAGACCAAGCACGAAAGGAGGGATATTGCCAATTTTTCAGCCCGCCGGTCCTTGGTGAGCTAATAGCCGATCTTCTGAAAATCCCGGATGGAGCAACGGTCCTTGAACCCTCAATTGGCTCCGGCTCTCTTGTGTTTAATATACAGGACCGCGTAAAAATAACCGGGATTGAAATAGAAGAACAGGCTTTTACCATAGCCCAGGCCTGTCTGCCCGGTACGGAGCTAATACGGGATAGCTTAATAAATTACAAGCCGAAAAACTGTTTTGACTATGTAATTGCCAACCCCCCGTATTCTATGATCCTAACGGATGAGCTCCAGTTATATCAAAATGTCAACTGGGAAAGACATATTGAAAGCCATTTAGCCTGTCTGGAGATGTCTATTGAGGCCGTCCAGGATGGTGGCTTTGTGGCTATTATCTTGCCGGAGAACTATTTAGAGGCAAGCGATACCTTTACCTTTCACCGCTGGCTTAATAAACATGCCCGGCTTTTATTTAAAATCGGCTTGCCAGGGGATACCTTTGAGGCAACAGAGTGGAAAACAACCCTTTTTGTCTATCAAAAAGCAACCGGACCGCTCAAGGTCCCTGAGTTTAATATTGAGTTATCTTCTTTAGGTCCTGAGCTTAATTTAGATAAAGATTTTAAGAATTTGGGCTTTGATTATCTACTGGAGAAAATCGACCAATACGCTTTTGAAGTTACCCCGAGCTCTGAACCGATAAAATTAGAACCCCCACCGGAAATTCCCAAGGCCAAGGTCCTGATAAATAAGCTAACTTTACCCATTGCGGAAATCGACCAGGTACAGATCATCACCCGGTCAAAGCAAACCATTTTAAAACCACTTACCCTTGGAGCGCTTTTAAAACTTGCCAAGATAGAAGCAACCGCAGAAAAGCGCTACGATCGAAAAAATGAAAGGTATACAAACCTCTGGCTGGAAACTTTGCGAAAACCTCTAATACTCAAAAAGTCAGAAATTTATAACCGATTAGCTCAGGAAGATCTTGAGCTAGTTTTAAGTCAATCAGAGGGTAATAAACAGGTTAATTTTGAAGGGTTTTATAATAAGGAGACAACCCCCTATTCCCGGGTAATAAGAAAAAACGGTAATGGAAATGGTGAAGAATCCTATTGGGAAACTATTCCCGGCTATCATGAGGAAGTCTCCGGTCGCTGGTCCCATTTATTCAGGGAGAAAATGAAACAAGCAAAAAAGCTACACCTGGACGAGTGGCTTTATCCCTTTCAGCTATTTGACCTCTGCCGTATGAGTATGAAGCAGAACAATTTTTTAGCCTATCAGCAAGGATTAGGCAAAACCCGAACCGTAATCGCCCTTCAAATACTCTACGGATCCGAAAAAGGTTTATACATAGCACCTTCAAAGCTCCTGGGTGAGTGGGAGAACGAACTTAAAACCCTGGGATTCCGGCAGTATTTCGATTATAGGGTAATAGAAAGTTTCTCCGATTGTAAAAAGCTCCTTAAATTCAACCTGATCTCTTATGAAAACCTGTGGCGCATACCCAAAGACAGCCCTTATTATAAAGTTGCCCGGTTGGATGTTCAGGGTATGCCTAAAAACTTTCTCCGATATACCTTTTCGGACATCCTTAAAAAAGAGTTTTCCTTTGTCTGTCTGGATGAATGCTACTATATTAAAAATCCTAAAGCAAGGCGGACCGAGGGAGTTTTCAATATACGCTCAAAGCACAAGATGGTTATGACCGGCACGCCCATAAAAGGCTACCCGCAGAATATCCTGGGGATCCTGAATTGGTGTTTTGGCTGTGGCTCTGCCCTACTGCCGGATTATTCCTATTATGAGGAAGGTGGAGTAAAGCGCTTTATTGACCGTTTCGGTACTTATATTATGTATGATAACCAGCATGCTCAAACCGGGGACAAGGGAAAGAAAAAGCAAATACCAAAAATAAAAGATATAGAGGGATTTTATAAATTGCTTGAGGCAAAGATGATCCGGCGTTTAAAAAACGAGCCAGAAGTTGCGGAAGTGATAACGACAAACGACCCGGAGCTAAAATTTATAGACCTGAATATAACAGCCGAGCACCGCAAGTTTTATCAGGCTTGGCTGGATCGGTTCAAAGAATGGTATGAGGCAAGATTGCAAGAGGAGAAAATGGAAGGCAAAAAATTGGGACAGATGGAGATATTGGGTAAGCTTGGTTATCTGATCCAGGTTGCCTGCTGCCCGCAATCATCTCATTTAAAGCAATTAGGTGCAGAGGAGACTATTGCTACCTACGAAGGCGGTTTAACCGAACTCCAGAGGTGGATCATAGACAAAGCCCGGCAGAATGCAAAAGAGGGTAATAAAGTAATCATCTTCTCCCGTTATCTTGACAGCTTGGACTTTCTGGCCTCTCAGATGAAAGACTTAAAGCCTATGATCATTAACGGCTCGATCTCACTCAAGAGAAAAAAACGCTCCGGCAAATCCAAGCGTCAAGAGATGATAGAGGATTTTCGCTATAACGGCCATAAGGTACTCTTAGCCGGGACTCAGTGTCTTTGTGAAGGTATGAACATACCGGAGGCAAATATCGGTATTTTTGTCGATTTCGACTGGACTCCCTCAATCATGTTCCAGGCACTTTTTAGAATGGTCCGGCCCCAGCAAAAGAAACAGGTTATCGGTTATTTTCTTAATCTCCGCGGGACGATCTATGAGTATATGAAAATGATCGTCCAGCTCAAGCAAAAGTCAATAGACGAGGGAATCGATTATCAGAATTTTGAGCTCAACCTGGACGATATACCGGATATAAGGCAGTACTGCAAAGCCCTGATGGACGCAGAAAACGGCACAATCCCGAAAAAGCGGTTAATGTATTTAGTTGAAAACAATCAAAAAGAGGAGGAGTAAAAATGTTTAAAGTAAGTATAATTTGGTTAGTGGTAGGCTTATTAATTTTGGCATTAAATGGAATAACAACAATAAGTATTCCAATGCTAATATTAGGAAGTATTACCTATCTGTGTGGTTCACTTTTAATGATAGCCTCTTTTGTAATTATAGAAATTAAAAAGGAATTAAAATGATAGAGATTGACCTTAACGCAAAAAAATTGCACTTCATAGGACCGACAAAGAGAAAAGCTTGGTATACTGAGGAGCGGATAACTTTACCCAGTTTTACGGCAGATCTCTATTCCGCATATAAAAACCCGAAAAGACCGGAGTATTTCCTAATCATAGCCTACTGCCCGGATCTCCCGGATCTGCCAAGAGAAACAAGCTTTAACGATTACGATTCAGATTATACGATCACTGAAAAAGAAGGAGCCTTGGTCCTGTTCAATAAAAGAAGTGATAGGTGGGTTGTAAACTCTGATGATCCTATTTACCATGATCCCCAAAACCTAATAAAGGCTATCTGGCAAATTGTATCTGAGTATGCCGAGGATGATAAAGAACCCGACTTTGTGAATATAGATAAAACTTGCCTTTCCCAAATCCGGGGAATAACTTTGGTCAGAGATATTTTTGGTAACTGTCCGGAGATTTATTTATTGAACAAAAAGAAAATCGAAAGGCAGTTTTTCGGAGAAGAGCCGGATTACGACTCTAAGAGTTGGCAAAAACAGTGGGATAAATGGTATGAGGAGAAAAAGAAAAGTCCTGAAAAACTATTAAAACTCTTGACTTTCCAGAAAGTCCAGCCCACGCTCCGGATTATAGACGATATCTACAAATCCCAGCACAGATATTTAGGCACGGAGAAACTCCCGGAGATCTCCGAACCAGAGCCAGAAATTGAGATTATATCTGCTCCGGTTTTACCCGAGCCGATTTATAGCGAACAATTAACCTTAACCCTATGAGGTAAATATTATGAAATATCCATTTAGTTTTGAGATAGTTGGAAAAATTAAAGGATTAGATCCAATAAAAGCGTTAGAGTGGATCCACCTCCGTTTACCAGACATTACCAAGGAACTTAAAACTATGCTTGACGCAGAAAATATTGAAGTAAAAAACTTAACAATAACGGAAGAAATAGAGAAGTGAAAAAATGACTAAAGAAGAAGCAATTCAGCTAATTTATAATGGTCAATCAATAAAATGTTCAGCAGATGAATATAAAAATGAGATCAGATTTGCTTTACAAGAATTTGCTGGTAAAATGATTGACCGAAAACAAGATATAAGAGCAATAATTGTATTGGAAGAAGTCAGACGACTGGACGAAAAATTCAACTATTAACTTTGACTAAAATAACCCTATGCCCCATAATCCAGCACGCAATTTTATAAAATGGGAGCCGAAAACTATCTCCCTGCTCTGCCGTCACCTGGGAGATGGTGATATCAAGGCCGGTAGTAAAAGACTATGTAGGTTGCTACACTCAACTTATCGCACTATAAATAAGTGGCTCACCGGCAAGGTAAAGCACCCAGGAATTGCCTCAAGGTATGGTCTTAATATGGTGGCTAAGAGAACAAGATTTAAACTTCAAGAGGAGGAAAAATAAAATGGAAAACTTTTTTGATTTTGTGGGTATGGCATTTAATTATAAAGAACGTAAAATAGCAAGATATGATGGAAAATATATAATAGTTGATACTGTGGCAGTAACTGACTCAGATCAACCTTTCGAAACTGCTGTTAGCTGTAGTTTTTATAATGAAGGAAACTGGATAATTGTAGAAATGTATAATACAAAAGAAAAAGCTCAACAGGGACATGAAAGGTGGGTTAAAAAAATGACTGGAGATATTTTACCCGAAGCCTTGACTGATGTTTCAAGCTCAGAAATAAGTAAAAAATGCGATGTGGTTAAAAAGAACAAAAATTGGAGGCTCTATGATAAGCAATCAAAACAATCTACTGGATAAATTTCTCCAGTATCATCTGGGAGATGGAGATATCAAAGCCGGTAGTAAAAGACTATGTAGATTGCTACACTCTACTTATCGCACTATAAATAAGTGGCTCACCGGCAAGGTAAAGCACCCAGGTATTGCCTCAAGGTATGGTCTTAATATGGTGGCTAAGAAAACACAATTTAAACTTCAAAAAGAGGAGGAAAGAAATGTGTCCTAAAAGTTTTATTGAACATAATACCATAATGCCGGATGGTAGGCCCTTTTATACTTGGGAAGCTGAACTAGGAATGCTCAGGCAAGAATTAGATGCTATAGAGCCATTCAAAAAACGATTAGTTGATTTAGCAAGAACCTTGAGGGTAATTTCTATTTCTACGGAAAAAGACCTCTGTACCCATGATTTAATAATCAAAGTAAATAGAACCAAAGTAATAAGTTCGGATCCCGCAGAATTCAATCTTTATCCAGAAAAGTTTTGTGAAGTGGAAAAATTTCCAAAGAAAGAGGTGAATACTAATGAAAAATCAAAACAATCTACTGGATAAATTTCTCCAGTATCATCAGAACCGGGGACATAGCCCCCGGACCATCCAGACATATAGGGAGATCCTCTCCGATTTTCTCCAGGAGAAGAATCCCCTTACTGCCAGAACCGAAGATCTCGAGAGTTATCTTGACAAATTCCTAACCCTATCCGTAAACACCCGCAATCTCAAAATAGCCACAATCAAATCCTTTTTTAAGTGGCTTTATCTGTATGAGCATATTGAGCGTAACCCCGCGGACCGGCTTTTCACCATCAAGTCTAATAAGAAGGAGACTAAATTTATTTCTGAGGATGATTTCAGGAAGATCATCGCCCGCACCAAGCCCCGGGATAAGATAATGTACTCCCTGGGATACAAATGTGGCCTCCGGCTGTCTGAGATTCTCAGCCTGACCAAGGATTCCCTTATCCTGAAGATAAAATCCCTGATCATCCAGGGCAAAGGCGGAAAAACCCGCTATGTTCCGGTCCCGGATAAGCTATGGCAGGATATACTTGATTTTAGCTCCCAGTTCCCGGCTACTTGCTCCAGGCTCTTTCTATCCCGAACAGGCAAGCCAATGGACAAACCCGCCTTTTACTCTGTCTGGCGGTCCAGGATGAGAAAGCTGGGTATAAATTTCAGCCCTCATGCACTACGGCACGGCTGTGCTACTAACTGGCTACAGAAAGGCGGTAATATAAGGGAAGTCCAAGAATTGCTTGGACATAGCTCAATCAGAACCACTGAACGCTATACCCATATCGTTTCTGAAAGACTCCGGGAACTGGTAAACAAGGAAAACTGATCACTGAACACTCATTTTCTATCCCTATCGCCTTCACATCTGCCCCTGTATGTATATTTACATACCTAAGACGATAAAATCATACTGCCCGCATAAAAAAGTTGCTCCAAGGGACTTATATTGCGTTTTGAGAGGAGGTGAATTCTAATTCCACTCCCTCTAAGAAAATGCGCTATACCCAGCCACTATTTTTAATCCCCTGGGGGATCCTCTTGAAACTCCTTTTTCCTCCCAATTACTCCTAAACCGGCCTTATCCAACTCTTGAACCTTTTTAACCAAGACCTCCAGAAAATTCGTCAAGACCGGATTATAAAGTTTACTTTCCTTAACCGCATTTAACTCCTTTTCTAACTCCGTCAATTTTTTCACCTCCTTTTTTAATACTTACTTCATAACCAAAGCCAGGCGATCTATGAATAATAAGAGTTTCTCCCAATTTTAGTTCTGAGATATTAGAAACAATCCAAATTAGAATTTCTTTTTCGGAATTCCAGCATAGACAAACATCATCTCCTTTATCTTTTGAAATAACCATTCAATTAAGGGGGGCGTGGGAATCCCTTGTATTTCAAGCTATTACTAAGATTGATAACAAATTAACTCATTTCCTCAAGACCCATAATAACCCATAGAAACCCAAGAAAACCCAACCCTAATTGAAACAAAATTGAAACACTCCCACGGAAAGTGAAGATACCCCTGTCCCCCTTTAGTGAGGCATAGTCCCAAAAGGGATCCTTTATGATTCGAGTTGTGTTCTTAATATCGTAGGGGGTAGCATCTCCCTATACCCCTTTGTTTTGATTTTTGAATTGGGTAAGAGAGTTTGTGCAGGAAATTTAACAGCACCATGCTACTCACTATATTTTTCAAGTTAGCTTAGATGTAGTGAGGGAGAGTGGTTGTCAGGCTCTTTACTACTGACCCGTTATCATTCTACTTATTATCTTGGTATATTTCCTCTTTAAGCTTCTGAATCTCTTGAGAGAAGACAGGTCCCACCTTCGTATTGTTCTCGAACTGCTCTGCCCATAGCAGAATATTGTTTGCTTCAGAAATGCGTTTTGATTCTAAAAGCGTTTTGCAATATCTCAAAGCCAGAGCAGTTATGTTTGTAACAATCCTGTTGGATGCTACTATCCTAACAGAGCTACGATCTTGAGAGCTAACAAAAGAGCCAGTAAAATCCTCAGGATTAACACCCTCAAGGCTGATTCGCATCATTGACGTATCTTGAGGGCTTTCTGCTGGGTTCGGAAGCCAAAGGCTGAACGCTCCCTCCATCCTAAGATGATCTTGGCTATCATCAGCGAAACTAAGATCCTCAACAGTTACCGATATGGCTATTGGATGCCTAAAGGAACCACTCTTATGCATTTTAGTCCATTCTTTCATTATCTGCTGAGCCGATGTGATTAATCTTCCATTATCATTCTTGTAGGGTCTTAGATTCTCCAGTTCAGTATCAGTGAAGGGAAGCTTAACTCCATATTGATCGCGCAGAAATCGTGCATACCAGGCAGTATTAAGCAATGAGTAATTCACCACGACTACATCAGGGCAATAATTCTCGACTTCCTGAAGTGCCACCGCGGGATAAGTGTCCATATCCCCATTTGTTAAAAGAATTGAATTTTCGGGAAGATATCTCAACATCCAGCGATTGTAGGCCAAAATTGCGGGGGTTAGAAATCCACTTTCTATAAGAGACCGTAATGCTTTCTTTTCTTTAACCCTGTTTCCTCGGCGTATTGCTTCAGGCCAAACTCCAATCCAAGCATTGCCATCTGTGGAATCGCATTCTACAGCTTTTAGGAGGTAATACCAGGCAGAGTCACTATCTGCATTTTTCCACTCTCCATACATTGGATTGTACGCAGTTCCTATGATGGTATGAGCAAAGCTATGACAGGAATCAAGCTCAAGGGCTTTTCCTGCCATAATAAGAGCTTTCTCTTTTAGATTAAGGCGACGGTAGGTCTCTCCTAACCAAGCATAAGCATCTGCATTGGTCTTGTCCTCTTTGATCGCACGTTCAAAAGCTGAACTTGCCTCTTCAAGCTGATTCTGACGGTAGAAATTTAAACCTTCAGTCAGGCCTGAGGGTGTTTCTTTACCACAGTTCACTATGAGCACGAGACTTGCACAAATAAGAATCACTAAGCTAATACACTTCTTATTCATTTTTTCCTCCTTTCATTTGTCATTATGTTCCAAAGTTATTACTACATTACCCTTTTTGTGCCCTTTTTCGACATACCTGTGAGCCTCGGCAGTCTGTTCCAGCGGATAGCGCCTATCAATCACCGATTTTAATTTTCCCGCCTCAATAAGCTCTCTGAGGAACGTTAAATCTTCAATTCTATTTGCTATCCCAAATACTACTTTCCTGCTACCTACTATTGAAGTCCAAAGTGCTTGAAGAAGAGGATAATCAACTGTAATATAGACTCCACTTTGCTTTAGCGAGCTTTTACAACGTGAAAACGAAGTCTTCATTACCGCGTCGAAAATGACATCGTAGGTCTGGCCGCTCTTGGTAAAATCCTCTTTGGTGTAATCAACCACTTTATCTGCTCCAAGAGATTTCACCGTTTCGATATTCGAAGTACTGCATACTCCGGTAACTTCGGCCCCGAAGTACTTTGCAAGCTGTACTGCAAATGTACCTACACTTCCAGAAGCGCCAATGATGAGAACTTTCTGTCCGCTCTGGATTTTTCCTTTTCTAAGCAAAACCAATGCAGTCAGCCCTCCAATCGGAGCGGCGGCGGCTTCTTCATACGTCATATTATCCGGTTTTATTGCCACTTCGTTTTCAGGCAGACAGATGTACTCGGCATTAGCACCACCAAAACTCACATCCCAGATAATTCCGTAAACCTGGTCACCGACCTTAAATTGGGTTACATCTTTGCCGACGGCTTCAATTTCCCCGGCCAGCTCATTCCCTGGTATAGTTTTTCTTGGTTTTATGAGACCAAACATTATTCGCGCGGGGAGCCAGAACCAGGGAGCCCATGTGAAACTTCGCATTCTCACATCCCCGGATGTTACTGTGGTTGCATGTATTCTTATCAGTACTTCATTGTCCTTCGGAGTAGGTTTTTCTACCTCTTTGAGCTGGAGAACATCCGGTGGTCCGTATTTTGTGCACACAACAGCTTTCATTTATGTACCCTTCCTCTTCTTCAATCATCTTCTCTTTAATAGTTTTGCTTTCACTCTTTTTTACTTGAAATTATAGGAGTTATCACCAGGCCAAGGCCTATTCCTATGAGTATAGATGCAACAAATAACAGAGCTGATTTCTGAAGGAAAATGAATCCAACACCTATACCCATAAGTGTTGTTCCACCAATGGCCCATGTGCTCTTATCGTTTTTTTTATTTTGCTTATCCATCTTAACCTCCTTGGGTCTTAAAGGTTTATTGATTTCTTATACATTGTTTCCCCATTTGAATCTGAATTGATAAAAATATAGAAGTATTTGTTGTGTGGGTCAAGTGGAAAGAATTCTGTGAAGTTATGGTACCTTACCCACTAATATTAGAACTTTTTTTATTAACCAAATAGCCTAAATATAACCCTACCCTGTTTACACTATTTCTTTCTTACTTAATAACCCATAAAGACTCAAGATAACCCAAACCAAGTTGGCACAAATTTGACACAGGGAGATGGAATCTCCTTGCTTACCTCCCCCAAACGTTGAGTAGTTATAAAAGGAATCTATTATGGCGTATGTAGTTTTGAAAGAAATTGAAACACTCTTTGCTTAAGAAAGAGAGGATACCCCTAACCCCTAGAAAGCTATTCAAGTCAAAAAGGAATCCCTTATCACGAGCGTTGCAAAATGTAAAAAGGATTGTCGATTTACTCTGGGGGGGGGTAGCATCCCCCTATACCCCTATGGTTTTATTTTTGAATTGGGTGAGAGGAGTTGTGATGGATTTTAAAGGAAAATCTTACCTGGGCATAACTATGATTTACTGCAAAAAGAATTTGACATTTAATACAGAAAACATATAATATTTACATATTAGTAACAAACCGTAAGGGGAGGTGTGTAAGAAATGAAGATCAGATCTTATACCAAGGGCGATATAGTAGTTTTGGAGCCGGAAGGCAGAATTATACCTGGAAAAGATGTGGGTGAACTGGATGAGAGGCTTTATGCACTATTAAAGAACGGACAGAAGAAGGTGATTGTTGATTTACAGAAAATCGCCTGGTTTGGCTCATCTGGGATCACTCTTCTTCTACATTACAATTGCAAGTTTAAAGAGATCGGTGGCCATCTTAGATTAGCTAATCTCACTAAAAAGATACAGCAGATCATTGCTATTACTAAGCTTGCTATTGCATTTGAAATATATGATTCTCTTGAGGCAGCTCTGGAGAGCTTCAAAGGGTAAGGTGCCTTATACAACAAGTTTAGAACTCTTTTTATGAACCAAATAGCCTGAATATACCCCCACCCTGTTTGCACTATTTTTACAGCTTTCTTAAAGTATTGATATGCAGAAATTTTCTTCTAAGACTCCGATGCAGCTAAGACCTGAACTACATCACCAATATATTCATCTTTCTCCCTACCAGATGGAACAAGAGTATTAGGAAAATGGCTTGCATAATCACGGATCAAGTAGTTAACAAAACTGCTTATAGAAGCTTCGGTTCCTTCAGAGGTTATGGTGTTTTCATAAAGGATTCTCGCACTGTGGTCTCTACTCATAATATACCGGAGCTTTGTCATACAATTCTGATTGTGTTTTAAGAGAAGTGTTCGTTCGAAGATAACTGTTAGTAGTGAGAGCCAAATATCATCATATCGTAATAGTAAAAGGTCTGTGATAGAGTCTCCGTCTCTGAATAATTTTGCTGATACTTGATCACCGTATAAAGAGCCAAAAGTTACAGATATATTGTTGGTCTGAAGTATTTCAAAGGTAACAGTAAAACAATTGGAATCTTCTCTTATAACTTCGATGGTATTGGATTCCTCCAGTTCCTGTAGACGCCCTCTAAGTTCTCGATATCCCTCAACGCTAGACGAATAAAATCCTTTGCTTCGATCTCCCTCGACACTTGCTGGAGAACCATCAACATTAAAAAGAATTGCTAAGTAAATCTCGATGTTTCTGATTTCAAAATAGTTTAACAGCTCTAGCAATGAAAATTGATTATTTCCTCTTCGGTACAGTTTATTGACCGTATCAAAGATTAAATCAAGCAGTGCTCCAAATTTGTTAGTCCAAATTTCTCTTCTTGCTGAAGTGCCTCCAGAATCAGTACGATTTTTTAACTCTACTAGTACAATGGTGTTATCATTTGCTAAGTAATTTCCTAAATCAGTCGTTTGGTCATCAGCACCTATCCAATCCCATTCTGTTGTACGTAGTTGTGCTTTTTCTGTCCTGGTCAACCCCTGTATAGTAAATATTCCTCGTTTTCTATAAAGAACTGGATTTGTTAGCCAAGTTGGAAAATTACTCAGTTTGATGTCTAAGGAACAAGTTTCAATGGCTGAAGAAAATTTCTTTTCAATATATCTACCTCTTCCCCCCTTACTCGCCTGAAAATACGATGTCACACCCAATAAGGATTCGTAATAATGTCTTAATTCCTGTGAAATACTCAATAGACCATTGAAAGCCTTGGATACTGGGTCAAAATCAATTTTGTCTTTATCAGTTGCAAGTTCCACAAAGTTTACGAGTATTCCCTTGTACGGGTCGTATAGTAATTTTTGCCCTAATTCAAGATTTTCCTTATTTATTAGACACAGCAGATTTCTCTTCTGTATAGCCATCTATTGCTTCTTCTCACAGATAATAATACTCTCTCCCCTGATAGCTCTATTTCTGGCACCTAAAAGAGGATTAAAAATGATTTTTTGAAATTTCAGCCCAGATTCTTCACAGAATTTTTTAGTCATTATTGTGGTTGGAATTTTTGTACCTCCTACAGTACTATCCCCAACGATAATAGCAATTTTACCACCAGATTTTAGAGCCCAGCACATATTTTCAATGGATTTTTTCAAATCTTGATAATAGCGACTCACCCTTGAAGGTAATTTTCCATATTTCCTCTTTGGAACATTGTCATTTTTCATCCCAAGATATTTCGCTTCAACTTCTTTCATATTAATTCCTAAATAGTCGTAAGCTATCTTATCTTTGCCCACATAATCAATAGATAAATAGTACGGTGGACTGGTTATAATAGCATCAAATTTTCCTTTGAACCGTCTGATGCTTTTTAACTCAAGAATGTCGCTTTCTATGATTGTTGCTCTTTTAATCTCCAGATTATATTTGTTCTTTAAATTTACTAATTTTGTATAACAGTCGTTAACATAACAAAATTTTTCAAAAAAGAGACCTTCCTTACCCTTCCTATTATATCTTGAAGTTCGAGCAAACGCATCTATAGTATCAAAATAAATAACTAGCATTAACTTCTCAATAACTTTGTTTGGATGTTCCCACTTTTTCTTCTCAATAAGATTGAAGATTTCAATTATGTCCCTTTGAGTAAACTCTAAATCTTTTGAAGAGATAAATGGTAGTTCATTTTTCAATTCCGAAAGCATTGTACCTATAGGGGTAACGTCAACACCTACACTATCAATTCCCATTAGACTAGCCTCGTGCGTGGCAGTTCCTGAACCATTAAAAGGGTCAAGAATCAAGTGCTTAGATTTTAGTCCAAATGCATTAGCTAATGTTCTTACTACTCTAGGATAAAACTTGCCTTTGTATGGGTAAAGATTATGAAATGCATATGCATTACTGTCATTGAACAAATCAATAAAGTCAGCATAAATAGTTGTCTTCCCCTTTATTCTTTCCAGATGGGCTACTCTCGACTTAATAAAGTCTTCGTCACCTTTTAATTTCACAGTCCTCGTTACAGAGTTAATTTTGAATTCTTTAGTCAAACCTTGTAGCTCTATATTCAGAAGCTCTAAGTCAGCTATGGTCTGCATCCAAAATCCAAAAGTCGTGTCACCTTTAGGTGCAATGAGCTCCCTAAACTCTTTCCCATATTCATCTAAAATTTCTTCATAGAAAGGGAATTGGCTGGAACCAAACATTGTGGTCTGTTTATTCTCTTCGAATTTTGTAGCCATTTTTGAATTGTTTAAATCAGTTTTTCCCTTAAAAGATTTCACAACTTTTCTTAACTATCTTCGTTTACTTACTCCTAGAAATTAGTGCGATTCAACATATCTAAGGATAAAGCTATATTCTATCTACTTACTAGTGGCCATCTATACTAACATACAATTCACATATTCATCATAATTAAACGACTATTCAAATTACTTTTTTTCTTGTCCTTTGTCAAGCCTAATAAAAAAATCTCAAATCTTCACAACTTTCCTCGACGTTTCCAACTCCCTGTAAATCTCCTCTTGTGGGCAGGGCGAATATTGATGTTGAGGAGATGATACAGCCTATTAAGTAGGCAAGCTTAAACTTTCAATATATTGGATAGGGGGGCAACCAATCTTGCAAAAACTTGCATCTTTGTATTAATAAATACTTGATTTTAAATTTAGCTTTTGGTATCTTTTCTCAGAAGAAATCCTAACGTTAGCGTTTACCCTATAGTGAAAAAAGGGCTCAGTAAATAAGAAGCTGACAGAAAGTTTTGTTTTAGAAAGATGAGTATGAGGTAATATGAAACCAGAGGAAAAATTCCATAAGAACGTTTACTGGATTCTAAGCCAAATAAAACAGGAACAACTTGCTACTCCCAATGGAGAAAAAGTCGAATATAGTATACGGATTCCAGAACGTGTTCCACCAAGAGCTATGTTTATTGATTATATTTCCCCCCCCCGAAACTCAACGAAAATTACTGAAGAAACTAAGAGAATGGAGAGCGCTTGATTTTGAAGAAGAAACAACCGATAGATTTCTATTAACTATTTATAAGAATAGATTTGAAGAAATTTATGATCATTATGAGCGGGGGATGACTTATGAGCCCCAGATTATTGGTGAAAAGGTGTTGATATTGATAGCGGATAGTATAGCAAATACTATGTCTCATCACGAGCTTACTAGATTCTTTGATAAGTTGGGTATTCCTGAGGAGTTAGACAGCTATCGTTCAACTGGATCAAAGGCTCTAAGACTTCGAACTGTAATGGTGCGTATCGCAAAAGACGAACGTAGATTGCGTAAAGTCATCGAGGAAGTAGTGCACCCCCTGCATTATAAAGGGGGTGTTGATACTGCTGAAAAGGTTCAGGAACAATTTAACAAGTGGCTTATTTATGAGGGTTTTGTTTTAAAGGACTTCCACCTTAATAGAATAGAAGATGTTAATGTTGCGAAAGAAGAATTGCTGATCAAAGCAAAACCGATCATCTCGGCACTCAGAGAGTTGGCTGATTACTATCTGAGACTTATGCAGGTTATAGATATATACTTTCAATCCAATCAAAAACGAGATGAGAAACTTAATGAAATATACCTGAAACTGTGTAGCAAGATTGAAAAGTTAATCGAAGAATGCAACATAGCACATCTGAAAGGGAATTACATAAGACCGTTCAGAACGCTATTTTCTGCACAAAAAGAGATGAATGAAAGTGTGACTACGTTTATGAACGTGAAGAACACTATGAATGCCTTTTATGGAGAAATACAGAGGGTCATTGTTGAGAATGAGGAAAAGAAAATAAAAGAGACTGACCTGAAAAAAATTGATGATTATTTAGAACAGGCTTCAGTACCCGAAAGAGAGAAACCACAGAGTAATAAAGAAAAGTCACAAGAGACAATCAGCATTAGGATTACTGATATGCCTGAATTGAAGGTTAAGGGGCTCCAAGAAAAGGTAATTTTGCCTAAGGGTAAAAAGCAGAAAATTCAGTTGCGTAAATTCCCAGATGATACTAAATGGGAAGATATTACTTTACAATTCTTGAATGGAGATGAGGCGATTGTTAAAGTAAAAGATATGACATATGAGACAAATTTTGAAGCGATGGGCTTTAAAGATCAAAAAACCAATCGGCCATACAAGCAATGGGAACTCCTTAAAGCATTTTCAATTTGTGGTGGCGAAATATCTTGGAAAACTAACAGCAAATTATCCAAGAATCAGATAGATAATCTAAAACAGCAGAAACACAAATTAGCTACTTCACTAAAAGACTATTTTCAGATTGAAGAAGACCCATTCTACGACTACAAGAGGGAAAAAGCTTATAGAATTAAGATCAGGTTAATACCAGAACAAGGAGCAGTGGAAGAAGCAAGGCATCTGGATATAGAGGAATATCTCAAAGAATAATCGCTGAAGATCCTCCGTACCCCCTCCGGTGAATTCACCGAGAAAAGATTAAATTTATTTCATTCATAACCCCAAGTTATTCTTGGGGTTTTTATTTTTTCCAAAATTCACGGTGAATTTTCACCATATAGGGGTGAGAGCAGTTTGAAATTCGCCATTGAGCGATGTTTTTGACAAAAGAGGAAAAGGTTGTGAAGATGAAAGAAATAGTGGTCTCCGAAATTCAAATCATCCCGGTTAAGCCTAAAGATGGTTTGGTAGCTTTTGCCTCCTGTGTAATAAATAATCAGTTTTATGTCGGGGATATTGCTATCTACACCCGTCCCAATGGAGAAGATTACAGGTTGGTTTATCCCTGCAAGGTTCTTCCAAACGGCAAGAAGATTAACTGCTTTCATCCCATAAACCGGGAAACAGCAGAGATGCTGAAAGAAGAGATTATTGGAGCTTATTTAGATTTGACTGAAAAAGTGTAGAAAATGGAGAGAGGAAGTGAGTTTAGGAACAAAGGAACGTAAAGGTTTTTCACAGATACCTCACTGCCTGATTGACTCAGGATTTCTAAAGGTGCTCAAGCTAAATGAGCTGAAGGTCTATCTGACCCTTAAGAGTCACGAAAACTATGGTGAGGACAGTGATGGAACTTGCTTCCCTGGTTTGGAGAGAATTAGCCAATTGTCGGGGATAAATAAAAGGCTTATCTCCAAGATCACTGATGCTCTGGTAAAGAAAGGACTCATACAAAAGACACAGGAGGGCAAAAAAATCATCTACAAATTAAAGGAGCTTTCATATTCCTACATACATTCAGTGTTACGCACTATCCCGAAAAGGAAAAGTAAACGCAGAACACCTCCAAGAAATAATAAAACCGGCAGATTCATATCAGTTCCTAAAAATATGGAACAATTACCTCACCAAATTATACAGAAGATCAATCCAAAAAATATGGATGACATCAATCCATATTTTACGGAATCAATTAATCCTAAAAATATGGATACTAAAGAGAATAAAGAAAGAGAAATATATAAAGATAATAATGCCCTTACGGGCGTTTCTAACGAAACGCCAAATTTTAAATCTCACAATAAGAAAAAAGAACAGAAACTCTCACTTAAGCAGATTCATCCAAAAATACTTGAGTCTACTATAAAACGGGTAGGTTTGAATGAGTATAAGAAATTTCTACGGGATGAGGGTTACCTTGAAGAAGAAATCGAAACGTTAAAGGGAGGCAGTTGATTAAAAATTTGTTAACACCATTAAAGGCCATCAGAGCGAAATATCTAGACTGCTCTTGTGGCTCGTGTGCAGAAGTTCGGAAGTGTGAAGCGATAGATTGCCCTCTTTTCCCTTATCGATTTGGGCATAACCCAAAACGTGCTGGGATAGGTGGTAAAAAGGTTAAATCTGATAGAAAGATGCAACTCAATCAGAGTTTTTTAAAAGAAAATGCTCATGACACTAAACTGGATAAGCAAAGTTGAGTAATTATAAAATCTTTACTTGAGTTGGTTAAAAAGTGAATTGAAAGATTCACAGCGACACCATACTTGTAAGGACAGGTGACCTGCCCCCCATATTTCGATCCAGTTTAAAAGTTAGTATATTATGCTGGACTGAGGAAGGAGGATAGTATGGGTCGGCAGCGATTTACGGCAGAGAGCATAGTTCGCAAATTGCGGGAGGCTGAAGTAGTTTTGTCTCGAGGCCAGACATTAGCTCAGGTGTGTAAAAAGATTGGCGTCTGTGAGCAGACCTATTATCGCTGGCGCAAGGAGTATGGTGGTTTGCGTCTTGATCAGGCTAAGCATCTCAGGGAGTTGGAGAGAGAAAATGCCCGTTTGAAGAAGTTAGTAGCCGAGCAGGCGCTGGACATTTCCATACTGAAGGAAGCCGCCTCGGGAAACTTGTAAGCCCGGCCCGGCGGCGTCAGGTAGTTGATCGAGTTCGTCGGTTGCTGGGCGTATCAGAGCGGAGAGCCTGCCGGGTTCTTGGTCAGGCCCGATCAACCCAGCGACATCGGAATTAAGTAACCGATGAGGAATCAGGATTGATAAGGAAAGTCATAGAGTTAGCTTGTGAGTATGGTCGTTATGGCTATCGAAGGATTACCGCCTTGTTGCGGCAGGAAGGTTTCCAGGTGAATCACAAGCGAGTCGAACGGATCTGGCGACAGGAAGGCTTAAAAGTTCCCAAAAGGCAGCCTAAACGTGGTCGTCTGTGGCTAAACGACGGTTCTTGTGTTCGCCAAAGGGCTGAGTATCCCAATCATTTGTGGTCGTATGACTTTGCCTTAGAACGGACTCATGATGGCCGTCCGGTTCGCATTCTGACAGTGATGGATGAGTATACCCGGGAATGTCTTGCCATTGATGTCGCTCGCAGACTGACTTCAGAGGATGTTCTTTATCGACTGGGGCAATTGTTTATTCAATGTGGAATTCCAGCCTACATTCGCTCGGACAACGGCTCGGAGTTTACAGCTAAAGCTGTTCGGGATTGGTTAACAATGCTTGGTGTTCAAACATTATTCATTGAACCCGGTTCTCCATGGGAGAATGGTTATATTGAGTCTTTTATTGGCAAGATGCGAGATGAGCTGTTAAACCGGGAGATATTTTATACTCTTAGTGAAGCCAGGGTCTTGATTGAAAGCTGGCGGCAGCATTACAATACTAAACGCCCGCACAGCTCGATAGGCTATCATCCACCGGCACTGGAAGCAATAAAACCTCAAAATAACTTGACAATTGCTATGGCAGGACTAACTTAAAAAGTGGTACAATAACTGGGGGCAGGACAACCATATATGTTTTGATTATCTGGATTTCAGGTTTTTTAATGGGAACATTTTGGCTATGTATGGCCTCTATAATTGAGAAGCTTGGAAAATTGATAAATTAATCTGATAATAAAAGATGTTCGGTAAATTTTTGGAATTAATGCTGGAGCGGTTTGAGGTAGGGCAGAGTGAACTCGCCAAGAGATCAAAGACCAAACAAGGTAATATTTCCCGGACCATAAGGGGACAGATGGGTTATCAGAACCCAACCCTACGACTAGCAAAAAGATATGCCCAAGGTTTCAGGATGTCCCTTGCTAATTTTATAGATTGCTATGAGTATTTTTTGGACCACAATAAACTCCCGGATACTATCAGAAAATATAAAAAGAAAAGAGAGCAAAAAGAGGAACTCATCTGGAGAAGGTCCAGAAAACTTTAAGATGTTTTTGTGCCCATTTTGTGTCCAAACAAGGTATAAATAGACACAAAGAGATAAAAACAAACACAAACAAACAAAAAACGAAAATCATTGGTAACCAAAAGGTTAAGCTGTAATTTATTGTTAATAAGAAAGTTACAAAACCATCCTAATTAGTTCTCCCCCTTCCCTATCTTCTGGGTTATCCTTCTTAACTCAAAGGGAAACTCTACCACTAAGTCTCGCAGATCATTAAGACCTCTCACCATATCCCTTATGGAAAGGAGATGTGAATGCAGATTGTACCATAAGTGTAAGTGATATAATTTATATTGTTAACTATCTTTTCAAAGGAGGACCTGAGCCCTTATATGGCTGTGCATAATTATAGTTAATCTGAAGAAGGTATGAAAGGTTTAAGCTGATAGCTGAATTTTATCAAACCCATATAAAACTGAGAAACGTATAACAAATGAGGTGTAAGATGAGGAACTTAAAGAAAACAGGCATATTTTTGGGACTATTTCTTATCCTTATTTTTTCTGTCATCATTGGAACAGAAAAAGAAGTTCAACAACAACAAACCTATATCCCGCAAGTCATACTCAATTCCCCCTGGGGAGAAAAGAATGTATTCATGGACAAAGAAGCTTCTCCTGAGAGTGAATTTGGAGTTTATGACCCCTACTCACGAAACCCAAAAGCTTATGATGCAGGTCCGATCCAGGGACCCAGTAATTTTAATGTAGCACCCAATGGAGATATCTATATCTGCGATATTTTTAACGAGCGGATACAGAGGTTTAGTGCAGGTGGACAACTGGTATCAGTAATTAATATAGGAGGATGGAGAGGTTATGGAGATGACCTTTCTGTAGATGAAAACGGAAATATCTATGTATTATACTCAAGTTATTCCCCTGCCAGAGTATGTAAATTTAACCAGCAAGGAAACTTATTAATAGAATATGTTTCCTTTAAAGATGAAGATTCAAAGGGAATGAACATAGGGGGAGGTCCTACCAAGATTTTTTGCGACAATTCAGGTAGATTATTCATGCGATACTACAGCGAAAAAGACTTACATTTCAAAATCTTCCAGCTGGGCACTGATGTAGCTGAGTTTGCCCCAGAACAGCAGAAAGCCACTTTAAGGAATGGTTTTGTTGGGGTAAATGGCTTAAGCCTGAATCAAGACCTAATTTTTGGGATAATAGATGGGAAGATGTATCTTTTGGACAATACAGGTAAGGCAGTAAAAGAATATAAGCACGGTGCAAATCCCCGGTTATTGGTGGGAACAGATGCAACCGGGTGCATCTATCTGCATGCATTCGATCTGACAAAGGATGTTCAGCTTGTTAGAAAATATGACCCGGAGGGAAGATTAATCTCGGTTATAGAATTGAAAACTATTGATTATGCCCACCACAACCTTAACAAGCCCATAACCGTTGATGCTCAGGGCAACATCTACGTATTCGACTCCACCAAAGAGGGAATAACCTTAACCAAATGGTCTCCTTCTGGTGCTAGCAAATGAGGTCGTAACGTCCGACGTTTCTGTCGACGCTATAAAGGTACCTAAGATGGCTTTAAAACCTGGCAATAAATTATCCCGCCTTGAGGGCAAGGCGGGAATACCGATATAAAAATTAGTCAAAACTTCTAAGTTGGGGGCGATTCTTCTTTTGGGGGTAATAAAACCTTGCTGGTATTTTTAAAATGTAATTTCACATATTTCTCTAAATTTTCCTTGCCCAGCTTTTCTACTAATTCCCTTGCCACCTCTTCGGTCTGAGGGGATGCACCCTTAGGCAAAACTAACCCGCACTCCCGGGAAAGTCCTTCCAGTCTTTTTAAAAACTCAGCCCGGGCTAAAATCGATGCTGCGGCTACCGCCGGATCTGATTCTGCTCCGGGCCTCTGTTCCAATCTGATCTTTTTACCCAATTTCATCAGCGCATTTTTTATATAAAGCTCATCCCCAAACTGATCAGATATTGCCTTAGGAGAATCAACCTGCAACAGTATATTCTCAATTACCCGCGCATGGCCCCAGGCCAGAATACGATTCAGGTTTTTCATTCTGGAATATAACAGATTATATTTCTCCGGGCCTATCACCACCACCGAATAGCGACAGATACTGCGTAATTTGAAGTCCAGTTCTTTTATGACTCCATTTGAAATCCTTTTGCTATCCCGAACATTCAGTTCCTTGAATTCAGGGATAAGACTCTTTTCCAAATAAACCCCCGCAATCACCAAAGGTCCAAAATAATCTCCTTTACCCGATTCATCAGTACCAATCCATCCAGGGTTTCTTCTGGGTTCAGTTCTAATTTTTTCAATCTTCTGTTTTGTAAAATCATCCCTGTTCTTTTCTCTGAAAGATTCCCTATGTGGGAAAGAGGGTGGAGGGTTAGGGGAAGCTTTTCCCTTCTTAGAATTTCTATCTTTATAAACTTCTCCCCTCTCAGAACCAGATATTTTCTTATTCATTATTCTTTTCAAATTTCAATCTTTTCTTATCTTAAACCGGATTAAGCCCTTTCCAGATATTCTCCGGTGCGAGTATCTATTTTCAACCTATCCCCTTCCTTGATAAATAAAGGAACTTTAACTACCAATCCGGTCTCTAATGTGGCGTTCTTAGTGATATTAGTAACTGAATCCCCCTTTATGGCTGGCTCAGTTGTGGTTACCTTTAAAATGACCGAGGTGGGAAGATCTAAACTCATTGGCTTTCCTTCAAAGAATAATATCTGATACTTCTCACTCTCCTTTAGATACCATCTGTAATCCCCTAACTGCTCCTCATTCAAGATAATCTGCTCAAAAGTCTTTGAATCCATAAAATGAAATTCATTTCCAGAGGAATAAAGATACTGCATCCATTTTTCCTGAAAATCTGGCTCCTCAAAAGTCTCTCCCGCCGCAAAAGTTTTTTCTAAGATTGCACCGCTCTTTATGTTTTTTAGCTTAGTTCTTACAAAGGCTCTCCTCTGTGCAGTACGAGCATGTTGGAAATCGATTATATAGTAGAGCTCACCCTCTATTTTGATCTTCAGCCCTTTGCGAAAATCACTGGTAGATAGCATCTAAAACTCCATAAAATCTCTTTTCGAATTTTAATATAATGAAAATTTTAAACTATGCAACAGGAATTTAAAACAAAGCGTGAAAGTTTATCCAATTACAGTAGGAGAACAAAATTTGTAGAGCAAGACTCCAGTTCGTTCGTTGCCACAGGAGTGGCAACGCTACTATCTCCACTTGTTGTCATTCTTCGGTCATCCCGCCGTTGATGAGACTACTTCAGAATGGCAGATAAGGACTTTCCCTCTATTCAGACAAAGTGAGTTCAGACAAAAAATTTAGAAAAATAACCCAATTTTGTCTTCAGGTACCAGAATCCTAAAGAACTCACACTGCTGGCATTCTTGCACTTTCTCCCTGGGATTGAGCTCCTTGCCGTTTTTGCAAGAGACCAGGGTTACCTGCCAGCAGGTCTTACCATGATTTGGATAAGCCAAGCAATACTCCCTGTATTCTTTAGGACATTTAATAAAATCCCAGCAGTTCATATTTTTGATCATATTATAATCCTGAGGAGCTAATTAAAAAAGAGGAAGGCTGGGCTCCCCCCTAAGAGCCCAGCCGTCGGGGAAGGATGAAACCAGTCCCAGCCCCCCGGAAAAGACCGGCTTCAGGACAACTCCTTTTATCCCTTTTCCTTCCTGCAGAGTTCCATCTTCACTAACCTGTTCTGTGGAACCAGATTCGGATTTCTCCCCAGGCCCTTTTTGATCTTATCTTCTATATCGATCATCTCTATTCCTAAGGGATAGCTTCTATATCTCAGCTCGGAAAGAGACCTTAAGGCATTCAAGACCAGACTTATTCTGGACAATTGTTCTTTACACAAAGAGAGGAAGTTTTCGATTTCCTCTTCCTGCAAAGCTCTACTTTTCAGGGATTCTTCTAAAAGCTCAGCCTTTCCTAAGACCACGGTCAAAGGGTCTCCTAAATAATAAGAGATCGTGGTCATCAATTTTTCGATAGCCTGAATGGAGATTTCTTTTTTCTCTTCTTCTCCTATGGATCCAAATTCGGAGAAGAATTTGCCTAACAAGGCCCGCAGAAGAAAATCGCGGTTTTGCTTCATGTAGTTCCCCCTTTTAATTTCCCTGTTGAGCTTATCGAAACTCTCTATGTCAGAACCTGTCATATGATTTAAAAATTTTTTACTTTTTTTAAAACACCGGTTCCAGACAGAAATCACTGCATAACACTCGATACTTTCCATACAGCGAACAAACCGGAACCCACTTTCTCACTCTGCTCCCTTTCTGGCAGACCCTCTGATGATCATTCAATAGTTTGGTCAATCTGGTTTTCAGTTCTTTTGGGCTTTTTACCTCTACCTCCCCTGGAAAGCCTAAAAGCCATCTGGCAAGCTCATTTACTCCTCTTACTTTTAATCTATACAAAATTGAGCCACCCCTATGTTTTGAGATATTTTCAGCCAGGACTGATATATTCTCCGCAAAAAATCTATTCTCTTTGATAACCTTTAACTCTACCTTTACTATCTCAGCCTGACATACCTCCCAGCTATGTGAAAGAAAGCTATTCAGGGAGAAATCTTTTGGTAGAATAAAACTATAGTCTGTCAGGGTAACTTTTTTAATATGATCCAAACCAAAGGGGAAATACCCTGCCAAGTTTCTGCAGTCTCCGATAAGATACCATCTTCCCCCTCTAAGGACTAAATTAAGCGGGTCTACTTTGAAATCAGATCTGAACAAACCCTTAATACCGTAATTTAAAATAACACTCTTTTTATTCAAAATAGCCTGTTTCAAAATCTTGAATATGAGAGCCTGATCCTTTTTTCCATTCCTGATGTGGAAGGAAAAGGATAAAGGAGGATAGATTTCTTTAAGCTTTTCTTTTAGATTCGAGTTTAAGTTAACTTCAATTTTGGTGAGGATACTCTTTATGGTATTTCCAAAAATGGTTCTTCCATTAAACAAATCTGCTGATAAGATACCTTTCAGAGTTAGATATTCATCCAGATCGAAATTTAAAGCCGGCAGAAAAGTTCCCGGAAGAAGCCGATACCCCTTGTCATAATAAATCGGTATGTCAGCCGAGCAGAGAGAGAAAACATCCCGGAAAATAGTTCTTCTGGATACCTGACATTCTAAAGCCAAATCCTTAGCCGAAATCCCCTGTCTGCTTCTCAGAAGATTTAAGACCTGGAGGAGTCGAGCATATTTGGACATCCGATGTCCTTCCCCTCAAGTTTAATCAATCTATTAAACTCTAATCTACTTTAGCCTATGTCAGAATCAGTCAGTTTCTAAAAAGAAATATTAAAATTCTTACTGCAAATAGAATGCCAGAGCGGACGGTTTTAAAATGTAAAAGCTATTTCTTTGATTAGCAATAAGTTATGGCGGTGATGTAACGAGGTGAAAATCTCACTTTTGTTTCATCTTGAAACTGTGTTTTTCAATTTGAAACAATAGAGTGAAATTATAAATCTTCTTTTAATCCATATTCTTTCATCCTTCTCCACAAAGTTGTGCGACTGATCCCTAACTCTTCAGCAGATTCTGTGTAGTTCCACTTATTCTTCTTTAAAGTTTCAATAATCTGAGTTTTTTCTTTTTCTTTGAGGGATGAATAAGTATCTAATTCAGTTTCAGGCAACCAGAGTTTTTCATCTTCTGGCAGAAAAAGAAGGGAGGTGTTATCCAGAATAGAAGAAGAAGCTAAGGCAACCCCCCGTTCAATCGTATGTTCCAATTCCCTTATGTTTCCGGGCCAATTATAGTTCAGGAGCTCTTCGGTCGATTCCACATCTATTCCCTTAACCTCTTTTTGATACCTCTCTGCATATTTTTCTATAAAATGCTTGGCTAAGGGAATTATATCCTCTTTCCGCTCCCTTAAAGGTGAGATATAAACAGGCATAACATTTATCCGATAATACAGGTCCTCTCTAAATTTTCCATCTTTAACTAAAGTCACCAGACTTTTGTTAGTAGCCGCTACCAGTCTTACATCTACCTGGGTGAATTTCTCTCCTCCTACTCTTCTAATCTCTTTTTCCTGAATAGCTCTTAATAATCGCGTCTGCAAAGCAGGGCTGGTATCACTTATCTCATCTAAAAACAAAGTTCCAGAATCAGCTAATTCAAAGAGTCCTTTTTTGTCAGTCAAAGCTCCGGTAAAGGCTCCTTTGACATAACCGAAGAGTTCACTTTCCAAAAGGGTCTCAGGGAGACCGCTACTCACGGTCAAAAAAGGTCTGCCTTTACGCCAGCTATTTTTATGAATCGCCCGGACTAAAAGCTCTTTGCCGGTTCCAGATTCTCCCTCAATCAGAACGGTAATATCTGTTGGAGCTATCTTTTTAATCAACTGGATTATATTATCCATTTCCCTGGAAACATAAACGATCTCCTCAAAATAATACTTTTCTTTTTCTTCGAACCTAACGCCTTTCCGAATGGATCCATTCTGGATAAGAATTTTTCTTTTCTCTAAAGCCTTTTTCAGAATGTTCAGTGTTTCTTCAATTTTAAAAGGCTTGGTGATATAATCAAAAGCGCCGGCTTTCATAGCCTCAACTGCGGATTGAATTGTGCCATAAGCTGTTAGGATAATCACCTCCGTTGCAGGTGAGCTTTGCTTTACCCTTTTTAAAACCTCTTCTCCAGAAACTTTTTTCATCTTAAGGTCAGTCAAAACCAGATCGAATTTTTTCTCCTCTAAGACGGAAAAAGCCTCCTCTCCATCTCTAACTTCAGTTACATCATAACCATTATTGCGTAGTCGAATGGTTAAAGTATTTCTCAGAGAATCCCCATCTTCAACGATTAGAATAGAAGCCATACCCTTCCCTTTTTAGATAAAGTAATAATAAATACAATACCTGACCCTTTTTTTGACTTATAATCAGTCTTGGCTTTTTTCGTTCAGAAAGTTTGCGACTAAAAAAACGAAGAGTAACTTTTAGACATCCAGTCTTTAGCTTACTCCATGTAAAAATTAAAACTATTTAAATAAATGTTTTAACTTTTGTCAATATAATTTTCACTTTATTTTTTCCAAAAAATCTAAAAAAATCAAGCACTGACAAAATCTGTCAGTAAAAATATTCCACGTAGGGGCGGAGTTTATCTCCCTACGGGTCGTAATGCTTTTATCGACCGCCCTGATGCGTTGCGGGTAGAGACCCCGTTCCAGTGCTTGCCATCCGCCTGAGGCGGACTGACCTGGTGAGTTAAATCGTTTTCTCCGTCGGGTCAGGGGACCCGACGGCCACAAAGTAAAGTGGTCGGGCATGGGAGTGCCCGACCTACGAAAAATCAACACCTTTTGCTCTTATCGAGTTCCCTCTCCCCTTGTGGGAGAGGGTTAGGGTGAGGGGTCACCCTCCCCTTACCCCTCCCATCGAGGGAGGGGAACCTAAAACTCTCGTAGGCAGAGAGTAGAGACGTATTGTCGAATTTGACCTTGAGGCTATACGTCTCTACGAATTTGATTCACCAATCCCTCTGCTACTCGTTGGTCTCCAGTCCTATGGATCCAAATAGTATTTACGTAGCGTCCGGGTTTATCCCGGACGTTCTCTCTTTCGTCGGGCATAAAGCCCGATGCTACGCTCCGTTGATGAGGACACCAACGGAGAGCAAAAAATTTTATCAGAGTTTGTAGGGCAGGGCTTTTAGCCTTGCGTTTTTTTTAGCATCAGCAAGTCTCAAGACACAGAACACGTGCTGATGCACTCCGATTAGGCAAGTTAAAAAAATTCCCGGAGATTTTAATATAAAATAAAAAAAACCTCCTTTTGGAAGGAGAGCTTTTTAATGCCTTTTAGAATTATAATCCTTTAATTTCGATCTTATTCCGGAGATCGATTATATTGGAGTGCTCGTGGTATCTTATGGTGCGAAAAGATTCCAGTTTTTTAAGCCCATTTAAAACCGTAGTGATGTTCTCTACCCCTTGCTGGATTGTCTTCATCGAAGAGCTAATCTTGCCGCTCTCATCTTTGATCTCTCCCCTTTTTATAGCGATATCGATAAGCTGTGACCTTCCCATAATCGAGGTAGTGGCATTATTGATATAATGAGAGAAAGTAGCTAAAATTATCTTCAGAGATTCCAGCTCAGCCTTCTTTCTTGCTTCCTCCTTTTTTCTGGAAAGCTCTCGGAATTTCTCAATAGTTTTCTTTTCGCAGTTTTGGACCAGCCTGGTAATCTGAGTGTGAGCTTGCAGAACCATATCTGTCAGGTCCTCTGGCACATTCTGGTAATAAATGCTCCTCTGGTTTATTTCCTCTGTAAGCTTAGGATAGACTCGGTTGAAAAAACCGGAGGGTAGCTTTATACTTTTCTCCCAGGATTCTGATAACCTTTCCAATGCCTGGGGCTCTGTCTCTACAAAAATAACCTCAGATATCTGCTCAGCCACACCCACTATTCTGGGCACAAGCTCTGAAGGCTCATAATCTTTTTCTGCATTTCCTGTGGATCCAGATTTGGAAAATTCATGCCCTTCAACCGCCTTTTTTAAATTCTTGGGAAAATCCCAAGTTTTAACCTCTCTTTCACCAGCCTCCAGATGGTCAGTGGCTAAAATCTCCCTCTCGGCCTGAGTAAGCTTATCCCCATTATTTTTTCTTTCAAGCACTAAGGTGTATTCTTCCGGAAAACTACTTTTTAAAAAAAGTATCCCCATATCATGCAATAGACCGCACAAGTAGAGTTCCTCTAAATCCGGATAAGCGATCTCCTCTCCGATAAATCTGCAGGCTAAAGCAGTCACCACAGAACGCTGATTAAACCTATTGAGCCAAACTGTTTCCTTGGAGTTCTGGCTATAAAGAGGTGCGCTCAAGCCCTTGATTAAAAAATGTTCAAGATCTAATTCCTCTAATCCCCGAGCAAAAGAGCTGAGCGGCCCTTTTCTATCTTCGATTGAATTTATATCATTTAGTGCCTTGGCGCACAAGCCAACATCCTCAAACAGTAAAGTCTTCAACTTATTTAAATCAGGCTCCTTTTGCCGGGATAGCTTTACCAGCTCACCCAGGGTTTGATAAAGAATAGGTAAACCCATGATTGAATCACACCTTAAGATGAGCTCTTCCTTTTTCATCTACTCCCCTCTCCTCTGGATCCAAATTCGGATTTTATTATCATTATCGGCAGGTTATGAGTAATATTCACCTTGAAGGTAAAAGTAAAAAAGACCTCTGCCGAGCCCTAAAGGCTCGGCTACGCGTCTTGAAGGTAAAAATAAAAAAGCAAAAAGTTAGATACCTCTAATATCCTTAGATAACGCTTTCCGTTGGTGTCCTCACCAACGGATGAAAAATAGCTCGCCTAGCAGTCCGCCTAAGGCGGATTAGACCTCTGCCGAACTCGGCTACGCGTCTCTATTAAAAAGAATCTATTCTAAAAAGTTTAAGTCAGAAATGGCTCAAATCTGAGCTTATTTTCCTCAATGTAAAAGGCTGCCTCTGGTAAGCCCAGACCTAATTCTTCTACTCTATGAGCATCTGAACCTAAGGCAACGATTTTTATACCTAAATCAGTTGCTAATTTTAGAATATCCTCATCCGGAAAGAAGCTCTTCTTCCCCTTCTTGAACCAGGCAGTATTAAGCTCAATTCCGATTTTTTTATTTTTAATCTCCTGCAAAAGCGGGTCTATCCATTCCCTCTCTGCCTCTAAAAGCTTTTCTCCATAATAATCCAGGGCATACTTCTTGAACCCATCTAAATGAGCTAGGGAATGAAATAAACCAGACTTGACCCCGGAAAGAAGTGTACTGTAATAATCCTCACACAGTCTCCGGGCTTCCCTCCTCTCAAAATAAAGGTAAGCCTCTTCAGAAGAAGTAATAGCGATATGCTCCAAACAATGAACTGCTCCCAAGACATAATCTAACTTAAAATTCGCAAGGTTTTCCCTTAACTGTTCTTCAATATGAGGTGCATAATCTACCTCCAGCCCAGCTTTAACCTTCAGTCCTAAAGTTTCATATTTGAGTTTAGCTTTCTCGATATCCTCAAGGTAGATTTTGACTGTCTCCGCAGAAAGACGGATAACTCTTCCTTTTATCCTCATAAAAGCATCTATATCTTTCCTTTGAGGATCGATGTCATAATGAGAGGTAAAGCATATACCCTTTAACCCAATCTCTAAGGCTTTCTGGCAATATTCCTCAATCGAGCCTGTGGCATCCAATGAATAATCCGGATGGATATGGCAATCGTAAAGCTCAATTTTTTGCTCTGGGTTCTGGAACATCTGCGCTTTTCTTATTTTAAAGATTGAGAAAAGGGTTATTCTTTCTCTCTTCACCCACTGTGGTAGCAGGACCATGCCCGGGGTAGATTATAGTATCATCCTCTTTGTTAAGAATATTATCCTGAATCGATCTTAAGAGCTTCTGATAAGAACCGCCGGGAATATCGGTTCTACCAACTGAACCGTAAAAGATTAAATCCCCGCTGAAGATAATTTTATCTGTCAAAAGGGAAATGCTCCCTTTAGTATGCCCTGGAGTATGAAATACCTCAAGCTCTATTTTGCTAATTTTTATCTTTTCTTTATC
>Ga0209979_1000698_pt1 | contig 42743 bp, 33 predicted proteins | sample AnhtaG_FD_183114 | JGI IMG/M metagenome (GOLD analysis project Ga0209979, IMG submission 183114) | Deep subsurface microbial communities from Anholt, Denmark to uncover new lineages of life (NeLLi) - Anholt_01485 metaG (SPAdes) (version 2) | ecosystem: Environmental > Aquatic > Marine > Oceanic...
TACTTGAGAAGCCTTCCGTCATCTCCTCAAATATCCCACCCATCTCTACATCTACGTCCTCAAGTCCGGGGGTAGCCAGTACCTCGTCGATTGCCTCGTTAACCTGGCGGTTAACAGCACCCATGTCCTTTTCATCAACGGTACCCGTTATACTAGCCGTTATTTGAAGATCATAGTTACTAATATGAGTGGGACTCTGCAGCAGATCTACGTCTGCGATATCACCTAAGGTCCCAAATACTGGAAAGCCCATCGGCAGCGCTTCTGTCAACGTTTTGGGATCATCAGCAAAATACAGCTCTCTGGAAATCCCCTTCAGCGTAATGCCATAGTCCTCACTGTCTATGCTTACCATAACATCGTCAGAGCTAGTCCCCGCCCTTAGGAGATATGTCTCTTGCTGTGCTCCCTTAATTTGCTCATCACTCAGCCCCATGTCAATCATTTTATCGAGGTCTAACTCAATGTCGAGTATAGGCACAACCATACTGAGCTGGGTCTCGAGGTTCGATATACCATCAATATCTAACAGCCTTTCAAAAAGCAAGTTAGCAGCCAGGTTAACCTCGTCAGGGCTTTCTCCTACAACCGATAGGTCAATACCCCCGGCGCCCATCATACCGGCGTTTGCTGCGTCGCCAGTGAGAACCTTGACGAAATCGAATCCCATTGAATCCCTTAAATCATCGAGGCTCTCATCTAAAGCATCCCCTTCCTTTTTCATATCAATGTCGGCTTCCAGCATGATTGTGATCTCAGCGGTGTTGTCCCCACCACCCTGCATTGTACTTATGATGCCCATCAGCGATGCCGAGGTGCCTATAGTTGACCAGTAGTACTGCATGCCTTGAACCTGGTTATCGATTACTGACTCAACCTGTGCAACAACATCACTAGTGTCTTGGAGTTCAGTCCCGGGTAGCAGTTCAATCTCTACCATTAGCATCGGCTCACCCATGCTGGGTAAAAACGAAGTCCCGATCACAGGGATAAGCATAATACTGCCAATAAAGAGAATGAAGGCGATGACCAGTGTGATGGCCCGGTGGCCCAGAGCCCACTTAAGCACAGAAACATACCATCTCTGATACCAGGTTCGGCCAGGTTGAGCCTTCTTTTCCCGTTTCTCATTCCTTGTTTTTCCAATGAACCACTTGGAGAAGGCAGGTACTACGATCAGCGCTACTAACAAGGAGGCTATCAATGCAAACGTTATTGTGAGAGCAAACGGAACGAAGAGCTCCCCCACGATACCGCCTACAAAGGCCAGCGGTAGGAAAATGGCTACAGTAGCCAGAGTGGCGGATGTGATTGGGGCTGCTACTTCTCTAGCGCCGCCAATTGCAGCTGCTCGAAAGTCCTCCCCAGCCTTCATACGGCGATATATAACCTCCGTGACCACTATGCTGTTATCAATTAGACGACCAACGGCAATTGCCATAGCACTTAGAGTCAGGAGATTAATCGTTATGCCGGCAAAGTACATGACCAGAAAACCGATCATTACACTCACTGGAATAGACATTGCTGTCACAAGCGAAGCGCGGAAAGCCATCAAGAAGAGAAAGACAATAAATATTGCCAAAATGAATCCAATAATCGCCATCTGTAACAACTGGCTTACACTATCTTCAATGAACTCCGATTGGTCTAAAAGTGGAACGACTGTGATATCGCCTTTCAGATCCGCCTCGATCTCCCGCACCTTATCCATTACCACATTTGCTACGTCGACGGTGTTTGCATCACTTTCTTTCATCACGAAGATCGCTACACTCGGCTCTCCATTTGTTCGAGTGATAGCCTTGTTCGGAGCTGGCCCGGGCTCCACACTCGCGATGTCGTCTAGGACTACACCGTCCACATCCATCGGTGCATTCCTGATAGCATCCAAGGAATCAAATTGCCCATCCATTGTGAGCAACGCTACCATCTGATACATAGAGACATTTGACGCCACAATCTGCTGAGGATTGGGAGAGATGAGAACCCTTTCCTTATCACCGCCCTCAACTTCCACAGTGAAGACTCCCTCAACTTGTAGAATAACAGATACGAAATGATCCTCTGCAATTTGTTTCAGCTCGTACTGGGAATAGTCACCGCTGAGGCTCAGGATCACCAGGGGCATCTGGCTGAGGTCAATAGGTATAATCTGGGGATTACCTTCTAACTGCCGGACTTCATCAGGAAGATTAAGACCATCAATGGCTTCCGCTATGGCACTGTTCGTGTCATCCATATTGGTGCCGTATTCAAAAGTTATAAATAGAACAGAAATTCCACTTGCCGACGTAGAGGATATGTGCTTTAGACCACGCCCTTTAAACCGCTCCCAGACGACATCTTCAACGGGTACAGTTACTTCGCTCACAACCGCTTCTGGTAATGCATCTGGGTAAACAGTTATTACACTGGTAAATGGGAATTCGATGTTGGGTATCAGCTCCGTCTTAAGCTGAAAAGTGCCCCAGATTGCGGCACCAGTTAATAGGGCTGCTAATAAGATCGTTAACAGGCGGCTGCGTATACCTATCTTAGTTAAATACCACATACTCTCCCCCTTCAGGCCTATAACCACAACTAACGGTGGTGGCTTTCGTCCTATTTGTAAACTTTCTTAAGTGCATGTACTTTCCTATGGGTATTGAATAGTAGAAACCATGAATGCGCACATTATGTAGTTATCCTCTATCACGCGGAAACACTTCGCATGTGGGTGCACGCTGTTGAAACCTACTTTTCCGACTCATGCAATGCACTTAATACTTTCTCCATAATTGTTAAGAGAATATTTTGCTCCTTGACCGTTAGAGGGGATAGCATCAAACGAAAATGCTGTACCATATATCTCTCAATAGTTTGATTAAGCTCCCGTCCACTATCTGTGAGAGCTACCCGAACAACCCTCCTATCCTCCGGGTCGGGTAACCTCTGTGCGTACCCGTTATCCACAAACCAATCGACCATCCGCGTCGCAGTGCTGAACGGCACCGATAGTGTATGGCTTAACTCACTCATTGTCATGTTAGTTACCCGAGAGAGATTGAAGCTTATACGATAGAAAAGGTTGTAGTTTATGAGGCGATTAGGCTTATCTCCAATTTGTATCCCGTCAAGAAGATCTCGCAGTTGCTCAAGCTGCTTGGGCAACATAGCATCGAACTTTATCCCCATCTGTTGGAAGTCATGTACAAGACTGGCTATCCGGTTATCGTCAGCCTGTTGCTGAGAATCATCTGTCATTAAATTCCCCGCGAAATATTTCCATAATGGAATAATATTACAGTCCTGTTGAATTGTCAATCCCTGTTACCAGGAGCCTTATATTACCCTTTCTTGCGAAAAAACCGAAAACAACATAAACTAATGATATCCAGTGGAGGTGGTCATATGCTAGAGGTGGAAGATTTAACCGTAGAGGTCGAGGGCAGGGAGATAATTCATAACGTCAGCTTCAATATCGACATTGGGGAGACGCTAGCTCTATTCGGTCCCAACGCAAGCGGCAAGACTACCCTGCTGATGGCGATAATGGGCTTCCCCCGCTATGAGGTAACCAGGGGACGCATCCTCTTCAATAAGGAGGATATAACCCATTTGCCGCTGGATGAGCGTTCCCGGATGGGTATCGGCATCCTCTTCCAGCGTCCCCCGGTGGTGCGCGGAGTGAAGATGAGGGAGATGGTACGGGCTTGCCTGGGCGGCAGGGAAGACGGCGACGTTATCGAGCAACTGGCTCAGCGGGCAAATATGGTTGAGCTCCTCGATCGAGAGGTGAATTATGGGTTTTCCGGCGGCGAGGTTAAGCGCTCGGAGCTACTCCAGCTAATCGCCCAGAGCCCGGAATTCGTCCTCCTCGATGAACCCGATTCCGGGGTCGACCTGGTGAACATCTCACTAGTCGGGGAGATGATCAACGATCTCTTGCAGAAGGACCGGATGCGCAATAGAACCAGCTCCGGCCTGATCATAACACACACCGGACACATCCTGGACTATGTCAATGTTGACCGGGCCTGTGTCCTGCTCAATGGTGGCATCTGGTGTCGCGGAAATCCGCGGGAGATTCTGGCCAGCATAAAGAGTCACGGCTATGAGGGCTGCGCTGTATGTCAGAAATAACACGCCTGAAGGCAACTGGGGAAAGGGCGCAAAAGGCCCAGGGGAAAACAGCTCCTCCGGGGGATGACGTCGATCTCGATGCCTACACCAGGGTAGCGGAGGAACATCCTTATCAAGAAGACCCCTCTCGCCTTTCGCCTCAAGCCAAGGAGCGCATCCTGGAGTCGGGGGTGATACTGGATAACCTCGCGCAGCGCTCCGGCACCTTCCTCCAGATCGACCACTCGGTGGTTCACCGCAACGCTACCGAGGAGGGGCTAGAGGTAATGGATAGCACAGAGGCGCTGGATAAATACCCCTGGCTCTCGGATTACTGGTGGCAGGCGGTATCTGCTGATGCCGATAAATTCACCGCCGAGGCGTACCGCAACCAACATCATGGCTATTTCATCCGGTCACTTCCCGGGACAAAGGCTATACAGCCGGTTCAAGCGTGTCTTTACCTCGCCCAGCATGGTTTGGCCCAGAACGTGCACAATGTCATCATCGCCGAGGAGGACTCGGAGCTTCATATCATTACCGGCTGTGCCACCGCGAAGATGGAAAGGGAGGGCCTTCACATCGGGATTTCCGAGTTCTATGTCAAGAGGGGGGCCAAGGTTACCTTCACCATGATCCACAATTGGGCGCCTAAGATGGCGGTGCGCCCCCGCAGCGGGATAATCATTGAAGAGGGCGGCGTGTTCTTGAGCAATTATGTTTGCCTCAAGCCGGTGCGCACACTGCAGATGTACCCTACGGCGCGATGTGTGGGGGAGAATGCCCTGGTGCGGTTTAACAGCGTCCTCGTTGCCGCTCCAGGAACAACAATGGATGTCGGCTCCCGGGCGATCCTAGGGGCCAGGGGAAGCAGGGCAGAGATTGTGTCGCGGGTGATCACCACCGGGGGGAGCATCATCACCCGGGGTCACCTGGTGGGGCAAGTCGCCGACGTTAAGGGACATCTAGAGTGCCGTGGGCTAATCCTATCGGAGAAGGGGACAATTCATGCCATCCCTGAGCTTGAGGGATTGGTAGAAGGGGTGGACCTATCTCACGAAGCTGCGGTGGGTAAGATTGCGGAGGAAGAGATAGAGTACCTCATGGCGCGGGGCCTATCCAGGGACGAGGCAGTCGCAGTTATCGTAAGGGGATTTTTAAGCGTTGACATCGAGGGGCTGCCGCCAGAGCTTAGCGCCCAGATGCAGCGCGCCATCGAGATGAGCGAGCGGGAACTGCTCTAATCTCTGTCCAGCTTCTGCCCCACCCCAAGTCCTCCTGACTCGCCGCAGTTGCCGACCACGGCAAGAATCTTCAGGCCGGGCATCGCTTTTTCGAGCACAACCCCGACAGACGAATACCCCAGTGTTACATAAGGCCAACCCGCATCCCTGAGCCTGACAGCCTATTCCAATGCCCACTGCCTTGGGGTTCTGACCAGAGCGAACCAGATGAAACCATTCCTAACTTATTGACAAACAAAGAACCGCAGAGTACTCTCATCACACACGACTCTAGACTGCGATATATCAAAAAGAGGATAAAATTACTTTAGATATTAAAACCATTAAGTTAGGTGGCGTAAATTGCTACCTTGTGAAAACCGACACCGGTTATATCCTGATCGACACGGGATGGTCATTTAAGCGCACCGCCCTTGAAAAAGAACTTGTAAGCGAGGGCTGCAAGCCTGGAAATCTTAAGCTGATCATTTTAACCCATGGAGATTTTGACCATACCGGCAATTGCGCTTATCTCCGTGAAAAGTACGGTACAGAAATAGCCATGCATCGTAGTGAATCTGAAGTGGTCGAAAGCGGAGACATGATGTTGAGCAGAAAAGGCAAGCGTATTATCACAAGAATAATCTTCAAAATAGTGAAGTTTTACGGCAGACTAAGCAAATTCGACAGATTTAAACCCGATTTATATATCGAGGATGGATATGAACTCTCTGGATACGGATTCGATGCTAGAGTTCTTCTTATTCCAGGGCACTCAAATGGTTCCATAGGAATCATGACAACCGAGGGTGACCTGTTTTGCGGCGACCTGCTGACGAATAAGGACAAACCAGTTCCATTTATTATCGACGACTCAGCGGACTTTAATGCCACTGTCGAAAAACTGAAAAGTTTAGAAATAAATATCGTTTACCCCGGGCATGGCAAGCCATTCCCGATGAGTTCTTTCACTAAATGAATGATGAGTATAATATATGGCTAAAAAGCAATTCCGTGCTTCCGTTCCATGAACGGTTCCCGCCCGTCACCTAAAAACTCCCCCAGGCGCGCCAAATCCCAGAATATTGCTTCCCATCGCCACCCTCCCCCGATTCGTCTTATCCATTGGTGAGGTCCATGCCGTCCTAAATGCAACCACTATCTAACCATTTAACCACTTCATGAACGCAGAGGCGAATCAATCTCACTAGCGTATGCCAGCCCACCACGACCCGTGGGATTGCTTCGTCCCCCGACACGTCGGGGTCCTCGTAATGACAAAAAGTGAGAGGCCGACAGGTCGGCCGACACTTAGGCCTAGATCGGGGTCGCAATGACAGCGACGATGGGCTAGCGGTTATTTGTCACCAATGTACTGGACGAGTACACCTGATTGACCTGCTACCCGTTATACTATATCCTAGGAATGCCATGCACGAAAAGCTCGAAAAAATGATTGTCGGTGTCGATTTAGGGGGCAGCAAGATAAATTCTATTCTGTCAGACTCCTCCGGCAACATTGAGGCGCGAGACCTGAGAGATACCCTCGCTCATGAGGGGCCCGATGCGGTGATCAAGCGGATCATCGACTCCATCAAGCAAGTTGCTTCTGGTAGGGATATTGCGGGCATCGGAATTGGTGCTGCCGGTGCCTGCGATGTCGCAACCGGCGTGATCACCCTCTCCCCGAACCTGCCGGGGTGGCACGACATCCCCCTCAAAGACAATATACAGCGGGAGTTCAACCTTCCCGTCCACCTGGAAAATGATGCCACTGCCGCTGCATTAGGTGAGCACTGTTTTGGCGGCGCGGTCGGCATTGACAATCTCATCTATATATGCGTGGGCACCGGGATCGGTGGTGGCATACTTATAGGTGGTCAGCTTTACCACGGCGCATCGGGCAGCGCTGGCGAGATCGGGCACATGACCATCGATATCAACGGCCCCCGCTGCCCCTGTGGCAACTCCGGCTGCTGGGAGACCCTGGCCTCCGGGACAGCCCTGGCCAGGGAGGCGGTGAAGCGAATTGAGGCCGGCGCCCAGACCACCATATTGAATTTCGCCGATGGACAGCTCCAAAAGGTTAGCGCGCATCGCGTTTACCTTGCGGCACGGGAGGGCGACCGTCTGGCAAATGAATTGATATCGCAGACCGCCCATTATCTGGGGGTAGGGCTGGTTAATATCGTCAATATCTTCAACCCCCAGCTCATCCTCATCGGGGGTGGCCTATCTAGAATGGGCCAGCTGCTTCTCGAACCGGCCACTAAAATGGTAAGGGAGCGCGCCTATGAACTAGCGGTCAGGGCAGTGCGTATTGAACTGTCACCTTTGGGGAACGATTCCACAGCACTTGGAGCGGTTGCGCTGGTGCTAAAATCTAGCTGAATCTAGGCTATAGCCCCCGATTCTCGCAATTCGGCGATGCCCTCCTCGGTGTAGCCCAGGCGCATCATAATCTCATCGGTATGCTGGCCCGGCCTGGGGGCGATGCTCCTCACCGCACCGGGGGTCTCCGAGAGCTTGATGCCTATGCCCACCTGCTTAACCTTGCCCAGCGTGGGGTGGTCGATCTCCACCACCATCTTGCGGTGAACCACCTGAGGGTCTTCGAAGACCTCATCCACAGCATACACCGGGGCCACGCAGACATCCTTTTGCCGCAGGAGCTCGACCCACTCATCCCTGGTCTTGGTGCGGAAGATCTCACGGAACTCGGCGCTAAGCTCATCCCACTTGGTCGTATCCCACTCGTAAAGAAGGAGGTCCTCGCGACCGAGCAATTCACATAGATTGGCATAGAACCAGGGTTCCAGGGCAGCGATGCTCACATACTTACCATCTTTGGTTTCGTATACCCCATAGAAGGGTGCCCCACCAATGATGAGGAGGTCGCCCCGCGTGGGCACCCGCCCGGTGTCGAAGTAGCCAGCAGCCTCGCCGTGCATCAGCGAAACTATGCCGTCAGTCATAGAGCTGTCCACATGCTGTCCCCTCCCCGTGCGCTCACGGGCTATAAGGGCCATCGTTATCCCCAGGGCGGCCTGCATGCCCCCCCCCGAATAATCGCCGATCAGATTGAACGTCATTACTGGGGGGCCGCCGCGGGGTCCGATCATACTCTGGGCACCAGCCGTCGATAGATAGTTGATGTCATGCCCGGGAAGCTGTGCATAGGGGCCATCCTGACCATAGCCGGTAATGGAACAGAGGATTATCCTTGGGTTTATCTCACTGATAGTATCGTAATCCCCGCCCAGGCGTTTCAACACCCCGGGGCGGAACTCCTCGACAACGACATCGGCATCCTTCACAAGCTTATAAAATACCTGGCGCGCCTCATCCATCTTCAGGTTCAACACGATGCTTCGCTTATTCCGCCCTTCGGCATTATAGGCCCGCCTCCTTTCCTCCACCTCGGCGTCCATCGCTTCAATCGGTTGGGCGGCGCGCCCGCCGCCGGCCTCGATCTTGATCACATCGGCCCCCATATCGGCGAGGAGCATGGTGCAGTAGGGCCCCGGCCCCAGCCGGGTAAGGTCGATGATCTTGATCCCTTCCAGCGCCATTGTCATATTCATCCCTCCTTATTTGGCCCAAAGTCCTGAGAACAGAAGTGAGGCGAATTTCAAGCGAGGCTAACCCAATATCCCCCTTACCGCCGCTACTATCCGGGGCAGCGCATCCCCTGCCTTTTCCACGATGGCAAAATCGTCCATACCGGAGAAGTAGCTACCGGTGGCATTGACCTCGATCACCGTGGCGCCGGCCCCCTTGGCATAGCCGGGGAGAAGGGCAGCCGGGGTGACAACACCGGATGTTCCCACTGCCAGCATCACATCGCAAGAGCTAGCCGCATGCTCCGCCTGTGGGAAATCCTGGACCGGCTCGCCGAAATGCACCACGTCGAAACGGGTCATCCCGCCACACTGGCACTTCGGCATCAGGCCAGCAAGCTCTAAGCTATCCTGCTCGTTAACCTCAGCCAGCCGTTGAACCATTGCGGGCAGATCCTCCCCTTTCTTCAGCTTGAAGGTCCTACCGCAGGTCAGGCATCGTAGCCGGTAGAGATTTCCGTGGACCTCGATGACTGTCGTGTTTCCCGCCTCCCAGTGAAGATTGTCAATGTTCTGGGTGATCACTGAGCTGAGGATACCCATTCGCTCCAGCTCCGCCAGGGCGAGGTGGCCTGGATTGGGTCTGGCCCTCTCCAACGTGTCGACCATCTCCCCAAAAAACGCTCGACCCTCATCGGTTATCTTGCCCAACGTGGCGACGCCCTCGGTGCCCAATTTATCCGGGTCGTAGCGGTCCCACAGCCCACCGGGGTCTCTAAAGGTGGGAATCCCGCTCTCGGCGGAGATGCCCGACCCGGTAAAAGCCACCAAGTTCTTGGCAGCGGCGATAATGGATGCTATCTGGTGAAGCTGCTCTGCCATTTCAGCTCTCCTCCAATAGACTTAACAGTTCCCGCTTGAGTGCCCCCAGCCTTTCGTTGAATTGGGAGTAAAGCTCCTGGGAAATCGTTTCCCAGGTTTCGCTAGCCTTCAGGTTAATCGCCCCCACAGCGCTTCCCGAGATCCTTAATTGATGAAGTAGCTCCCTCTCCCCCTTCTCGATTCGTTCTTTTTCCCCTTCGTATTCTTTCTGCTGCACATCCTGAAACTCCCCCAGGAGGCTCTTTATCCTTTCATTTATCTCCCCGATTCGCCCCTTCCCCTTTAAGGTGAGTAACCCATTCAGGGCTTTTCCGGTTATTTCGTAACTTGCCAAATCGATCGCCGCCACCAGTCTCGATAGCGCAGCCCCCATCACTATGGCCTGTTCATCGATACCGTATCTCCTCACCTCCTCTTTAAGGATCCGCTTATCGCCATGGCCCAGGTATCGCTCCGCGAGTGCCCGCCCGATGGGGGCGTATTCCGCCTCATTACGCTCCCTCATCTCCGTAGGGGAAAGCTTCCCCAGCCTCTCGGCCTTTTCCAGCGCCTTCTCAAAGGCGCTCTTCATCTCACCCATTTCAATTCGAACTCACCACCCCCATCCCCACCCCTATTTTCTTTCCTTAAAAACTAGCTAAATCGACGCACATCAATTATACTATCCTTTGGCTCTGCCAGCAAAGGCGGTGTACAGGTAACAGGGATGCTATCCATACTTATGGCAAAGTGGAGAATTCCCATTTAGTGGATACCTCACTGTTGTCATTCTGACCCGACCGCCTGTCATTCTGAGGGACCCCGATTCATCGGGGGACCGAAGAATCTCCTCCCTGCTTCCTTGTGAAGGGGTTAGATTCTTCGCTTCGCTCAGAATGACAAAAAACCAATGAGCCGAGCGAAGAGGCAGTGGAGGGGAAGAGTTCAGGGTGAGGTGGGATGAAAAGATGAGACTACTGGAAAATCTATACTGCTACATCTGGACGGGAAAGGGCAATAATTGTAATAGCTACCTTTTTACCCATGTGCTGCGCGGCGACAGACCCCATGTCCTCATCGATCCGGGACATGTGGTCAATGAGCTTAACGAGCGCTGTCTGGACCAATTGCTCAGCGTTATGGGGAGAGACGGCCTGAAACCCGAAGATGTAGGTCTGATCATCAATACCCATTCCCACCCCGACCACTGCGAGGCAAATGAGGCCCTGGTGGCCAGGAGCAGGGCAAGGCCAGGTAAACCAAGCCAGGCTCTCGTCGCCATCCACCAGGATGAGGATGGGTATCGCCGGGAGATGGCGGAGATCATGGCTAAGATGCTGGGACAGCAGGTGGGATTCGAGCCGAATTTTTTCCTCAAAGAGGGCGACCTCAGTCTGGGGAAGGAGAGCAAGCTAAACCTCAAGATTCTCCATACCCCAGGTCACTCTCCAGGGTCCGTAAGCCTTTACTGGCCCGATAACCGGGTGGTGATCACCGGAGATGTCCTATTTTATGGCGGGATAGGAAGGACGGATCTGCCCGGCGGGGATAGCAAGCTGCTCAAGCGGAGCATCGAGAGGCTATCGGAACTGGACATCGAGTACCTGCTCCCCGGTCACTGCACCCAATTCGGCACAATGATCAAAGGCCGAGATAATGTAAGGCAGAACTTCGCCTCCGTTAGATTAAGTTACTTCCCCATGCTATAATTGGGCAACGGTTGCGCAGCTAATATGGAAGCGATTAGACTTTATAGTGAGCCCAGGCTTAGGAATCCCTTCATGCTGGCGGCATGGCCCGGTATGGGGGGCGTGGCGATCATCGCTGCACGGTATTTGACGGAGAAATGGGGCGCGAAGGAATTCGGCAGCATCGCGCCTGAAGGCTTCTTCGACCTGAGCGGCGTGCTTATCGAGGATAATACAGTAAGAGATTTAGAATTCCCGGAGAACAAATTCTATCTCTCAAGGAGTCGCGGGAGAAGGGACTGGATAATATTTATAGGCGAGGCTCAGCCCCTCATGAATGGGTACAGGCTGGCTAATCTGGTGTTAGATGTCGCCCAAAAATTTGGGGTTAAAAAGCTATACACCTTTGCTGCTGCTCCCACACATATCTACCACACTAAAAAACCGAGGGTGTTAGCGGTGGCCACAATGCCCAAATTGATCCGAGGGTTGGAGAAATATGATGTAGCCCCGCTTAAGCAGGGGAGCATCAGTGGCCTGAACGGGCTCCTTTTGGGTGCAGCCAAACAGAGAAACATCGCTGGCATTTGCCTATTGGGCGAGATACCGATTTACACCACCCACATCGCAAATCCCAGGTCCGCCAAAGCGGTGCTCCAGGTGCTCGCTCAAATGTCGAATTTGGAAATCGACCTGACCGATATCGATCGCTGGGCCAAGGAAACCGGCGAGGAAATAGAGGAAAAGATCTATCAGCTCAAGGAGTCCTTTGGGGAAGAGGCCAAAGAGCTCATCGATTATTTTGCGCGGTTGGCCGAGCAGACCAGCGAGGAGGAGCTTGGGCCGGAATACAAGACTGATGAGCTTCTCAAAGAGATAGAGCGATTTCTCAGGGACAAAGGGGAGCAAAAAGGGGGCAACTAACTCAAGGGGAGGGCGCGGGGTATAGTTGCGAAGTAAACAATATCAGGTTGTGTCCTATTCCTCATTTTTCTCTATACTGTCAACAGCAGATGAAATTCTCCGCGCTCTTCTCTTTCGCTCAGAGCTGAGGGAATACGAGAGCTTTCCATAGGCTTCTATTAACCGCAATGAATTCCTCAACCAATGGCCTTCCCAAGCCCACCGGCCGCAGCATTGCGGTGGCTCGTGGGTTTTACGGGACGTGTCAAGCGTAACGTCCCCGACTATGACTGCTTCCTCATCACCCAGTTGCGCCTTGACCGTCCCATCCGAATCGACTATAGTCGATAGGCCCGGAAAGCTTGAATCCTGCTTCCAGAACGGTATCCCCGGCATTGGACTCCGCCATTGGCCGCATTTGTTTACCATGACCACAGGCACCCCGAGAAGGCGTGCCATGCGACGAGCCACCACCATTATTATATTGTTGTAGTACTCGATCTGCCTGTGACGGAAAAAGAAGCTCTGCATTGGGGTTGGGGCTGATAGGGGCATGAGCAGCAGGTCTACCGCTTGCTGGTACATTATCTGCGGGATGTAGGAAAGGTAGTTTTCATAGCAGATACCCACTCCTATCTTGCCCAGTTCAGCATCCATCACGTGCGGGCCGGTGCCTCCCTTGAAAAAGCACGCCTCATATGCCGCCGGCGTTTGTTTCCTCACCCGACCAGCTTCCTCTCCGCCAGGGGTCGCTAGAACGAACGTATTGAAGAAATCTTCTCCGTCGGCTTCGAGGAAGCTGGTTCCCAACCAGACGCCGAGCCTTTTAGAGTTCTCCTTGAGCCACTTGACGGTTGGCCCTTCTCTTGGTTCTGCCCCTTCCCATATGTCCGTGGTGAATATATAGCCGGTGGGCATGAACTCGGGAAGTACGATGAGCTTGGCTCCCTCTTGCGCAGCTCGGTCAATTAATGGCGTAGCGTGTTTGAGGTTATCATCAATAAGGCCGTTCTTCGACTCCATCTGCACTGCCGCCACCCGAATAGTTCTCTCTTTTTCGTTCGACATCCCTATTGTTATCCCCTCGAGAAATTACCTCCTTTGTACTGACAAAGTGAGATGTCCTTCAACAACAAGCGGTGATGCCTGAAAGCAGCATCGATACCAGGGAGCCTCATTCAAGATCCCGCCCCCACTCCCTGGTGACATCATAGGTCATGTCCCGGAACTCTTTCTCATCGGGAAGCGGCCTGCCCAGCCACTCCCTGTAGAAACTATCTATGTCGGGCAGGGCATCGAAGATGAGCGGATAGCCTACGGGTACAGCCTCCACCATGAGCAGACTTCCGCACCCCGGGCAGTAGAACTCTCGCACTTCGCACAGGTTGGGGTCGGGGCACTTCAGGCCAGGATAAACCTCCTCCAGCTTCTCAGTATCGTCTCTGGCAAAGATCAGAGCGTTCAGCTTCCAGTTCTGCCGCCAGTCCCCGAACTCGTGCCCGCAGTCGCACTTTACCATCCGCTCCTCACCTTTCTGCACCACGTTGAGGTGGTCGCCCAAGGGCATTAGTATCCTCTCAGGATAGGAGACGCGCTCCTGCAGTATCTCAACATACTTGTCGAATCGATCATCGTCCTTGGGCTTGCTCATGATTTCGAATGTCTTGTGCCAGGGTAGCCTGCCATCATAAAGGTCTCTCAAGTCCTCTTTGCTGTATGACATCTCTTCACCTCACAGATTAAAGTCATCAGGCAGCGCCCAGAAGTCCTTGAACTCCTGGGTGAAGGCCTCGCTAAGCCTCATACTGCTCTGGTACATCTCCAGAATCTTGTCATCGACATTGCGGTCCATAAGCCGCTGACGGGACCTCTGCCACCATTCCTTCACCGGCACGCCCCTGGCCAGTCTCTCTTTGCGCTTCGCCTGGCGTAGTTCCTTGGTGGCAGCCTCATCCACCTTCCACTGCTTCGCTTCCTCATCGTAACTGGTTTTAACACAGTAGATGCTGCTGGCCTGCCACTCGGTGGTCAGTCCGTTGTCCATGTCAGCGGTTATTAGTGCCGGGTCCCTTTCGATTGGATCGCCAAGCCCTCCGGCGGCAGTTGAGACGGAAACGAGCAGGTCCCCCTCGTAGATTTCCGTCGGTACCGGTATGAGGCCCATATCAAAGACCTGTCCGGGGAACCGGTCCTTCAAATCCGCCGGATGGCCCACCTCGTAGAGCAGCGGCTGCCTTTTCTCCATCAACTCGGGGAGATTGTCATAGCGCAATAACAGGGTGTTCCGCCTGCCGCCAGGGTATCCACCGAACTGGCCAAGGTTGGGGATGATACCGTCCGAAGCGGTGCCCAGCGCCCCGCTGCCGACTAACTGTTGACTTCTATGAATCATCACCACCTGGGGGATTGCGAGGCCGGAGCGGAACCTGCCGTAGCCTACTGAATAGGGTTCGATTCGGTGCGACATCTCCATATGGGGTACAAAAAGCTCCCAAACCTCCGCGCTTCCCAGGTCGACCTCTGGTGTAGCCAGCCATCCTCCACAATCGACCCCGTCGCAGACCCCACAGGCACCCGGGCCGAAGTAACCGGTTCCGGCGGCCAGTAGAGGGCGCTTGTTACCCATTTGATCATAGCCGGCCATCTGCCAGCCAGCCGAAGAGCGGTAGTTAAAGGTTTCCTCCCTGAAGCCGCGCAGATAGAAGGCAATCCCTAAAAGGTGCGTCCACATACCGAATACGTCCAGTAAGGGGGCCCACGGCGTGGAGGTTGCCAGTTTCTTGATCTGGCTTGGATTGAGCAGGGAGTCGATAGGCGGCTCCTTTACATCAATGGGAAGAAGTGATCCCAGATTACCGCGCCCGTCGTATGCCAGGGTCTGCACGGTGACTATGGAGACGCCGCCCCAGACTGCCTGGGGTGTGCCATTGAAGGGGTGCCAGCCCCACTCGCCAACCCCCTCGAAGTCCAATACCAGACCTCCCGCGGGCAGGACATCCATCTGTATGGGAATGAGGCGTATGGTGTCCCGCTTGGCCGGGAGCCATGCTACCGGTTGGTCCGCCATGGGAAATTCAGCAGGCACCACGCCGCGGTAGCGGCCGGGAACCATCCGCTGCCGGATGCGGACAATCTGGTTGCGCCGCTCCTCCTCTATAAGCTCCCTGATCGCCCTTTTGTAGTATTCTATCCCGAATTCATTGATAATACGCTTAATGTCTTCCCGCACCCGGATGTTGGACGCAATAGCACCCTTGCGATCCAGTAAGAAGATGTCCGACATATCCAAACAGAACTCGATTTTGTGCTCGAAGTCCCGGTTCAACTTGTCGTTTGAGCCTATTCGCTCGCAGCAGAACTTCAGCCCGTCCGTGCCCCGTTCCACGTTAGGCGTGGGCATCAAGCCGGGGCTTACCGCGCCGATGTCCATCTCCATGATCACCGTGGATACCCAGCCGATCAGTTCGCCTTCCCAGAAAATGGGCAGCATATCGTAGACATCAGCAGCGTGCATGCCAGATATGACCGGGTCGTTGGATATAAAGAAGTCACCGTCATTTATCCCCACCTCCTCTTCGTAATTCTTATTGATCATCCACTGTATATTGTCACCCATGAGCTTGATATGGATCTGAATGCCGGTGGACTGGGCGATATTGTCCCCTTCGGGAGTGTAGAGGCCGAGGCATAGTTCGGCCACCTCCCGGACAAAGGGCGAACCCGAAACCATACGGGTGGTCTCCCTGCCAGCTATCAGCGACGCCATTATCCGGGAATGAAAGAGCTCGCCCTTTACAGGGTTCTCCTTGAGCAGGTGGGGCTCGGTGATGCCAGCGTAGCAGCCAGTCTCCCGATACAGCCTCTCATTCCCCTCCATCATCTGCTTGATGGTCTTGCCGCCCTCTCCTATTCCTTTGCTCTCGCTCATCATAACCTCCTCTGATCGCCGTTTCACAGTTGGGGAATCCTCAGGTGAGCCACAGCAGCGACCACTCATCCATCCTGGCCCGTCTCCCCGGCGGGAGGAAGAAGGTGGTGGCTGGAGCCTCAACCACAGCTATCCCCTCGATCTCGTTCCCCGGCCTGATCTGGTCCATGTCGTAGATAACGGCCTTATGCCACTCGCCGTCAAAGTACACTTCCCTCTCTCCCTTGATGGCTTCTTGTGGTGGATTCTTTCCATCCAGTGACCGCTTAATTAGTTTAGGCTTGACCTTGGGAATAGTGGCGGTGAGCCCCAACTCGAAGATCTGATACCCCGCCTGCGGGTGCTTGGCCACGCCGGCATATACCCTCTCATAGAGATCCTCAAATGCAGCGATGAGTTTGTCCATATCCCCGGCGCTATTGATGCTGGATACCGGCGATGGCACCTCGATGTCGTCCATCTGGCTGCCGTAGCGCACGTAGACTATCTGACGCACCTTGGCCTGCTCCCAGGGTAGACCCTCGGCAGCGAAGTCGGCCTGCGCCAGCTTTTCCAGCTGTTCCCATCCAGGATTAAGCATAAGCTGACCCATCATCAACTTAAAGGCATCGTCGGCACCATAGTGAATCATAACCGTGGTAGACTTCTGGTAGCGGTGGCTAATGTCCACGGCAGCACAGCCGAAGGAGGAGAAGGCCGCTGCATAAGGCAGGGTAGCCACCCCCTTGAAGGGTAGGCCTTCAGTGTAGCCAGCGACGTGCATCGGGCCAGCCCCGCCATAGCTTAGAAGGCAATAATCTGCCGGGGTGAAGCCCCGCGCATAGAGCACTGCCCTGATGTGCTCCTTCATAGTGCTGTTGATGAGCTTATATACGCCTTCGGCCAGGTAGTACGGGTCGACGCCCAGGACATCAGCGCACTTCTCCTTGATAGCCTTGAGGGCTTTCTCTTTGTTCAGTTTGAGCTTGCCTCCCAGGTAATTGTCCGGGTTCAAAATGCCCATGATGAGGACGCAGTCCATCACCGTGGGCACCTCGTTGCCCATTTCGTAGCAGACCGGTCCCGGGTCGGCCCCGGCGCTCTCGGGACCAACGGTAATTCGCATGGTGATGGGGTCGATGGTAACGTACATCCCGGTGCCGGCGCCGATGGTGTCCATGAGCAGGGTGGGAATATTGAATATCCTGCGGTTGATGACCACCTCGCGCAGCATGACAGGCTCGCCGCTCATGATGAGGCCTACGTCGAAGCTGGTACCGCCCATATCGGAGCAGACCCAGTTGCCTATCCCCATCACTTGCTCCAGATAGCGAACCCCAAGCAGACCCCCGATAGGCCCGGAGAAGCACCCTTCATAGAGCCTGGGGTAGCGAATATTGGTCACGCCTCCGTGCGCCAGAACTATCTGGAGAGGATACCTGTATCCACTGCCCTGGAGCTTGCTCTCAATCCCAAACAGTTGTTCGCGTCCAGGCTCTGCAGCGCAAGCGTGGAGCACAAGCGTGTTGAGTCGCGGTTGCTCCCTGGTGATAGGACAAAGCTGGCAAGAGAGGTACACCGGCACCTGGCGACCCCGCTTCTGCATCACCTCCTGGGCTAGCTCGGACACCCTTAGCTCATGCACCGGGTTCAGGTATGAATACCACAGGGAGACGGCGATGGCCTCCACTCCCTCATCCAGCAGCTCCTCGACCGCCCTCACAACCTCATGCTCATATAGAGGTATAGCCTCCATTGAGAACATATCTATTCGCCCGGTCACCCCCTTAACCAATCTCCGGGGCACCAGGGGCCTGTTGTGGTGGTGCGTTACGTGATGCAGAACATCCTGATAACCATACCCGGTCCACGTCTGGCGGCTCCGTTCGTGGATGAAGATGTCTTCATCCCCCCGTTGGGTGATAACCCCCACTTTTTTACCCGTGGCGGTGAGAAGCACATTAATCATAGAAGTGCCGCAATAGACAATAGCCTCGACACCGGGTAGGATATTCCCCGCCTGCTTCTTGAAATCGATATCCCAGTACTCGAAAGCATCCGTCAGCGACTCCCAAACACCCAGGGATTGATCCTGGGGGGTAGTAGCTGCCTTACCGATGGTGAAGTTTCCCTCACCGTCCACCACCATCATGTCGGTCATGGTGCCGCCGGCGTCACTGGCGATTATCTGTACCTGTTTTTCCATGTCGCCTCCTTGCAAGTACTGCTCAAATTGGGGTTACCAGCATATCGAATCCACACCACTGTGTCAACTAGTTCTCCGTGGCAGCTTCTCCTATCATAGAACTGGCACCGTTTCATTGACGCTTCCGCGACGAACAGAGAAATGATCTCGTTCAGATAAATAGAGACTGCTGAAAAAGAGGTGCCCCGATATAATCGTCCGATAAGTCGGACTCTCGCAAAGCGGAGGGGCCGGTGGTCTCCCCGACTTGTCGGGGCAGTAATACATCTCAGAGCGGGCGGGTGGGGAAAAGGTAAGATTGCTTCGCCGCCTCTTGGTTTCGAGATTCTTCGCTGCCCCTTCGCTTCGCTCAGGGCTTCGGCTCAGAATGACAAAGGGCATGGTTTGGCTGGCGATGACAGTGGGAATAGGCCGGGCATTATGTATTACTGAGCACAATCCCGACAGACGAATGCCCCCAGCCTGCATCCGACCAACTCGCGTCCTTGAGCCTGTAACCGTGCCCCGCTGCTTCGGTAACATTAATTATGAGTCAATTCGCAGGGTTGACAAACAGATACAGAGGGAGTATTTTTTCGCCATGCGAGACTTCATTGCGAGCCTGACGTATCCTGTTGTCCATCCAGAAGGAGCTAAGGTATGAGCACATACATATTGGTTCATGGAGCATGGCATGGAGGCTGGTGTTGGGACAAAGTTGTTCCACTCCTAGAAAAAGAAGGGCATAGGGTGGAGGCTTGTGACTTGCCGGGTCATGGCAAGGACAAGACACCTATTCCTGAAATCACGCTGCAGGCCTACGCCGATAGTATCTGTAAGATACTAGATGCTCAGTCCGAACCAGTGATCCTCGTGGGTCATAGCATGGGCGGTGTGGCTATAACCCAAGCCGCCGAGTATCGACCTGAAAAAATTAAGACCTTGGTGTACCTAGCCGCTTATCTCTTACAAAACGGTGAGGCCATAGCAAAAGTGGCTCAAGGTGACATAGAGTCATTGCTTGTACCAAATATTATCTTTGCCGAGGATATGAGTCATTGTACAGTTAGGGATAAAGCGGTTAAAGAGAGCTTTTATGGTGATTGCTCCGATGAGGATGTAGCTTGGGCCATATCGATGCTCGTTCGTCAGGCTGTAGCTCCTTTTACTACTCCAGTCGATACAAGTGAAGAACACTTCGGTGGAGTACCACGTGTCTATATTGAATGCCTCCGTGACAGAACAATCTCTCCCTCATTGCAGAAGAAGATGTATACAGCACTGCCGTGTCAAAGGGTTTTCTCCATGGACACCAGTCACAGTCCATTTTTCTCGGAGCCTGAAAAGCTGGTTGCCTATCTAACTTCACTATAGTCATTATCTGGTGGATATACTGATTATAGGGGCTACCCGATAATGGGTGGCCCCCTCTTTTCATACTCCATGCAACCTACCTTAATGCTGCCTTAGCTATGAAAAGCATGCTAGTCACTTTGTGACAGGCATACGTAGAGGTGATGTCGTTAATGTACCGGATGAGTATAAAATTGACACGAAGGGTCAGAGCTAGCTATAATCGTGCATGATAACGTAACGGAAAGGATAAACAGCATGAGTGAAGTTGATATAAAGATCCTGGGCCTCTCGGCAACACCGATCAAGGGGGGCAATTGCGACACGCTGGTTAAAGAAAGCCTTAAGGGAGCCAAGCAACTGGAGGGTGAAATCGGTGAAGTGAAGACCGAATTCATTACGCTGGCTGATAAAAAGATCGCTATGTGCCAAAATTGTCAGTGGTGTATCGAAAACAAGGCACCCTGTAAGGTAAAGGATGACGCTGGGAAGATATTCGATAAAATAATTGCAGCCGACGGCATTATCTTCGGCGCACCGACATGGGGGCTGACCATATCGCCCCCGCTCACCATCCTGTGGTCCAGGGTAAGATACTACGCTATCTTCACCCAGCTACTGAATAATAAGGTTACCGGCTACCTGACCGTCGGCTTCTTTGGCCTGGGCTTCGATGCGTGCCTGGACCAGATGGAGAACCTGATGAAGAGGATGATGATCCCCGTTGCCAGGGGCTGGGCTGTTTCCAGCACGATCTTCTCCGGAGAGAGGCCGAGATACCTCAAGCATGGGGTGCGGGACGATAAACGGGGAATGCTCATGGCAAAGCAGGTGGGGATACGGGTGGCGGAGGTGACCCGGATGATTAAATATGCCACCGAGCACGGCATAGTACTGCCCGATGAATATAAGACCACTGTCTTCGGCGGGCACTGGGAGCGAGGGAAGGAGAAGGTGTACATCGACGGTGTGTGGAGGGATAAGGAAAGTGGGGGATAAACCTCATCGCAAGGTAGGCGCCGCCGAAGCGATCGCAGCGATAAAACCGGGCGACATGGTGTTTATCGAGGGGACGTGTGGTGAGCCGCGAACGCTGGTCGATGCTCTGGTCGCGGACAAAGAGAGGCTGAAGGGCACTCACCTGCTGGATAGCCGGGTTATCCCCGGCTCCCCGTATGCCGCCCTCACCGATTTCTTCCATATCATCACCATGCATGTGAGCCCCGACCTGAGGAAAGGGGTCGAGGATGGCACAATCGATTTCCTGCCGGTCAGCCTGACCCAAACGCCCTCCCTATTTACCACCACCGTGCTCCTTGACATAGCCCTGGTGCATGTTTCGCCGCCGGATGAAAAGGGCTACTGCAGCTTTGGGGCTGTTCCCGGCTTCAACCGCGATGCGGCCTTAGCTGCCCGCACCGCCATCGCACAGGTGAACGACCAGATGCCCTACACCTATGGCGATAGCCTAATACACGTGAGCGATCTCGACTACCTGGTAGAGGTATCACGCCCGGTCCAGCCCTGGCCGGAGCCGAAGATAGGGCCGGAGGAGGAGGCAGTGGCGGCAGTGGTGAGCGAGCGCATCGCCAACGGGGATACGCTATGTATCGGCGTGGGTGCTATCCCCGAAGCCCTGGTTAGAATGTTGACCGATAGGCGCCATCTCGGCATCCACACCGGCATGATAAGCGATAGCACCGTGGACCTTATGGAGAGCGGCGTGGTGACCAACGAGCGCAAGGCCATCGACAGGGGCAAAACGGTGAGCGGTGCCGCGGCCGGGACGGAGAAGCTGTTCCGTTTTATACACAAAAACCCACAGGTAGAGATGTACCCCTATACCTATACTCACGATGCTAATGTCATTCGTCAGTTCGACAATTTCATCACCATCGTCTCCGCCATCGAGGTTGACCTTAGCGGTCAGGTAAATGCGGAAACAATCAGAGGCACTCAGATCAGCGCTGTGGGCGGGCAGGCGGAGTGGCTGCGTGGAGCGGCCGCGGCTCCCGGCGGGAGGTCGATCATTGCCTTTACCTCAGCGATACAGGGCAAGACATCCCTCCACTCCCGCATTATCCCCCGGCTTGAGGAGGGCACCATCACCAGCGTACCGCGCTACGATGTTGACTGTATAGCTACCGAGTACGGGATCGCTGAGCTGAAGGGCAAAACCCTCGCCCAGCGGGCCAAGGCCCTTACCGCCATCGCTCACCCAGATTTCCGGGAAGACCTGGAAGGAGCCAGGCGAGGGGTAGATTAACCGAGGCTTATTTCTTCTTCGGCGTCTTCTTAGCGCCTCTTTCGCGCCAAGCCTGATCACTGTAACGCTTATCCCTGGATGAATACATGCCTTCGCGGCCTTTGGTCTTCAACTCCCGCATCAGGTTAAACTCTCCCGGTTCAAACTTTAGATTGCTCATCAATGTATGCGAGATGCTGGCTAAATCGTAGCCGGCTGAAAGCCCCATAATATCCATCGCCAACTGGAACTCTTTCTTCCCCATCACAATGCCGTCAAGGGGGCGGCTGGCGATGGTCTCAGCTACCTGAGCAACTTCCGTTTCCAGCTTATTCAGGGGCACCACCTTGTTGACCAGGCCGAATTCCGCAGCCTCCTTAGCGGTGAGCGGCTTTCCCAGAAGCATCATTTCCTTAACCCTCCGCCACCCGATCATGAGGACGTACATGGGAATCGGGCCCTCGATGCCCAAATAAGTATAGCCAGGATGTGTGAACAGCGCATCCTCGCTAGCAATGGCCATGTCACAGGCGCACATGATCTCGAAATGGCCACCGTAGCAGTAGCCGTGAACCTGGGCAATGGTCACCTTGTCACAGGTAAGTATTTTCTGCAGGATGCCCCGTCGCCCCCACCACTCATCCACACCCCAGTACCTCCTTCTCTGAGGAGGACGCTTATCCTCACTGAAGCCTCGCCTCGAGCGAACCGCATCGATGTCGTACCCCGCTCCGAAGGCACGCCCTGACCCTTTGATGACCACCACCGCCACATTGTCATCCCTATCAGCTTCGGTCAACCTGGCGATCACCTCTTCGAGATCGTCCATCGGCACCAGGGCATGCAGCTTCTTAGGTCGATTAAAGGTAAGCGTGGCGATCCTTTTCTCCTTGTCAACCTCATAAAGACAGTAACTCAATCCTTCCTCCTTACCGCAAAATTATGGCCAGAATAACCTCTGTGCTGCTTTTCTCAACTCATGCCTAAAATCGGGATGGGCCACATTGATCAATTCCTCCGTCTTCTCCCGCACGCTCCTGCCCCGCAAACGCGCTACCCCGTATTCCGTAACTACCAGGTCAATGCAGTTCTTGTGGAGGGTGACGGTTGTCCCTTCCGGCAACGCCGGCATAATACGGGATACCCTCCCGTTCTCCGCGGTAGAGGGCAGCACTGTAATGGCACGCCCTCCTTTAGACAGGAGCGCCCCAAGCTGGAAGGGCACCTGGCCCCCAGCGCCGCTCAGCAACCGTGTCCCTAAGCTTTCCGCCGTTGGCTGACCTAAAAGGTCAATAGCCAAGGCTTGATTTATCGTCACCATATTATCTATAGACGCGATAACCCTGATATCTTCCAGCCAGTCGACGTCAACCAACTCAAAGAGCGGGTTCATGTGAACCCATTGCACTTCCTCCCTGGTGTCCCCGCCCACCGAAGTGACCACCACCTTTCCCGGGCGAACATTCTTGTATTTCCCGTTAATCACCCCCTCCCGCACCAGTCGGATTATCCCCGGGACCGTGGCCTCTGAGTGATACCCGATATCGCGCCTGCCATCGAGTATCCCCAGGGCGACCAGCGGTTCTGTCGCCCTGCCCACGCCGATCTGGAGGGTATCGCCGTCCTTGATCAACCCGGCGACATGCCCTGCAATTTCCTTCTGCGCCTGGTCGGGTTCCTTTTTGGCCTTTTTACCCAACAGGCTCCCGCCGCCGGGAACCTCCCCCGAAGAGATGTGCTCCACAAAATAGTCTATCTCTGAAACGTGGACATAATTATCACCATAGGTCCTGATAAGACGCGGATTTACCTCTGCGATAACCTTTTTTGCCTCTTTGACCTGGGTCTTCTTATTCCACAACGATTGGCCAAAGCTGCAAAAGCCCTGGTCATCGGGGGACGAAACCTCAGTGAGCAGGATGTCTAGCCCCTGCTTGAAGAATTCCAGATCGAAGGGGAAGAGGGAGCCAAAAGCGATATCACACCTCCGCTCCTCGACCATCTCCTGGTTCACCCCCAGGGGAAAGGAAACCGTGATACTGAAGGAGTCTTCCCAGCCCGGGTCATACCAGCCGAAATCATACCCCGGGGTGGGGACATACACCTGAACATCTTTCAACTCTCCTACCCGGGCTGCGATTGCCAGCCCTACGGCGTGGGCCTCTCTGCCGGTGGTAAAGCCAATGCGATCTCCGGATTTGACAAGTTTTGCCGCCTCCTCAGCAGGCACCATCTTCCGTTGATATTCCTCCCGCCAATCCTCCATCTATGACCTACCTCCTTATCCGCGTGAGCACGTTCAATTATCCCGTTGGCTGGGGTCTTTGTCAAGCTCGTTCGACCGTTCATCATAGCTGTTTGAACAATAACAGTGTCATTCCCAAAGGTAGCCCGAAATAAAGTTTGCAAAATTCGCCGCGCTTCACGGTATTAAGTATGGGTAAACCTAAAACAAAGTTTCGAAAAGTTCGAAAAGAGTTTGCAGAATTCTGCCACGCTTAATCGATATTAAGCATGGGTGAACTTGAAATACGGTTTCGCGAAGTCCGAAATGATCTGATTGAGCTCGTTCAGATAGATAGTTGATTCTTGGTATCGTGGATTTCGCTTCACTTATCATTGCGAGACGCTTTGCGATAAATCAACCGCGGGGACGAGTGGAACAGAACACATCCGTGCTACACCATAGGTTCTACTGGGCAGTAGCTATAAAAGGGAGTGCGCCGATATAATCGTCCGATAAGTCGGACTCTCGCAAAGCGGAGGGGGCGGGGGTCTGAGTTTATGGGTAGGTTGGAGCATCCGCTCCAACAGCGCCTAGAGCCGATGCTCTAGGCTACCCAATGTCATATATATGGCAGGGTTTGGCGGGTGGGTGGGAAATAGCCAATCTGTCATTGCGAGCCCCGACTTGGGCCGAAGTGTCGGCCGACAGGTCGGCCTCGGGGCGCGGCAATCTCATTGCTTCGCCACCACCCCCCAGGATTTCTTCGTCATTAGGGCTCCTTGCAATGACAGGTAATAGCCGGGAAACGGTGTCGTGTCACTAAGGTACTGGACGAGTACGTGAGATTGCAAAAGGAAGATTCAGTATGGTATATTTAATCGGCAGATTTGCAAGGAGGTTAGAATTGAGCGATAACCTGAAGGGAAAAAATGCGGTGGTCACCGGTGCCGCCGGGGGGATCGGGCGAGAGGTATGTTTAGCCCTGGCTGCAGAGGGGGCTAACATCGTGGCCAACGATATCGGCGCCGAGAGAGATGGCAGCGGTGTCGGGGCAGGGCCAGCGGATAAGGTGGCTGAGGAGGTCAAGGAGCGGGGCGTCAAGGCGGTCGCCAACTATGACTCGGTGGTAGACTTTAATGCCGCAGAGAAGCTCATAAAGACCTGCGTCAATGAGTTCGGGCGCATCGATATACTGGTGAACTGTCACGGCAACCTGCGGGACAGGATGATCTGGAACATGACCGAGGATGAGTGGGACTCGGTGATGATTGTCCACCTTAAAGGGACATTCAACACCTGTCGCCATGCCTGCGTCCTGATGCGGGAGCAAAAATACGGCCGCATAATCAACGTCACCTCGGACGCCTGGCGCGGCACGATGGGACATGTCAACTACGGCGCGGTTAAGGGCGGCGTGGTCAGCCTCACCCGCTCCATCGCGCGCGAGATGGGGCGCTACGGGGTGACCGCCAATTGCTTCGCCCCGATCGCCGCTACTAGGATGACGCTGAATGATGAAGTTATAAAGGGCACTTGGAAGAGGGTTGAAGCCGGCGTCATGACCAAAGAGCAGGCTGAGCAGATGCTGAATATGCCCGGCCCTGAGCACATACCACCAATCGTCGTCTACCTGGCCACCGACCACGCCGCAAATATCAATGGACAGGTATTCCATGCCGAGGCCGGCAGAGTGAGCATTTACAACGAACCGGTAGAGATAAGAGCTATCTACAAGCCGGAGGGGATATTTACTACGGAAGAGCTGATCAATATGGTGCCCAAGACCCTGCTAACGGGCTACATTAATCCCGCTCCACCCCAACCGGAGAGGGATAAAAAGACTACCTAACCGAGACGTTAAAGACACGGTCAGACGAGCGGAGCGGATGAAAACCGGAATAGTTTCGTACGGGGCATATATTCCCATGTACCGCCTGAAGCGGGACGAAATTGCCCGCGCCTGGGACCGCGGTTCTACGGGAGGGGAAAAGGCCGTAGCCAACTATGATGAAGATAGTGCGACTATGGCAGTGGAAGCCGTGATCGACTGCCTCAGGGACAGCGACCGGCAGAGCGTTGATGGCCTATATTTTGCCTCGACAACACCGCCCTACCGGGAAAAGCAATCGGCAAGCCTAATCGCACTCGCCACCGACCTGCGCCGCCAGATTTTCACCGCGGACTTTGCCGACTCCCTGAGAGCGGGTACTGTAGCCCTGAGGGCGGCGTTCGATGCGGTCAAGAGTGGCTCGGGAAAGCGGGTCATGGTCGTCGCCGCCGATTGCCGCCTGGGCCAGCCCCAATCAGACTACGAGCAGAACTTTGGCGATGGCGCCGCTGCCCTGTTGATCGGGGATGAGGGCGTTGCCTGCGAGATCGAGGGCAGCTACTCTCACACCGATGACATCCTGGATATATGGAGGACAGAGACCGATACCTTCACCAGAAGCTGGGAAGACAGGTTTATCCTCAGCGAAGGCTATGTCCGCAATACGAGAGAAGCCATCTCCAGTATCATGGAGAAATACAGCCTGACGCCGCAGGATATCACCAGAGCGGTCTTCTATGCCCCCGACCAGAGAAGGCACTCCGAAATGGCGAGAGCCATGGGTTTTGACCCCAAGACCCAGGTTCAGGAACCGATGTTTGCCACGGTGGGCAATACCGGCGCTGCCTTTGCCCTAATGATGCTGGTCGCCGCACTAGGGGAGGCCAGGGCGGGGGATAGAATCCTGTTTGCCAACTACGGCGACGGCGGTGACGCCTTTATCCTGCGGGTGACTGAGGAAATCGAAAAGATACGGGAGAGGCGCGGGATCAAACGCCACCTGGCATCGCGGATGACCCTTCCTAACTATGAGAAATATCTCCGCTTCCGCCGGATTATCCCTATCGAGGCCCAGGCCCGGGAGCAGGCCAATGCCTTTCCCCCGGTGGCATGGCGGGAGCGGGAGCAGCTGATCAGTTTTCACGGCTCCAGGTGCAAGCGCTGCGGCCGAACCTTCCACCCGATGCAGCGGGTATGCATCTATTGCGGGGCCAAGGATGAGTATGAGGGGGTCAGGCTCTCCGACAGGCAGGGCACGCTTTATACCTACACCGTAGATAACCTGGCGCTCAGCAGCGACCCCCCAACAATTGTGAGCAAGGTACATCTGGAGGAGGGTGTTGAGGGGAGAGGAGAGAACCAAAAAGTCGGGGTATATTGCTTGATGACCGACCGTGACCCCGAAAAGGTCAAGCCTGACATGCCGGTAGAGATGACCTTCCGCAAGATGCACGATTCTGGTGGGATGCATACCTACTACTGGAAATGCCGACCGCCACGAGAACCATAGGGGCTTAAAGGAAATGGAGACTATCAAGGATAAGGTTGCCATCATCGGCATGGGATGCTGTAAGTTCGGCGAGAACTGGGATAAGAGCGCCGACGATATGATCATCGACGCGGTCTACGAAGCCTATGAGGACGCCGGCATAGCGCGCGAGGACATCCAGGCCGCCTGGGTGGGTACAGCCTTCTCCGGCATCGGGGGGATCAGCGTCTCCGCACCGCTAAAACTCGACCGCATCCCCATCACCCGAGTGGAAAATTTCTGCGCCACCGGGATGGAGACCATTAGAAACGCCTCCTATGCTATAGCCTGTGGTGCTTATGATATTGTGCTCTGCGTGGGGTTCGAGAAGCTGAAGGATACTGGACTCGCCGGGCTTCCTGCGGGCTACACCCATCCTGTCCTGGGGATTAATGTTACCGCGCCGGGAAGGTGGGCGATGGGCGCCACCAGGTATTTCCAAGCCTATGGCATCGAGCCACAAGAAGGCAAGAAAACCTTAGCCAAAATCTCGGTGAAAAACCATTATAACGGCGCGCGCCATCCCAAAGCGCACCTTCGCCGAGAGATAACCATAGAGCAGGTGCTCAGCGCCCCGCTCATCGCCTGGCCCCTGGGACTATTCGATTGTTGCGGCAACACCGATGGCGCCGCAGCCGCCATCCTCACCAGGGCGGACATAGCCAAGAGCTTCCGGGATGACTATGTGCTAGTTAAGGGGATCGGGCTTGCCATTGGCCCCGGCCTGGGGAAGGAGGATGCCAGTTATGACTACATACACCTGCCGGAAACAGAGGCCGCGGCGCAACAAGCATATGAGCAGGCAGGGATCACTGATCCCCGCAAGGAGCTCGACATCCTGGAGCTACATGATTGCTTCACCATAAGCGAGCTGATGACTCTTGAGGCCATCGGGATCTGCCCCAAAGGGAAGGCCAAGGAGGATATCGATGCCGGCACCTTTACCCTAACCGGTGACTTGCCGGTTAATGCCGATGGTGGTTTGAAGTCCTTTGGCCACCCCGTGGGTGCCAGTGGACTAAGGGAGTGCTACGAGGTATACAAGCAGATTCAGGGCAGGGCAGAGCTACCGGAACGCCAGTTGAAGGATGTTAGGCTGGGGTTGTCTCATAACCAGGGTGGCCACCCGGGAAGCTTGCTGCCTATTATCACCATCCTGGGGCAAGCGGGGTAAGTAACCATGCCGAAAAGAGCTCTGGAAGGAGTGAAGGTACTGGAACTATGCCAGGCGGTAGCCGGGCCCTATTGCACCAAGCTACTGGCTGACCTGGGCGCTGAGGTGGTGAAGATCGAAAGGCCGGGAGGTGGCGATGTGGCCAGGAGTTTACCCCCCTTCTTCCATGATATCCCCCACCCGGAAAGGAGTGGGCTCTTCCTTTATCTCAACACCAATAAGCTGGGGGTTACCTTAAATGTGGCGACAGCAACCGGCAAGGACATTTTTCAGGAGCTGGTGAAGCAAGCCGACATCCTGGTGGAGGACAACCCGCCGCAATGGATGACCAAACAGGGACTGGATTACGAGAGCCTCCAGGAGATTAACCCCCGGCTTATAATGACCTCGATCACCCCTTTTGGGCAGACCGGCCCCTATCGCGATTACAAGGCCTATCCGCTTAATGTTTTTCACTGTGGCGGCGAGGGCTATCTTACACCCGGCGGGGTGGAGAACGTTGGCCGCCCTCCGCTCAAGGTTGGGGGATTCCTGGTGGAATACGATAGCGGGCTGAGTGCCGCCATCGCCATACTTGCCGCCCTTTACTGGAGGAGGAAATCCGGGGGCGGGCAGCGAATCGATATATCCAAACAGGAATCATTGATGGCCCTCAACAGGCTGGATATGGTCAGGTCGGCCAACGAGGGAGAGGTCATCACCAGGGCCAAGCAGGGGGTTCCCTATGGAGGGGCGCTGCCGTGTAAGGACGGTTACACCGTATTCATAACCTGGGAATCGGTGCAGTGGGACCGGCTGGTAGCGTTCATGGAAAATCCAGAGTGGGCCAATGATGATAAGTTTGAAGACTACGCTGATCGAGTCAAACATGGCGAGCTGCTGAATGCCCTGCTCACAGAATGGCTGGTGAATCATACTCAAGAGGAGCTTTATCACGAAGGACAAGCCGCTGGGGTCCCCTTTGCCATGGTTTATACCTCAAAAGACCTGGTTGATTCAGCGCATCTCAAGGCAAGGGGGTTCTTTGTAGAGATCGATCACCCCAAGACAGGGAAGGTCAAATATCCATCAGCACCCTATCAGTTCTCTGAGACACCATGGCAGGTGATAAGGCCGGCCCCACTGCTTGGCGAGCACAACGAGGAAATTTTCGTCCGGCGGCTAGGACACCGACGGGAGGAGCTGGCCAAGCTAGGAGCAGCGGGAGTCATATGAGCGGAGTCATAAAGGTATGAACAGCCTGGCAGGAGTGCGAATACTCGATTTTACCCGTTATGCTGCCGGCCCTCAGATAACGCTACTGCTGGCATTTATGGGGGCCGAGGTTATCAAGGTGGAGAGCCTGGTGGCTGTGGACCATTTCAGAAGAGAAGAGGCGGCAGTGGTCTTTGGCTCAGCAAGGGCGGCCGCCGATTGCTTTAACAGCCTGAATGCCAGTAAGCTGAGCATAACCCTCAATCTGACCACCGCTGAAGGGGTTGAGCTGGCTAGGAGACTGGTCCAGCTCAGCGATGTGGTGGTGGATAACTTCAGGGCCGGCGTTATGGACAAGCTGGGCCTGGGCTATCCTGTCCTCAGGGAGATCAAGCCAGAAATAATAATGCTCTCGGCCTCGAGCCACGGCTCCACCGGCCCTGAAAGCAGGTATATCGCTTATGCCGTGACCATGGGCGCGCTCAGCGGGCTATCGCAGGTAACCGGCTATGCGGGAGGCCCCCCGGTAATCATGAGGAGCAGCTCAGACCTGAGACCAGGCACCAGCGCCGCCTTTGCCATCCTCGCTGCCCTGAATTACCGCCTGGAGACAGGGGAAGGTCAATTCATCGACTTCTCCGCCCGCGAGGCCCTTAGTTGCGGCATCGGGGAGATCCTCATGGACTATACGATGAATGGTAGAGTTCGCTCTCGCAATGGGAATCGAGATGACATAATGGCTCCTCACAATTGTTATCGCTGCAAGGGCGAGGATAAGTGGGTGAGCATTGCCATCTCCAATGATGAGGAATGGGCAGCCTTCTGCCAGGCCACGGGGAATCCGGCATGGACTAAAGAAGAAAGGTTCGGTGACCAATTTAGCCGTTGGCAGCACCAGGATGAGCTGGATGGGCTGATCGAAGCGTGGACGATAAACCATACCCATTACCAGGTGATGGAAATGCTGCAGGGAGCGGGGGTGGCGGCAGCGCCATCCTTCAACAATGAGGAGCTTTTCAATGATCCCCATTGCCGGGAGCGGGAATGCTTTACTCCAGTGCAACACCCTGAAGAAGGGGAGCTATATGTCCTCGCCCCTGCCTGGAAATTTTCCGCCACACCGGCAAAGGTCACTGGCCCGGCACCGTTGTTTGGTGAACACAATGAATATGTCTTTGGAGAACTCCTGGGCATGCCCGAAGAGGAAATCTCCAGGCTGGTGGCGGAGGAGATTTTGTACTAAACGGTGGTCTGTTATTCCCCTTTTCTATTAAAATGACCCGTATGCTGAAGAATGAGAAGGGTAAAGTATGAAAAAAGTTGTCATTCATTCCTATTTTTCGTTAAAATGAGCTATATCCTGAATGATGAGAAAGAAGGGTTATGAAAAATCAAAATGTGCTTCTCAAAATTGAAGGGAAGGTCGCCACGATTACCCTAAACCGCCCGGAGAAGCTGAATGCGATAAACGATGCGATGTTGCGGGAATTCTTGGCGGCACTCGATGTAGTGAGGCGAGACCGGGACTCCCTGGTGGTCATTATAAAGGGAGCGGGGCGGTCGTTCAGTGCCGGCCAAGACCTGAGCGGTGTGGGAAGCGATGAGGTAATGCCCCCCGACCCCAGGCGCAAGGCCTATCTCTATGATATGTTTGCCACCGACATGCAAAACCAGCGGAGGTGGCAGTCCATCTTCGAGTTCCCTAAGATTACCGTCGCCCAGGTGCACGGATATTGCCTGGGTGCTGGCCTTGACCTGGCAATGGCATGCCGCGCCATCATTGCCGCCGAGGATGCGGTATTGGGCGACCCGTCGGTAAGGATGGGACTTGCTTCCCCCAATCCCCTGTGGACCTTCCGGGTGGGGTTGAAAAAAGCCAAGGAGCTTCTCCTAACCGGGAAGTATATAGATGGCAAGGAGGCAGAGCGGATCGGACTGGTAATGAAAGCGGTGCCCGCCGCCAAACTGGAGGAGGAGATGAGCAGCATCACCGAAGTCTTTGCCAAGTCGGCAGGTATCGGCGGCTTCGACCAGCTAGCCGACTTCTGGTCTTTCAATATGGCGGCCCTTGACCTTGCCGGGCTGGCCGCGGCGCGGCGGCTCGCGGGCAATGCGTATGTCCTCAGTGCCATCCAGCGGCCGGGACGAAGCATCACCGACCGCGGCGAATTCAACTTTTACGATGTCCGGGATAAGAAGGGGCTCAAGGCGGCCATTGAGGAGAGGGATGCCCCCTTCAAAGAATATTTTCCCCCACCCCAACCTAAAAAGAGGTGAACATATATAGTGAGCGAGATTATTTTTGAGAAGAAGGACGGGATCGGCTGGATCACACTGAACCGCCCTGAAGAGCTGAATGCGATGAACGATGCGATGCTGGCAGGGCTGGATGAGGCATTTGCCGCCGCAGAGCCAGACCTGGAGGTGAAGGTGGTGGTGGTAAAGGGCGCCGGCAAGGACTTCAGCGTGGGGCAGGACCTCAGCGGGGTAGGCACTTTCGAGGTACTATCCGAGCCAGGGGAACACCTCACCATCAAGAGGCGTATGGAGACGGAGCGCCGCCGCAACCGCAGGTGGGAGTATATATTCAATCTGGCCAAGCCAACTATCGCCCAGGTGCATGGCTATTGCCTGGGTACCGGTTGCTACCTGGCAATGGTATGCGATATCACCATAGCCTCTGAAGACGCCCTCTTTGGCGACCCCCTACTCAGGATGGGTTTGCTGCCCCATATGCCCCTCTGGACCTGGCTTATAGGGATAAAGAAGACCAAGGAGCTCCTCTTCACTGGAAGATATATGGACGCTAAAGAAGCGGAACAGTTCGGGTTGATAAATAAGGCGGTCCCCCGAGATGAACTCGAGGAGGAGGTCGCCAGGCTGGCAAAAGGCATCAGCCTCCTGCCCGGCGATGGCCTCGCCCCTGCTAAGGACGCGATCAACTCGGTTATGGAAGCCCGGGGGCTCGGGGAGGCGTGGCGATTCACCAACAATATGCAACTGGTCATGCAGCAGCGCACCATGGAGGCCAGTGAGTTCAACTTCTTCAAGGTCAGGGACAAGAAGGGGCTCAAGGCGGCCCTCGCGGAGAGGGATGCCCTTTTCAAACAATTTTCAGAAGGGGCTTAGTATGCCCACGGGATCCGACCCGGAATTCAGGACTCAACATCAAGAGTGTGAATGAAATGGCTTTTTAAGGAGACGTAATATGCCTACTGGATTTGGCTGGGAATTCAAGACTCAATATCAGAAGTGCTACTGGGAGAACGGTGAGTATCGAGAGAGGGAATACCGGGACGCCCTCTATGAAAAGGTCAACGACCGCATCGCCAGGATAACCTTTAACCGTCCAGATAAGAGGAATGCCTTTAACGACAGACAGTTTGAGGACTTCTCTGCAGCGCTGCACCAGGCTAACGATGACCCCGAGGTAAGGGTGGTTATCTTAAGAGGGGCGGGTACCTGCTTTGGCGCCGGCCACGACCTTAGCTCCCCCGAAAAAGAGGAGTCCCCGCCGGTTCATCCCGGCATCAATCCCACGCTGGTGGACTATTACGGCTTCGAGCGGCGGCGCTGCACCAAATTCGAGGATATAACCGATTACCCCAAGATCACGATTGCCCAAGTGCATGGCAAGTGCATCGGTGCCAGCCAGATAGTGGCCTCCTGCTGCGACCTCATAATTACAGCAGAGGATGCGCAATTTGGCATTCGCGGCTTTGGCAGCCAGCATCACGGGATTACCGATTGGCCGGTCTGGCCCATGTGGTCCTATAAAGCCTATGCCGGCCGGGCGATCACGGAGATGTCGGGGAAGGAGGCGGTGGCACTGGGCTTCGTCAACAAGGCAGTTCCCATAGATAAGCTTGAGCAAGAAGTGATGAAGTGGGCCGAGGCGCTGAGCCAGTTGCCCAGCGAGGCCGTTGCCGTCACCAAGGAGTGGATAAACGGGACGCTCGATATCACCGGGGTGGGTGCAACCCAGAAGGGCCACTTCCTCGCCCACCTCGCCCTGCAATATGTACATTTCCGGCCCGATGAGGTCAACCTCTACAAGGCGAAAAAGGATAAGGGGCTGAAGGGCTTTCTTGAAGACCGGGCGAAAGCAGCTACTCCAGACGCCACGAAGTGAGGGGTTAAGTATGGAAAGTTGGCAGGAAGAATACCAGAGGAAGCTGATCTCAGCAGAAGAGGCGGCCAAGCTTGTGAAGTCAGGAGACCATGTGGCCTTCACCGCGGGCCGGGAGGCCCACGCGGTGGGACTGGCCATCGCCGCCCGCAAGGAGGAGCTGAAAGATGTAAAGGTCTCTGCGCCCTCCCCGGGATATGACTTCGGCTGGTATGACCCGGGCTGGGAGGACTCCTTCGCCATCACCATATCCTGGCCCACAGCAACCTGCCAGGAAATGCTCGATGAGCGGAGATGCGATGTCAATTTGACCACGATAATTCCCTTCGCAACCGAGGGCGAACCTCCCGATGTCCTGCTTACCGAGATATCGACGCCGGATGAGCGCGGCTTCTGTAGCTTCGGTGCCTCGCTGTGGACCAAGAGACAAGAAATAAAACAGGCCAAGCTAACTATAGCCGAGGTGAACAAAAACCTGATCCGAACCTACGGTGATAACTATGTGCATGTCTCCGAGATAGACTACTTCGTGGAGCACATCTCCGCCAAGGGAGCCCCGGGGACTGGCAGCCTGGGGGGCAGGGCCATAAAGGAGCCCGAGCCTTACCTCAAGCAGATTACCGAAAATGTCTCCTCACTGATTAAGGATGGCGATACCCTTCAGATTGGCGTGGGCCGCACCACTGAACCCATGGTCAGGCTTGGCCTGTTGGATGGCAAACACGACCTCGGCTTTCATTCCGAGGCCACCCCTCCAGGGGTCATCACCCTGGTGAGAGAAGGGGTGATCAACGGCAAGTATAAAACCCTTTATCCGGGGAAGGTGGTGGTGACCTCTATTGGGGGCGGCACCAGGGAGGACATGGCGTGGATCAATAATAACCCCCTTTTCTACCTGGTCGATCTCCTCTATCTTGAGGACGTCAGGGTGATTGCGGCCAACAATAATATGGTGTCCATCAACAATGCGCTCGGTATTGACCTCACCGGCCAGATTACCGCCGAGACCCTGGGGACAAGGCTGGTATCCGTGGCCGGGGGACAGATACCCTTCGCCTTCGGTGCCTTGATATCTAAAGGTGGCCGCTCCATCACGGTGCTTCCCGCCACCGCTCGTGGGGGCACGGTCTCTCGCATTGTACCCTCGCTCCCCCAGGGGTCCGCAGTGACCATAATGCGCAACCTTGCCGATCGTGTCGTCACCGAATACGGGGTGGCCAATCTCAGGGGGAAGACAGTCAGACAAAGGGCCGAGGAGCTCATCTCAATAGCCCACCCCGACTTCCGCGCCGAGCTGAAAAAGGAGTCTCAGAAACTTTACTGGCCCTAATCACGAGTTATGATCCCGTTCAGATAGATAGGTGACAGCCCACCAGCATTATGAGGCGCCCTCACGTGTCATTATCATGCTCGTCCCGAGCGAAATAATTTCACCCTCATAGCGAGCAGAGCGAAGCTATCTCACAGCCATAGGCCTGCTCACCCACCACACCTGAGATTGATTCCCCCGCTCAATCGGGTCGCTATGAAAGAAACACTGGGATAGCAGTGATATTCCTTCGGTAACCTAAACGAGCAAGATAGCTGACTTCGTTTAGATAGAAAAGGGGAGTCCCCCAGAAAAACATCTCAGGGAGGGCCGGGGGGGAGGTGAGATACGAGCTATTGACGCTGGAAATCGGCCTGTGCTATCCTTAGTCTTCAGGCAGCGTAGCTCAGTTGGCAGAGCAGGGGACTCATAAGCCCAAGGTCACTGGTTCAAATCCAGTCGCTGCCACTTTTATATTTAGAACACCTCACAAAGACCAGGGCATTCCTCAAAATTCACAGGCTTATTCACGCACCAACTCTGACCAAGGGATTCCTCTAAAACAAGCTGTTAACGGCTTCCTATTGCCCTGCAATGTTGAAGGTAAATTATTAGAAATGGTGCAGCAATATACTCTCTTCCTCTGTTTTGAGGATAGCTCGAGGTCTTATAAGCCGCTATGGGAGTGAAAGGTTAAAGTCTCAAAAGGCTACCCCAACTACCCAGGAGACACAGCATCAGTATGGAATGTTCACAATATGCCCCATACGTTCCCATTTGCGTTTGAAGCACAATTAGCGGTGAAGGTTTAGGGCATGCTAATTGCACACAATAAAGCAGCCCGCCCTGGTTATTATTCCAGGTGGGCTTTACTTATAGGATTAAGTATTGGGGGCATATAAAACGGAAATGGCCTGTCAATGCTGTGATCAATAACAGAGGATCACCCATTATCGGGTAGCTCCTAACTCCGGCGTAAACGCCCTTCTGACCATACAAAACCCCCTTTCTAAATGCCGGAGGGTCTAACTCTAGAAGTGGTACAATAATTGGAGGCTGGTCACTGGGAGAACCTAGGACTCTTGGGGGGAAGATATACAACCACCGTCGCCTTTTTGGCATAAACCAAGAAGAACTGGCAAAATCTTTGAGCGTGGACCCAACCACAATAGCACGCTGGGAAAGGGGTAAAAGCCAGCCTTTGCGAAGATATCTCGAAAGGCTAAAAACCTTTCTTTTTCCCAAAGGCGAGGTTCAGAATTTCATATAACGTTTCCCAGATCGGCGAAGCTGTGAAGCGGTTTGGATGAACGAAGTGAGCCGCCAATATGGTGTAATACGCCGTTAATCCATTTCTCTTCTTGCCATATCACAGGCGGTTTGCGATTCCCAAGAAATAGAGCGAAATAGCAGCATCAATAACTTCCCTATCTTCCAGAAGGCCAATTGCTGTTTCTTTTGCCGACGCAAGATTTTCTTCAAATAAACGATTGTCTTCCTGGTATAACAATACAAGGACCGTATCGTCGAATGCTGTAAAGTAGTAGTGTCGCTCCTTAGCACGCGAAATTATGAAGTGCATACGACGCTTCGAGTCAATATACAAGAGCGAAGATTTATCTCTTGAGAGAGTTTTCCACTGTTTTAAGATCCAGTACCAATTTTGAATCGTAATATAAACAACAAAATTTGTCTTGGGTGGGACTTCAAAATCGGGAATCTGCACCCGGAACGATTCTTTGAAATAATCATAACTTTTGTCAGTTGTAGTTATCGTTCGTAACACATTGTTTGAATTTACAATGTCTCTTATCAGTGAGTTGATATTACCGCGATAGCAATAGTAGTTCGAGATCTTTTCAATTGTAGCAGATTCCTTTCCTAGTTCTCCAGTAACTATCAAGAAAAGGGGAGATTTCTTTTTTGCGATTACTTTCCTGTCATATGATAAAGGAATATCAATTGATGACGAATTTGCCATAATATGCAAGTTCAGCCATGAACCTTTTTCTGCCATTTCCTTTAGCACTTGGTCAAGTTTAAATTCATCTGCGTCAAATATGACATAGTCAGTGCCAAATAGTTTTGCTACCGTGAACTTAAGCCACCATTGAGGATTTGCAATATCTTTATCATTATAGCCAAAATGGCTGATAACTCGGCCAAAGTCCATTTCGCTTAAATACGCATTTAGGGAATTTGTGAATATTTGGATTACGGACCTTAATTTTTTGGGATCATATACGATGAGTTTGGGATCCACCTGATGTAACACAGACAAAGTTGTCATTTGTATACAGCGATTGCATCTTTCGGATAAAGTCAAATCACGCCAAATATACAAATTATAAAGCTCTAATAGTCCAAAAGATCTTGCGGATTGTTTGTGGGTATGGCTTAAATATGAATCTACTATTTGAAAAAGCTTCTCTTGAATCGTTTGTTCCAATTTATCTCCAATGTGTTTGGTATAGACCAAGTTTCGCAACAGCCTAATGCGCATATCAGGGTTCTCATAAGTGTCTGTCAGGAAATCGAAAGTCAGTGGGTTGAAGATATCCTTGGGGCGTACTATCTCGAGAATTCGAGTATTCAATGCACATTCTATTAGGCTAACCCCGAGAATCTCAAAGAATGGTAAAGAATCGTCCGAGACGAAGTTTGCAAGGTCTCTAACTTGAGTAAATGCTAAGTCGTAGTTCGGAGGCAATAAAGGCATCTTCAACCCGCTATGAATGGAAACACCATGTTCCATAAGCGTTGCGGCTCCTTCGTGACAAAACCAGCTTGCTTGAATAAGACGGCTTAACGTCTTCTCACAGTTTGAAGCGTCTCTAAATCTATTCGCCCATTTAAATCTATGTGCCAATAGAGCTGTAACCTTTTCCAAGTACCCAAATGATGTATTACTTGCTAATCGGCTATGTTCTGCTTCATGGATCTCAGTAAGCAATAGTTCTTCATCTCTTTCATGTGCTCCTGCAAAAACTACCGGCGGACCTTCGTAATTGTATTGACCCAGGATCACATCTTGAAGTTCAGGTCGGATATAATCATTCATTTTATCGCCTTATCTGAACTGATAGTAACACATGAGTTGCCTGGACATGTGAAAGTTGCTCATAAAGCCCTGTCCGAAGATTAGGACAAATTTCAGCAATAACACTTGACCCGCACAATTGAACACTCATACTTCATAATTATAATTGGTAATCGAATAATGTGCCAGAAAAATACTACATCTATACTTAGTTATCAAGCAGTGAAGTTAATAACTATGAGATAAAACCCAATAATAGAGGTGACTTATTACCTGTGTGCCGATCAGTTTTTAGTGGAACTCTTTGACCCTAATGCCATAATATGATCAAAGCTCTTACTATACATCTCTATAATTGAGTCTGGTCTTGTTCCGTCAATAATTCTTGTAAGCGTTCCCTCTCCAATGATATGTATTTGACCCTTCTTCTCAAATATTGGTATCCTGCCAAGGACTTGGATTACACCTTTTTCGGCTCCATACTTCCCAAAATCCGCGTCAGTTGACCATCTTCCAACCATATCAAAATTCTTACACCTACCGAACCACTGATCATAGTCCAGATATAGAAGCACGATCATTTTACCAAAGATAATATTCAATATTGCATCCTCTGGTAGGCATCTAAGGAATATTGGTCTTGATAGAGGAATTGTGAGGCTTCGCCTTAAGTCATAAATAGGGTATGTCTTTTCAAGAAATTGATATGTTTCATATATGTGAATTTCTTCTGATCGCTCGAATGGTGCGTTACTTGCAGATGTTCTGCTTAGGGCTAAATATAAATTATTCACAAAATCCGCCAAATAGGCGGGGTACATCATAGGATCATATACGCCCACAAAAAGACATTCATCCACTATACCGTTTGCTCTACCATTCGATTTACAACTCTCTATTAATTCCATCAGTATATCGTCATAGTCTTCCTCTTCAAACACCTCATCAGGCATCATGATCTCTTGATTAAGATAAAGATCTTTTCCCTTACCAGTCTTTACAAACTGCTGAACTTGAGCGGCTCTCATCTGCTGTTTCGTAATACGAATCGCTTGCTTTAAAGCTTTCTTACCATGTTCTTGAGCAAAGAAATATGGTATCCGCGGACATTGGATCTTGTCGAACATTTGAATGAATTCCATAGCCTTCTCATTCATAACGCCCTCTTTCATTTCAATAAGGTAGATCTTGGTAGGCTCTGATGATCTATCCACCTTCAGAATGTCACCTATTTGAATAAACGATGTGATGTCTGTAATTAGTCCGAATGAAAGGGGCTCTTTATTGATCTTCTTCACCTCATCCATAATTGAGTTAATATTTGAAGAGTCAAGATGGGGCTGTTGTTTGCCAATATACAGTCGTCTCAGATTCCATCTTTGCAATCCCCATAACTGCCATGCTATAGCATCCGCTACTTTCCTTAATACAGACTCCCTATGGGTAAGATGAATAATTCTAGTTTCATACCATTTGACACTTTCTTTGTCTCTCTTACGTTTGGCCTCCTTAAGTTGTGAAGTATGGTCTCGTATATTAGCTTGAATCACTAGCAATTGATCCACTATCATTTCTTGTGCCAGAGCAAATCCCTCATGGCATTTCGCTAGAAATGCATTGCGTTTTTCGCAAGAAGCAGTTTCGGGGGTAAAGGATTGGAAAGTTTGTATAGCATGTGCAAAAGCATAGTCGCAAATCTTCTTAACATGCTCTTCAAACTCCTGAATTCCTTCTAACCCGAGAACAAAGCTCATTTCTCCAGTCCCTCAACTACTGGAATGCATGAATCATAAATTAAATTAATCGTCTCCGGTTGCTCCATAATCCGCCTGGTTGGGCCATTATACCACCACATGCGAGCTTAGACACTAATGATTATAGTTGCAAAATGCTATAATAGTCACAACGGAATTTGAAGTTTTAATTTTTAAAGCAATGTTAGAGAAGTGTGAACTGCTTGAAAAGGGGAACTGCTTCATTAGATACAGTTGTTATTGCTTTAAACGCGCTATCTCAATAGGGAGTACGTTCTGTGGCACATAACTTTGGCCTTATTCAGAGATACAAGAATTTAGAGCCATTTGCGAAATTTGCAATGATAATGGTAGTACTTATGGGTGTTTCAATTGGACTAGGGGTATATTATCAGCGGTGGGAGCCCATCGGAGGATTGACAGCTATTATATTATTGGGCACCCTACTTCTCAATGCATTTCAGATCAGAGAACTCCAAAGGCAAAGAGAAAGTTTTCAAAAACCACTCGTTACCCCACACGGGAGGGGTACATTCATTATGCCCGTCGTTAAACATGAGGGGTATACGGTTGAAGTTGAAGTGGACCCAAAAATCCAGCTTTGCATCAAGAATGTTGGTGCAGGCCCAGCTTCCAGCATTTCCATACTTATTCAAAAACGAGCAGAAGACAAACCAGCTAAGACGGTTGGCAGTCCTGTTGCGTCGGTTCCGCCTCTCGGATCTGGTGATGAATCTTTCGTCTATCACTTTGGAAAAACTGGCCATTTCTCAGTTGCCGAAGAAATGTGGTTAGTAATTAGTTACGATGACATATTTGGCAATCATTTTAAGACTGAGTGCCAATGGAGCGGTGTGGCTTGGCACAACTTTATAACCCAACCGATAACCCGGTGAGTCACTCATTTAGAGACTCAGCATTCCTTGTGGTTCTGTGTTTCAATTTGTAACTGATTTATCATTGTTTGCTTTATGGTAGGAGTCGCAACAGCCAATAATAAGGGTTTCTTAGTTTTTTGTACTGCCCATTAATTATCAGATCGACTAAATACACCCCGCACTAAATGATGCTCCGCCACCGCGCAACGGGGTACGTGGTATAATTCTGGCAAACTTGTATTAGGTAGCTGGTTGGGTTCGCACAACGTTGTTTTATAAAAATACCCCAACCACATACCTTCCTGATGCACTCAGTGTGAACTTGAATCACCCTATACTATTTGTGATAAACTGTACCGGGAATTAGAGGGAGGACACAGCAAATGGAAAAGACGCCGAAGCCCATAATCGCAGGCAGTTTGAGCATGTTTTCTGGGGGTGTTAGCCTAATTGGCTTCATTGGCTTACTTATCGCCAGTATTGCTCTCGGATGGACAGCCGCAGACGTTACTGGATGGCTTCCCGGCATGAGCATTGCCCTGAGTGTGCTTATTATCCTCTGTGTGTTGTCACTTTTTGCTGGGGTACTGGCTTTGCAGGGTGGAATTTATGCGGTGCAGAGGAAAAAATGGGGGTGGGCACTTGTTGGTTCAATCTGTGCACTGGTCCCCACATTCGTTTTAGGGCTAGCGGCCATCATGCTTATAACCCTATCCAAGGATGAATTTGAGTAATCACAGATAGACTCCCATGCCTGCGGCATGTAGTTGCGACTTCGGTGATGGGAGGCACGTTGACAGTATTACCTGGTTGCCGCTTCTCACGGAGCCACTCCTATCGCAGGTGTTAGCCAGCGTTAGACCCAAAGGGTAACGGGTATCATACGGTACCCCTCACGTCTGAGAGGGTAGTGGTTACCCATCAGCTACCCCTCAACAAACGCAAAGAATGCCTGCTTGACAAAACCACAGACCCATGTTACCCTCTCGTAAATTATTTGCGGAGTGGAAGTGCAAAGATGAAAAGACCTGACTTGCTCTTACCGATAGCTATCTGGAGATTTATAGTTGCGTCTGTATTAGCTATCGGTATCATAGCCATAGCTGTGTTTGCTTTGCCCGAGGCTGTTAGAGATGCGAACACAGGTGCGCCCTTGGGTTGGAGTATAGCCATAATATGGCTGCTTGCGCTTATTGGCCTGTCAGTGGCAGCTGGTATCGGTCTGATTAAGGGGAAATCATGGGGAAGAACCTTGGCAATTGTTAACGCTGTTTTGGATTTGTTTTCGTTCCCAATCGGTACTACAATCGGTGTGCTGACACTCATCTACCTCTTTAGAAAAGAGGTAGATGAGTATTTCGCAACCGCCAAAGAATAGCTGTGGCGCAACACTTCCTGCCAAGCGGATGACAGGGGGCGATCCAGCATGATTCGCCCTTCTCCTATATAGCCTCCACTAACCTTACTTGACACATCGGTTTTTACCTCACGCAGCACGCAAGGCTACCCAAAAACTTACCCCTTTATTGATTTAGGCATATAGCCCTCGCAGCTGAATCATACATAAAAAATAGAAGTCCATTCTCTACAGAATGCCCACTTGACAAAACCACAAAATTATGTTAACCTATGTAATTTTTTAGCAGAGCAGCT
>Ga0209979_1000699_pt1 | contig 42707 bp, 29 predicted proteins | sample AnhtaG_FD_183114 | JGI IMG/M metagenome (GOLD analysis project Ga0209979, IMG submission 183114) | Deep subsurface microbial communities from Anholt, Denmark to uncover new lineages of life (NeLLi) - Anholt_01485 metaG (SPAdes) (version 2) | ecosystem: Environmental > Aquatic > Marine > Oceanic...
TATCAGGCACTCGTCATTCCCACGAAGGTGGGAATCCAGTATTTCTGGCTACTTCAGGCTTCTGGATTCCCGCTTCCGCGGGAATGACGGTCATCTTTGCGACATCACATAGATGACAGGACACTAGTTTTGGATTTTAATCAGAGTATATCCGGAAATTCTGGTTGGCTAGAATTGAGTTGCTTTAACCCCCGCTTTATTAATATTCACTCTAGCTCACTGGATGGCTGTAACCAGATAACGTCGTAAGGTTGCAAGGCAATACGCAACTTTTGATTTTCAGCTAAAAACGCTTTTTCCCCTATGAGATCATACCATTGGGATTCAGATGAATCAATCTCTGAAAGTGAGATTTCTAAGTGGCATTCCTTACTCGTCACATTGGTTATTGTTAAAATATGCTGATCCATTTCTGGTGAGGTTCTTAAGACTATAAATACGCTCGGATGTATCATTAATATTTTTTGGTCTCCATTTAGGTGAAAAGCTCGCTTCTTTGTTCTGATCTCAATGAGCCTTCCTAAATTCCTGTTAATAAGCGATTTCTTTGAACGGGGATAGTTCATAGATTCCATTATTGAATCTGCATCGACAACAGTTCGATTAATCGCACGTTTCCTGCAGGTATCTTCAACAGCTTCGTGATCATTGTGAGTTCCGAATAAACTGTGCAGATAAATTCCAGGGACTCCCTGGATAACAAAAGCTATTGACCTTGAGGCTATGAAACGCTTAACCTGAAACGAGGTGTCTTCATCACTGCCCTTTAGATTTAAGGCACTATACCATGTTATATTGATTTCATAAGGGACTTCAGTGCCGTCTTCAGCTGTTTTATACGAAATGTACCCCCCATGTTTTTTCGCCCTTTCAATTATATAATCAATATCTTCTTTTCCTAGGATGTTTTTGACTGCCATAAGCCCTATGCCATCGTGCGAGTCAAGAAAGTTGAAGAAAGTTGTAGTATTCGATACCTTCTTGAGACTTTTTGCCCAGGTCGAGAGGATTGTTGCATTTTCGGTGTAGAATGAATGCAAAACAAGGGGAGGTAAGGCGAAGTTGTATACCATCTGTGCCTCATCATGACCATTACCAAAATATGTGATGTTTTTATTATGAGGGACATTTGTTTCGGTTATCAAGGCTACGCGTGGCGCAACAACATCTAAAATATCTCGAAAGAGTTTAATAATTTCATGAGTCTGTTCCAGATGAACACATCTTGTTCCAGGCTCTGACCAAAGGTATATCACAGCATCAAGACGAATAATGTCTGCCCCACGACGTACATACATGAGCAGAATCTCAACAACACGCAACAAGACATTTGGATTTTTATAATTAAGGTCTACCTGATCAGGAGAAAAAGTTGTCCAGACATAAACTGGACCCTTAAGTGAATGGAATTCTGTAAGGATTTTTGATGTTCTAGGACGAAATATCAAGCGCCGCTGTTCAGGAGTTAGGTCCTCCCTTGACTTAAATGTGATGAAAAAATCCTTATAGTATGGGTTGTTATTTAAAAATTCACTAAACCACCTGCTTTTTGATGACACATGGTTTATAACACCATCAAACATAAGCTGGTAACGATTCTCCAGATCTTCTATATCATGCCACGACCCTAGATTGGGATCCACTGTTTCAAAGTCTATTATAGAAAATCCTTTATCAGAAGAGGAAGGAAAGAATGGCAGTATATGTAGTGTATTGATGGTACCTTTAAAGTATGTATCACAAAATCTTGCTAATGTTGCAAGCGGGGAACTCTCTTTACCTCGCAAAAGACCACCATAAGTGATCAAAATAATGTCTTTTTGTGTAAACCTTTCTGTTGGATCAAAATTCTTGTCCCTTTCGATTAGCTCCTGGGGTTTATGGGCATAGAAAACCAAGAGGATTCGCTCTAGTTCGAGCATTGTGGCTCGAGCTACCGATTCGCTGTAGAGGACACACAGCCGTTTATTCATACGCTCATATGATTCTCTTGGCAGCTTTAATAGAGATCTTGTATAATCTGGCTCTGGATTGTGGATGGTTCTTGTGGTATCAGGTTTTTTTGGTTTCATTTCTTTTTTTATCTGATTTAATCTTTCTTCTCATCAAATTTTTAAGCTCTTCTTAATTCATCCATTATCTTCTTTAGAAGAATACTTACTCGTATAAATGTTAATGTTAATTACAGGTTTTCACAAGAATAATTTCATACAATTTGGACATAGACTGACTGAGGATAATCTATACAATGATAACAAACAGAATATTACCACACCCCAGGCATTAACTTATAGCGTACTCTCTCCGCATATTCTTTGTAGCCAGGGAGCTCTTTTTGCAAGGTTTTGTCTTCAAGTGAAGTCCGGAGTATGAAGAGGATTGTTATTATTAAGCCTGGGATGAGTGCGTAGAAAGAGCCAAAATAGAGGGGGAGACAGAAGATTAAAAGGATTACTCCGACATACATAGGGTGGCGGACGTATTTGTAGGGACCTGTAGTGCAGACTTTATGGCCGCGGTCATCCTGGATTCTTGCCATTTCTGAAGCGTAAGTGTTTTCACTAATAGCCCATAGGGCCATAACCATTGAGGGAATGAAGCCTAAAAATCCGAGAGCTTTAAATGCAAAGGGGACCCGTGACCAGTGGAATCGAACTGCATCTAGGCCTGTGACTACAAGCATTATCATGAGAAGGAGAGTGTAGGCAAGTATGATTTTTTTGTCCCAGCCTTTGATGTCTTTTTTATGTGACATTCGTTCTTTGAGCAGTTCTGGGTCATTTTTCTTCAACCATATTAATACTCCTGTCACTAATAAAAAGTAGAGGATGAGAAAGAGCCAAGCTTCAGGCCAGTTGAGGGTTCCTGCTGGTATAAAGAATAAGGCAAAGATGAAAAAAACTGTAACTATCCCTTTGATTATTCTTTTTGCTTTTGAGGAATCTTTGCTCGGCATGATGTATCCTGTTTATTACATGAGAATTTTACTAACTACTATGTTTTCGCTTTTTTCTTCTCCCTTTGCCAAGGATGCCTCCGCTTAAGAAAAGTCCCGCGCCAAGTACAAAACCAAAATTGTACAAGAATCCGCTGTTATGAACTTCATAAAAACGCACACTTTTTGTAAATATCGAGATAATAAATGTTATAGGTGCAATAAGACCATGCCACAATCCTTTCCAGAATCCAGCAATCTTCCCCTCTTTGTTTGGAGTTTTTTCTAAGTCATTCGGACCTGGGGCACAACTAGAAACAATAAACATTAAAATAAGAAGAAGTCCTAGGATGCAAACTATTTTCATTTTCTACTCCCCTCCTTTCAATCTCATATTGAAAAGTTTATAGCACAGAAAAAATTTAAAATCTAGCAAATAAAAAATAAAAAAAAGGGTCGGGTTAAGGCTTGATCTTGTCCAGAACTCTCAGTTTAGCCTCGATCAGATCGCTGTGCCTAAGCCGGAGCAATCTGGCCAATTTGTGAACCAGATGGTCTTCGTACTTGTCCAGTTTTTTATCAGCATATATAACCTTCCAAGCAGCCTCGACAACTTTGATCTTCTCCTCTTTTGAATAATTCTCATTAATTAGATGAGTAAACTCCCAAAGATCGATGCTTTCCTCTCGCCTCCGCTTGGCAATCTCCATCAACTCCTCGATGGCCTCAGCCGATATTTGAAACTCTTTTTTCAATATCGCCGCAATAGTCGTCTTCTCCATACTGCTGAACTCATAATCGGACTTTGCCACTTCAAGGAGAAGGGCGCAGGTTGCCACCTGAATCCGCTCAAATTCATCCCGCTCCTGAGAAATTGAATCAATTTCGTATTTTTCGAGTAATCTCTTTTTTAACTTGAACATTGTAAAGCTCTCTCCTTTAACAATCAAAGCCACCTGTAGGAGTTCTTTCCTTTACCATGATAATGAGGGCCATCTCTACAGTTAAGACGCGACCCCTTTTTTATTTAAGCAGTTTTTTTGTAAGGTCCACGGCGGATGCGGCATCTGGAGCATATCCGTCCGCATTTATTTGGACAGCATAAGATTGCGTAACAGGAGCGCCTCCGATTATCACTTTTACATTCTGTTCCAAATTCGCATTCTTTAGTGCCTCTACTACTTCCTTCATGTATATCATAGTGGTAGTTAAAAGTGTTGATATTCCCAAAATATCTGCGTGCTCTTTTTCAACAAATTCTAAAAACTTTTCTTTTGAAACACCTGTCCCAAGATCAACAACATCAAACCCTGCTCCCTGTAACATCATTGCTACTATATTCTTGCCAATATCATGCAGATCGCCTTTTACGGTTCCGATAACAACTTTTCCTATGGATTTTACATTTGCCTCAGCCAAAAGGGGCTTTAGAATCTCCATCCCGGAATTCATTGCCCTTGCCGAAACCAATACTTCTGGTATAAAAATTTCATTGTTTTTAAATTTTTCGCTAACTATACTCATTCCTCTAACTAAGCCTTTGTTCAGAATCTTTTCTGCTGATATATCCTGCGAAAGAGCCTCGTTAACTAATTCCTCTACAGGAGCTGAATTGCCTTTTAGTACTTCATCTGCTATTTTATCGAAAATTTCCATTCTATCCTCCCTCACAAAAAAATTTTGATGTCGCGGTTTCCTACCTCCTTCATACTACATAATCCTCCCCCTCCATCAAACGGAGCTCCTCTTCTATCGACTTCCTTACATTTTCCGGCATATCCTTCTCTCTTTCCAACATCGGCCCTAGCCCCTTGCCCAATCCATCGTTAATGAAGTGCGGTTTGATAAAATCCGAATTCCATGTTCTCTCATCAAAGGAGCGGCTCTCTAATTTCTCAAAGAAACTTTTAATCCCTTTCTCCGGATCTCCTTCTATCTCCCGGAAATAGGAACCGTATATATGGAGAGAATCGCTGATATCCATGTACCGACCTAACCGGACACGTTTTGACATCCTCTCGGAGATAGCCTCAGCAATTTTTCTCATAAGCGTTGTCAGAGCAATTACATTCTCAAACCATGCCTTGAACAGATCCCGGCTTCGCCAATGGGTATTCATATTATAGATATATCCCCCCTCTCCATCATCACAAAGCCGCCCCCAGATTCGCTGTAAACAGGGCGGGTCATCAGTAGGCGGGTCGAGCTTTGGGTTCCAGGTGATAGCCTGGGCTCGCCTTGTATACCCGGTCTTGGAAAGCTTTTCGATCATGGCAGCTATTTGATTCACAACCTTATCCTCGATCCTGTATTCAAAGAGGCGACCGTGGTAGGTATAAGTCCAGCGGGTATCTTTACTTTCCATCCCCTTTAAAATTTCCTCCAACGGCTTTACCCAGTAATCGTGCGCACCATGGACTACCTCCATAACATACTCAGCCAATCCACCAAGGCCGTCGGCAAATGAGCGGTGATACCTGGGCTGACCGAAAGGATTGCGGACAACTATCACAACTGTCGCATCCCGGCTGGGCGGATCTCCTGGACGATCATACTCTGTCCGGATGCTCGCACCCTTCTCCCATACTTCCCTTATTGCCTTCTCATAGGCACGGGGAATCGTATCTTCATTTACGCTTATAACAGGGATATTTCCTGATTCCATTAATCCTCCTATGAATGACATAAGTCATGAAAAAAGGTCGAATTTTTGTTATCGAAAAAACACAGGAAAAAGGTCTTCAATTTTATCTATTTTTCCAAATTGTAAGGATAAGAAAAACGCCAACACCAAAACACAGCAGGTTTATAGTAATATTCATCACAGCTTCTCCAATCCCGATAAGATAGATTCCTTGTTGAGTATTAAACGAGATATCCAGAAGGGCAAGAAAGATAAGCGAAGCTCCTCCCATAAGGGAAAACAAATTGCCATAAGACTTCTTTCTCAACAAACCAATCCCCCCAATAATCAACAGAATAGACAGATATATATCAGGAATTGGAAAAGCTGATTCAAAAGCCAAATAAATTTCTCTTAAATGCGGGTCCTTGATATTCACAAAATCAGTAGAAAAGAAGGCAATCCAGAATGATATAATTCCTACTGCCAATGCCAATTCTATAATGGCAGCAGCTTTAATAGTTTTTGTGGATCCAGTCTTTATCATTTTATATTCCATATAGGATTGGAAATCTATATAGAGTTCTTATAAGTTATTTTTTACCTTCCTCTTTTTTTCTTTTTTCTTCCCGTCTTTTCTTTATAGTGCTTCTTCCGATCTTCTCAAGAATCGGTAAAAGAAAAAAGAATAACCTGGGAAAAGCCATTCCGATGCGGCAGAAAACTCCCATTCCAGACGGGACCAGTATTTCAGGTTTTTTCTTAAGCGCTGCCTTGAGTATTCCTTTTGCAACCTTTTCAGGTTTTAAGGGTTTCCCAATAAAGGAAAGCACAGTCTCATCGAATAATAGTTCATAATCAAGCTGTGGTGTATCTACAGAATCAGGACAAACCACAGTTATTCCTATTGGAGAGTTATGTAATTCAGCATGGAGTGAAAGAGAATAGCCTCGAATGGCGTATTTTGTGGCGCTGTAGACTGCTTCACCCGGCATCGGAACTATACCTCCTAATGAGGCAATGTTAATAATTTTGCCAAAATTCTGTTCCTTCATGATGCGTAATGCGGCCCGACATCCATGGATCGTTCCTAAAAAGTTTACTGAAACTTGCTGTTGAATTTTATCAAAGGCAATTTTTTCCGCCGCCCCTGGTTGAACAACTCCTGCATTGTTAAAAAGAATATCGAGTTTGCCATATTCTTGCTTGACTTTTTCCATCAGCGACTGCCAGGATTCAGGGTCTGTGACATCATGTTCAACGACCATTGTTTTCGCTCCAAAATCCTTTAAATCCTTTCCCAATTCTTCCAGCTCTTCTCTTCGAATATCTGTCAGGACTAGAACAGCACCCTGTTTAGCGAAAAGATGCGCTGTAGCTGAACCAATACCCCCTGCTGCGCCGGTAATTATCATTACCTTTTCCTTAAGCATCATACTTCTCCTGATAATTCTTAAAATGTGTGGATTAAAAATATCAAATCCCAGCTTTTAGTGCAACATCGAGTAATTTATTTGTATAGGATTTTGGATCAGAGCGCGCAACAGCGGAAATATCACCCATTGACGGAGAATACGGCCGGAGGCTAAAACTAAAGTTTACAGGTTTGGGGTGAAGCTTATACTTCTCGATAACACCCGGACCGCAGCTTCCATTACCCAATCCCAACTGCCGGGCATCAAGGCAGAGAATGATGTCTTCCCTGGGTGTCAACTCATGAATATGCTCAGCTTTATCCAGATCGCCGGCTGTATAGTGCAATGCTGTCACTGCCATGACATCCCGGGCAACCACCAGCAGTCCTTCCCCGGACTCATCGGTCAAGGCTGCCCAGCGGACATCTTCCTTATTTCCCGTTTCCTGCGGCCTCACATACGGCACATACTGCTCCCGGACTGTACTCTTGTATAACCCAACAGCAGTGCCTATTTTACGGTCAGGGTAATTCTCCTGCGGCCCACGTCCATACCACTGAAAATTCTTAAAACTCCCGGAAATTGCCATTTTCATCCCAACCTTTGGAAGAATCGGAAGATTTCCAAAAGGCTTGATGTCATTGTCCACCTGTATACAGCCGCTGCCAAAAATAGTGTAGTCAGAATAATGCTCAAACCCGCTATTTCCAGTCCCTTTGCAGGAGACATGGATAGAGACCAGGACAACACCCTCATCTAATCTCTTGAAATGAAAATCTTTTGCCTGCCGCTGCAAATTGTTCAATCCAGCCTGATACCATTTCCGGCTCAACCGTCGGTTATTGTCGGTTGGTGCCCGGAATACATTCAACACAGGCCCCTGGATGTTATCCTGAGTTTTCTTTATGATTGTTTTTCCAGCATAAACCAGCGAAGTGATAACTCCTTCTTTTTGGCTGAATACAACACTAAAATCTTTACCCGATACAGTCAAAAGATCTTCAGACTCATCAAGCCTCAATGGGAATGTTTTGTCTATGCTCATTTTGGGTTTTGGAGGCACATTGTAATCCACTTTAAACTGCTCCCAGGCGACTTCATGGCCCTTCTCTGCCCAGCCTGTATCCTCGCTCAGTCGAAAGCTAACACTCAACCAGTACTCAGCACCTGGCACAAGTGCCGGCTTTTTAACGGGTACAGTGACAAGCCCTTTTCCACCTGCAACAATGTCTAAAGGCTTGAGTGTTCCTTTTTGTATAATCTTTCCATCCTCAGAAAGAGTCCAAACAACATCAAATTCTTTAAGATTTGTGAAGAAGTATTTATTGTGAATCCTGATTCTTCCCGAAGCGGTAGCTTCTGCCTCCATTCTGACATACTGGTATACTTTTTTTACTTCCCACAACTTGGGCGGGATCTTGCGGTCAGGGAATACAAGTCCATTGATGCAGAAATTCCCGTCATTGGGATCATCGCCAAAATCACCTCCATAAGCCCAGTACTCCTTGCCTTCTTCAGTTTTTATGCGCAGGCCCTGATCAACCCAATCCCAGATACTTCCCCCTTGAAGGTGCTTGTATTCTTCAATCGCATCCCAATACTCTTTCAGATTGCCAACCGCATTGCCCATTGCATGGGCATATTCACAGAGAATAAGCGGCCTATTTTGCTTTTTTTTGGCATATTCTACGATATTCTCGATTCTAGAATACATGGGGCACACAATATCTGTATGAGGCCTTTGACCTGCTCGTTCATAATGCACAGGCCTTGATGGATCCCTCGCGTGAATCCATTCACTGGCAGCTTCAAAATTTGTCCCATCCCCTGCCTCGTTTCCCATGGACCAGACGATTACAGATGGATGATTTTTGTCACGTTCAACCATGCGAATAATGCGATCCATATGCGCTTTTTTCCATTCAGGCTTGTTCGCAAGTGTCTTCTCAGGAGAATATCCGATACCATGCGACTCAATATTTGCTTCATCTATCAGATAAATTCCATACCTGTCACACAGGTCATACCATTTTGGATCGTTTGCATAATGGCTTGTTCGTACAGTATTAATATTGAATCGTTTCATCAGCTCAATATCCTTGACCATCAACTCCAAACTGACATAGTGCCCAGTATCTGGGTCATGTTCGTGGCGGTTCACACCTTTTATAAGAATCGGAATCCCGTTCACCAAGAGCTGACCGCCTTTAATCTCAACCTCGCGAAATCCAAAATTGCAGCGCTCGACTTCAATAATCCTGCCGTCTGCATTCTTTAACATCAGTAACACAGTATAAAGGTTGGGTTTCTCTGCAGACCACTTGAGCGGATTCGAAACATTGGCTTTCATTATGATTATGCTCTCAGCTCCGGGGGATATATATATGCTGGCACCATCCATTAGAACCTCTGAGCCAACAGGATTATTTATAGAGTCCAGCAGAGCCACTTCTACTTTGAGGTTCTTATAAGCTTCGTCAGAATAATTCCTCACCTTTGCTGTGATATTCAATACAGCATCACAATAATTATCGTCCAAATCACATGTGACGTAAAAATCACGAATGTGAACGGGCGGAGTTGAAAATAGATACACATCACGGTAAATCCCGCTCAGGCGCCAAAAATCCTGGCATTCCAGATACGACCCATCAGACCAGCGATAGACCTCTGCTGCCAAGATATTCTTTCCATTTCGAAGAAAATTAGTAATATCAAATTCAGCAGGTGTTCTGCTTCCCTGACTGTAGCCCACTTTTTTCCCGTTGAGCCAAAGATAAAATGCTGACTCAACACCATCAAAGTGAATAAAAACCTGCCTGCCCTTCCAATCTTCTGGAACCTCAAACTCCATCCGATATGAGCCAACAGGATTGTACTCGTGCTGGATATACGGCGGGTTTTTCTTAAAGGGATAAGGCACATTGAGATAAATCGGCCTCCCGTAGCCATGCATCTGCCAGTTGCCTGGTACAGCAATTTCTTTCCATCCGCTTACATCGTAGTCAGGCTTGTAGAAATCCATTGGCCGGTCAGTAGGTTTCTGTACCCAGTTGAACCTCCATGCACCGTTGAGTGATTTGTAGAATTTTGAAACCTCCCTCTTCCCCTCTATAGCTGTTTTAATGTCTGCAAAAGGCATCAGCGTACAATGACCTGGTTCTTTGTTCAAGCCAATCATCTTGGGGTTTTCCCAGTCATTGACATCACTCCCGAATATTTGGCTCTGCTGTACGCCAATAAAAAGAATGCCAAGGCAAAAAGCTATTAAACCTATCTTATTGAATTTACGAATAAACATGCTTTTCCTCCTCCCTAAATCCAATAATATTGTGTTTTTATTCCCTTGCTCTATTTGTTCTCTTTCAAAATCTTTAAAACACTACATCAATAGTTTTCTTCTGGGTTTTTTCCATAGAGGATATATTTCCTAAAATCTTCATTTTGTCTGTGCCATGCTCACCGATTTCGATCGTGTACATTCCTTCTTTAAATACCTTAGGCCGGAATGATGTTCCCTTGATCCGCAGCGTATACACAATTTCGTTGCTCGCTTCATCGATGACCTGTACGACCGGGTCCATCATTCCACTTATATTCACAGTTGGCAAATAGGCTGCTGCCTTACAGCCGTAGTTGTCCTCCATGCTGACAGTTTTTGGCCAGCCAAGATACTGCCCGCCAGTTTTTGGATCATCAGGGTCAGCGTACCTAGGCCAGCATTCAAAGGTGATTGTGCGGTCCTTCTTATTGAGCCGGACAATACCATATCCAGGCATTCTATCATGCAGCGCAGCAGGCTCTTTTCCCGTTGGTTTCCTGGGGTTAGCTGCGGCCCAGACAGTAATATGATTACCCAATCCATCCAGAAACTTGCCTGTATAGTCAGGCATTCCCTGCTCACGGTCCTTTCCAGGCTCAAGCGGAAGCCATGACCTGGGATAAAAATTGGCGACAGACGGCACACATAAAGACCAGCCTGCATCATCCCAGTCATCGATTCCGTAATGGATTATAGTCGCCAAATGCTGGTCGCCTGAGACGTGGGTAGCAAAAGCCTTACGAAATTTGTGTAATGCAGCGTTTCTTCCTGTTTGAGGCCAGCCGTTTGAATCATAATCAGCCACAAGGCGCGTCTCATCCGGGCCGTGGAGACTTGTTGCATTGGCAAAGACTGTCTGCGACAGTACAACCTTCATATCTGTCTTGCGCCAGTCAGCAGCCCATTCTTCAAGAAATTTTAGCTGGCGCTCACCCAACAGCTTTGCTCCCGGCACATCGGCAGTGCCTGGATCAAAATTGGGATCAATGACATGGTCGGCTCTCCCGCTTTTTGTCCAGGGGGCAAGCCCTGAGGGGCCGGATTTAAACTTGCGGTCTTCAATGACAGCAAAACTAATCCTGCCGTAATTCATGGCGCAATAATAGACTCCAATCCCCTGATCGATAGGCGTCGGGTCATACGGGTCAGGCAAATGGCTGGTTTGAGTCCGCTGGACCATGTTAATCCATTCCGCAGGCATGACGTAGCCGCCGCGATTATCTTTATCCGTCTTACGTCCGGCCGCTCCCCAGAGATTCCCTTGATAGACGTCATGGTCATCTGGGATTGTTACACTGGGAATGTCTTTAGTCAGATCACGATAGGCCCAACACCAGAGATACCATTTGTACAGATAATCGAGATGAGCCTTTTCCATCGAGGACCTATCCGGGGAAGTCGGGCTGGCACCCTCATATACCTGGTCCCCTGAAAAGAAAAGAACATCAGGCCTGTGCTTGGCCACTTTATCTGTTAGATCTTTGTGTGGAAACCAGACTCTGTCCGCCCACGGAAATGTTCCGCTGTCAGCCCCCTTGAATCCATGCCCTAGATTATGGTTACCTGTAAAGGCTGCCAAGACGATCGTTTCTTTATCCAGAGGGTCATGCTTTATCGTACCATACCAAAAATAAGGTTCGGATGAACCATCTGAAAATTTCGAATCATAGCGTACACGATAAGGAAAATCCTTACTGGAATCCCAGTCCTCAACACGAAAAGTTGCAGTAAAGCCAAGCTCAACAACATTGGCTTTTGCAATTTCAATCCATTTGCCATCCTGAATAATCTCTATGACTGCGATCTTTATATCCATCTGGCCAACAGGCATCATCTGGGCAGTTATTTTCATGACATTATGACTTAATGTATACTGCGTGCTGAGGATTGGTCCACAAATGCGGTCTTCATAAACTTCAACCTTGCTTCCGGAAACGTACCAATTTTGGAACCAAAATCTATTATTGCCTTCATCTGAACCGGAATGCGATACCAAAGCCAGGTTTCCTTCCAGCCGGTCGGGTTTAATCCCTCCCAGTGTAAGACTGCTTAGCTCCTCCCCTGTCTCAGGACTGCAAACACTCAATGTCATAGAGTAATCTTCGCCTTTAGGTTTGGCTGTAAGCTTCAATTCTATTGATTTAAAAATTCCGATTCCCTCTCCTTGACTAACAAGTATCTTATCCTCTACTGCAAAGTCACTTATAAACAAACTTCCTCCAGCATCTATTCCTGCAAAAAGGCCTGCACCCACGCCATAGCTGTGGTGCACCAAAGCTGCAGCCCTGTAGTCCAATCCTTTGCCAACACCTACTAAGAATCCTGTCCTAGCCTCTGGCGACATTTTATCTGGACTGCCAACAGGGCCTGTCAAAACACTCATTTTCAGGCTGCCTTTCTCTGCGCCCAATCGTCTGGTCAAAAGATGCACTGTCCGCATCGGCTTTTGACTTGATCCTTCCACACATTCCAGTCGGCCGTTTTCTACATGCCAATCCTGCAATCGGTTTGCCCAGTACTCTGGCCCAACCCATGTCCGGTCCACAGCGTTTGTCCATTTGCTCTGGAAATCTGTTTTTTGTGTAGATTGAACACATCCTACCATTAAGACCAAAACAGCAGCCTGAACAGCCCCAGCCAATAATTTAATGCCAATTTTTCTCACCACGCTTCACTCCTTACTTCTGGTTTAAGGTTTAAGGTAATTCCTTTTTACATTAAACATTTTACCTTATAACCTTAACCCAGCTTCTATTCTTGCCTTAAACCTTAAACTATTAATGAGTTTTTATCAGCTTACGGCTTACGGCTTACGAAATCTATTTTTGAGCTTTGAGTTAAAATATATGCTTGCTCAACGCCATGGGTGTCCCGTCTCTTTTAGTAAATGGCCGCAGTCTCAGGCTGTAGGAATATTCTTTCACTGGCAATGTATATTCTGGATGGGGTCTTGCCCGATCGCCCCAGCTTGTATCCCCGCCCACACCCATCTGCTTGTAATCCAGGTTTAAGGTAACCAGGTTCCTTTTCTTTATATGATAAGTATGCCGCTGCCTCTTTGCAAGCCCGGGATCAAAATCTTCATTCTTGAAATGAGAGGCGCTGATGCTTAATAAGGGCATGCCTACAGCAAGAAGCCCCTCACCTTTGTTATTTGTCAAGGCAACCCAGCGCACATCAGTCCTGTTTCCATTTTCCTGCGGCCGGATATAGGGGTGGTAAAGATCCATTACTTTCCCCTTGTAAACACCAACTGCTGCACCTGTCTTTCTGTCCCAGTAATTTTCATGAGGCCCTCTTCCATACCAGGTTATACTGTCAAACGAAACCGGCAGAGTCATCGTCATCCCAAACCGTGGAATCTCAGGAAGGTCAGTGCTTCCCGGTTCAAACCTGTTTTTGATGACTATATCGCCGCTTCCAAAAATCCTGTAAGTTGTGCAGTATTTCGAGCCTCCTGCCGGAAGCGTAGCAGCCACATCAATCTGAATTTCCGAGTCATTGACCTGTTTTGCCGTGACTTTATCGACTGTCCTTTTTGTTCCTGCTTCTCGCCATATTTTTAAACGTTCCTGCATATTGCAGCCAAAATCGTTATCTGTGGGAGCACGCCAGAAATTGGGAACCGGCCCGGTTCTTACAAACTCTGTCCCTTCATATACAAAAGACGTGATTTGCCCTGTTCTCTTATCCACAGAAACTGTGAATTTCTCTCCTCTGATTTGAATGAATTTTTTTGTGTGACTGAGCTTCAACTCAGCAAACTCGCTTGTGTCTGTTTTAGCTGGAGGCTTGTAGAACGGCAATTTAAATTGCTCCCATGCAATTTCATAGCCTTTGGGGATCAACGGTGTTTTATCCTTGGTTTTAAAACTTAAATTCAGGAAGTACTCTACTCCTGCAAGAGGCTGAATCTTTGGCACAAGCAGGGTGATGACTTTAGATTTGTGGGGCGCGATATCCAGTTGAGGCCATTTCCCCTGCGCAATTTTCTTGCCATCCCCAAAGATTGTCCAGCTCATATCAACCATCTCTAAATTGATAAAATCATATCTGTTGGAAATTTCAACCTTTCCGGTCTTTAAGTCAACAGGCTTAACATTGATGTACTGATAAACCTTTTTTACTTCCCATATGTGGGGATGGAGCTTTCTGTCGGGAAATACTAATCCATTGATGCAAAAATTTTTATCACTGGGAGTATCTGGAGGTCCGAAATCCCCGCCGTAGGCCCAGAATTCTTCACCTTCTTCGGTCTTTTTGAGTAACCCCTGGTCAACCCAATCCCAGATAAAGCCTCCCTGAAGCTGTTTGTGTTTATCAAAAAAATCCCAGTAATCCTGGAGATTTCCCACACTGTTGCCCATTGCGTGAGCATATTCACACATAATGAGCGGACGGTTGTTCAATCCTTTTCTAAGGTATTCTTTTAGATGATGAATTTGACGGTACATGGGGCAAACAATGTCTGTATGAGGACGTGTCCCTGCCTGCTCGTATTGGATTGGCCGCGATGGATCCCGTTTCTTGATCCAATCATACGTGGCTTTGAAATTTACACCATCCCCTGCTTCATTTCCCAGAGACCAGATGATGATGGATGGATGATTCTTGTCCCTTTCAACCATACTGATTGTACGATCCAAATGCGCGGCTTTCCACTCTGGATTATTACCAAGCGTTCTATCTGGATCATAACCCATACCATGAGACTCGATATTTGCCTCATCAACAACATAGAGCCCGTATTGATCACAAAGTTCATACCACCTCGGGACATTCGGGTAGTGGCTCGTCCGCACTGCATTGATATTGAACTGCTTCATGAGCCGGATATCCTTTATCATATATTCTTCAGACACAACACGCCCTGTCATTGGCTCGTGCTCATGGCGGTTGACTCCTTTAATTAAAACCGGTACGCCGTTAACAAGGAGCTGCTCTTCTCTTATTTCTACATTTCTAAAACCGACTTTGGAGGAGACTATCTCGACGGTCCTCCCTGTATTATCTGCAAGAGAAAGGATGAGCGAATAAAGATTGGGGGTCTCAGCAGTCCATTTCGCAGGATCTTTCACAAATTGTTCAAACCGGATCTCTGCTTCTTCCAGCTTACTGAATTTTATCTCTTTCCTTACCGGAGCTTTAAATACGGGTTTTTCATCAACATCGAAGAGCTCCATACAGACATAATACCTGCCAGATGTTTCAGACAGGCTATTTCTCACACAAACCGCAACTTTCAGGGTTCCGTTCTCATAGTCTTCATCCAGTTCTCCGAGTACAAAAAAATCACGAATATTCACGCTTGGAGTAGAAAATAGAAAAACATCGCGTTCGATCCCGCTTATTTTCCAATAATCCTGATCTTCAAGATAGGCGCCGTCACTCCAGCGGTAGACCTCCACCCCCAAGGTATTTTTTCCTTTTCGCAAATACTGTGTAATATTGAATTCTGCAGGAGTCTTACTGCCCTGGCTGTAGCCCACCTTCATCCCATTCACCCAGACATACATGACAGATTTAACCCCTCCAAAGTGCAGGAAAACCTGGCGTTCTTGCCAGTTGTCCGGAACAGTAAAGCTTCTTCTGTAAGAGCCTACAGGATTGTAGTCATGGGGGATATGGGGCGGATTGGCAGGAAAAGGATAATCGACATCAGTATAAATGGGTACTCCAAAACCCTGCAACTCCCAATTACCCGGCACAATAATATCATTCCACTGGCTGACATCATAGTCATTTTTACAGAAGTCAAGGGGGCGGTCAGCAGGTTTTCTGACCCAGTTGAATTTCCATGTTCCATTCAGGGATAAATAAAAAGGTGATTGAGCAGGATTATTTTCCAGTGCTGTCTTCTTGTCCGCGTATGGAACATATGTGCAGTGGGCAGGTTCCTTATTGCGCCCAAACACAGCAGGATTTTCCCAGTCAGGCACATCTTTTCCTGTCATCTTTAACTCAGAAGGCGCCGCCAAAAACATGGGCATCAGCAGACTCGCCGCCCAGAGACCTGTTACAGATTTTTTCAATTTTCCTTTCATGGCTCCCCCTTTCAATAAGTTACTTTGTAAACTATAGTTTCCCGATATCCGGTTATAACCTTAAAATAATCGCTCAATTGTTGATTCATCATTTTATCCCCTGTATCTACCAACAAAGGACTGCCATAGAGCGAATTTATTTTCTGCTTTGTTGCGACTATGATAATATTCTCATTTCCCACGTGTTCAATGACTTCAGGGCTTATCTGTTGGTTCCCCCGGCCAAATATAAATCCCTGTCCGCCAATGGGTGTAACAATTAATTTTGCCTTTTTCCCTTTAACTTTATTGAGTAATTCTGACTCATTCAAATCTTTTCCGCCAAGCTTTTTTTTATAGACAAGATCGATCCCCAACAAAGAAGATGCTAAATTCATTCTTTCCATTATGGACCTCGTTGTAGTCCCAGGCCCGACAATATAACAAAACTCGTCTGACATATTTTCCACTATTTCAAACGCGATTGCTTCTTGATAATACTTTTCACTGGCAGAGCTTCCTGCTTTCAGTCTCTGGACGTATCTTTTTTTAAAAGGTATTCTCAAATACCCATACAATCGAGCTGACAATATTCCTTTTCTATAACTTTCCTCGTCTATGTCCATGACTTCTGCTTCTCGAATAGTCCTCACTTTGGCCTGCAAATATAAAGCGGCCAACTCACCTGCAGTCGTCGGATTGCAGGCATATACTGCTGAATGAATCTTAACTCCTGCCGGTATCCCCAGGACCACCATTGAGTCTTCAATGGCGCAGTATATATCTTTGGCTGTTCCATCTCCGCCAGCAAAAAGCAGTAGATCTACACTTAAATCCAGCATGTCTCTTGCAGCCCTCTGTGTATCTTCAGCAGTTGTATTCGAAGATGTTTCAGCCCCAATGACCTTTGGCGAAAAGCCACAATGAAAAGCCGCATCTGCGCCCATTTGAGTTGGATAGGATATGAGTTCGATCGAATCTTTAAGAAATGCAAGCTTGGCAAGGGCTTCTACTGCACGATCCTGAGATTGAGGTTTTGCTCCTAATTTTTTTGCCTTTGCCAGAATTTGGGGGCCATCCGTCCCCTTCAGGCCAACACGTCCCCCCATTCCGGATATAGGATTTATGATCAAACCTAATTTTTTCAAACGCAAATATCCGTCAATAAGTTTATTATTGATTAATGATTTTTCATTCTTTTCAATGATATGTCAAGTGGGATCAGGCCTGACCCAAATCATTCAATCATTATCTATTATGCGTTGGAAATTGAAGCTCTCTTTGTTTTGTTTTTTCAAATCTCCCGATGCATTTTCCAATGGCTTTCTTATCCCCTATCTCTCTCCACAGACTAAGAGCTTTTTTAAAATCTTCCAATCTTTCATATGTTCTTGCTATTTTCTTTTTATTTTGAGGCGTTTGACTCTTATACATCTTTAAGGCATTCTTAAAATCACCTTTTTTGTAATATACATCACCTGCCTTAGTAAATCTTTTCAATTGTCTATAAAGCAAAGCGGATTTCTCTAGTTGACCGGAGTATAGATAATAATCAGCAGCTTTACTTAAATTCCCTTCTTTTTCAAAAACCTCTGCTGCCCTCTCATATTTCCCCATCATTGGAAGAATCTTACTCGCTTTATGTAAAAGGTTGTTTTTCAAACACCATGAGACACCTTTCTCGTAATATTTTTTTTCTCCAATCAAATAATAAACATAATTGTGCTCATTTATTTTTATTTTTGGAATAACTTTGTTCAGTTCATCGATATTGTCGAGGAAAATGTATCTAAGAGCTAAACTTTCCCAAGCATTAGATCTTATAAGTTCAGGAATATCCTTTTTAAATCTTGCCTTTACAGTTTTAAATTTTCTTTTATCCATTAGCTTACATCCGTTGAAATATTCTATAAGAAAATTGTAATCGCCACCTTTTTCCAAATAATAGAGAGCCTTTTCCCAGATATCACATTTAAAATCAAGTCTGCCAAGAAAATTTCCCCAGATACACATTTCATCTGAATTTTGATACTTCTCAAAATAAATATCTAAGAGGTTTAATACACTATTATTTCTTAAATTCAGAGAATAACAGCAATCAAAAGCATGTAAGATTATCCCCCAGTTGCTTAAAAAGAACTTTGCTCCAATCTCAATAATATTCTTTGATATACAAATAACAGCAATCTTTTCATAATCTTCTGCTCTTTCACAATTTCTCCACGCTTTAAAAGCTCTTTTTGTATCCTCCATCAAAGCATAACAAGTGCCTACTTCACGAAATGTATTACTAAAAACTGAAAATAAAGCTGCTGCTCTGTGATACTTTTCTTTATTGAAAAATTCCTGGCCAAGTTTATATATCCATTGGTCATCAAAGATCCTTGTGGCCAATTTCCTTGCCAGAGTATAATCGTTTTTCCTGTCTTCTTCCGAATTTAAATAGTTGTAAACAGCATTTTTATAATCCTTGACTTTATGATAAGTATTTCCTGCCGAATAAAAATCCTTAGCAAGCTTAAAATGTTTTATCGCATCTTCATATTTTTTCATTCTAAGAAAACACTCTGCCGTTTGCTTATGATTTTCTATGACATAAAATCTGAGCAAAGCCTGAAAATATTTTCTCCTGCTAAATAGTTCTTCAGCCTCATTTATCAGGCTGGATTTTTCTTTAAAGGATTTCAAACATTTTGCTGCTTTTTCAAAGTTTTTCTGCTTTTCATAAATTGTAAACAGCTTTCCATTTTGGCCGGTTTTTGAATACAACTCTATGAGGCGTTTTGTATTTTTCGTTTTTTTCCATAATTCCTCTGCTTTTTGGTAGTTCCGGTTTCTAAAATAAAGCTCGGCAGCTTTTTCATAAGATTTTAAACGAACATAAAGTTGTGCAGCTTTTTCATAATCATGAGAATAATCAAAAAAATTTGCTGCTTCTTTTATATTCTTGAGCCTCTTCAGGTATATTTCTGCGACCTTTCTATAATCCTGAGATTTTTTAAAATATTCTATCGCTTCCTCATACATTCTTTTTTCCAAATAAAGACTGCCAGCTTTATAAAATTTTCCTTCCTGTTTGTAAACCTCAATTTGACAATGAAATGATCTGTCTTTGTTTTTCAATTCCTCCCATAACGACAAAGCTTTTTTAAACTTGTTGGCTTTCTCATAGTTATTCGCTGCCATTTCCTTTTCTTCGATTTTTTCAAAATTTAAAGCCGCATCAAGATATTTTCCCATCTTTTCATAATAATAGGCAGATGCTTTGGATAAAAGCTTCAAATCACCGCCATTTTTAAAACATTCCAAAGCAGCTTTATAATATTCTCTTTCAAAGAAATAATGGCCCTGTTCAATCCATTCCTCTGGAGTTGAAATAACACTCCATATCCCGTCAATAAAACTACGATCATCGGTGATATATACATTACTCTTGAATTGTTGATTTTCCCATATGAAAGAAGGCTTTTTCCCATCATAAATAATCAGGTCTTTTTGAGATCTTGTGATTCCAACATACAAAAGATTTATTTCATGCTTTATTTTTGCCTCATGAATAGATCTCTTGCTCATATCAAGTATCACTTTCCGCACATCTTTCGAGAACTGGTCATCACAAAACTTCCAGATAACAACAGTGTCGAACTCAAGGCCCTTAGCCTCTGCCATTGTGAATACAAGCTCTGTTTCCAGAAGCTTCTTCAATCTATTCTTTTCCGTGTTGTTTCGTACGATGATTGTCCTTTTGGCACCAGCCACTTTTAATATCTCAAGCATATCACTCTCATTAATTCCTGAAACAACCGCTACGGGTCTGCCTTTATACCTCCATTCCTCCTTTGATTCTTCTGACTTTATTCCCAAAAATTTTTCCTTTAATTCAAGCAAAATATTGGATAATTCTACAATACTCCCTGAACTTCTGAAATTTAGAGACAGAAATCTTAATTCCGGAACATTAAGCCCTTTCTCATAAAAATGTCTTTTGACCTCTTCCCATCTGAATCCACTTGGATTTATTGTCTGCTTCGTATCTCCTGCAAAAAAGATATTATTAGGATTATTAACCATATAAAACATAAGATTAATCTGGATGTCAGTAAAATCCTGGACCTCGTCGCATGCGAGAATATCATAAGTATAATTTTCAAGATCTTTTTCAGAATAAATCTTTATAACCTCTCTTGTAAGATCAAGTTCATCCCACATATTGTTAGATTCAAGCCTGTTCTGATACCATTCAAATATGCTATATATCTCCTTTCTATTGAATTTAAAATTGGGAGCTTTTTTTTTGCCTAGAAGCTCATATTCAAGAAAAGATAAATATTTTTTATAAGTTGTTCTTTTCTGTTTTTTTAATGTATCTATGGTTTTATCAATAATTGATAAAACTCTATCTCTATAATCCTCTTGTTGTATATACCTTTCAATGTGGGCAGAAAAAGATGATATGTCTGTCTTTAAATATTTTAATACAAACTTTTCGATTACTTTCAGAGATTCTAGCCTGGAAAAAATGATAAACTGCTGCTGAAGCCGCTTGATTAAACCCGTATCTACATCTCTATTCTGAATCGCACGGATTGCCCTCTCCAATACAGATATATCTACCTGAGGAAGTGCTCCTTTTATCATAGAACGAATCTCCTCCCAAACAAGAGCCGAGTCAAATTTGCAGCACATGGGATGTGTGGAAAATAACTTATTGAAATGATTGAAATCCACTTCTTTCTCTAGCAGAAAATTTTTTCCATTATTTTTCGCTATCTCAAGATTTAATCCTTTAAATGTAAAAAAATCAGGATAAATAACATCATTCTCCAACTCCCTTTCATTCAAAAGACCTCTGTATAGTCTCTCCGCAAAATCTCTTAGGTATTTATTAAATGTTATAAAAATTTTTTTCTTCCTGCTTAAATATTTATTTAGCAAATAATATACTGATAATGTTGTTTTTCCACTTCCTGCAGTTCCTGAAACCATGACCGGAAGAGACGTTGTGAGAATATCTTTTTGCTCCTGGGTAAGATAGAGAAACAGTTCAAAATCATCCCTGGAATAAAGCTTAATCCTCTTCCATTCAGGCTCGTCTATTGGATACCACCTCTGGCTGCCTGATTCATCCTTGATTTTCTCTGTAATATGCTCCTGGGTAAAATAAGAAGGTCTCAGTTCTTCCATATCAATATCTTTAAGAAAAACTTCTTCATAGTCATGAAACCTTAAAAAAGGAACATTCTCAGGAATAATATCCCTGCTTCTCCTTAGCAAGTCATCATGAGCAACAATGCCCCAAACATAAACAATAAGAGCTTTCTTATCAGCATCTCCGTAATTCCCAAGGGTAAAAATGAGCCTATTTCTTTTATCTATCATTGCCTCAAAAACATACTTTGATGACACACTTCTTATCTTTTTTATCCTAAGCCTGCCTTCCCATATTCCTGATTCAAGAAATTCAAACTTATCCCTGATTTTTTTTCGAAATTTTTTTGATTGCTTGAGCAAATATTTTTTTACTGTATCATTTATTAATACTGTAATCATAACCTGTTTTTTCCTCTGATATCATTCCGGTTTGCAGTAAAAAACATAGTCAGTTTTTATAGAAAGCTCAGTCGATATCATGACACAAATTCAATTTTTGAATTGCAATGAATTTCTACCTTTGTTGCTTCAAAAAAAATGTCAAAAGTCAAGGTTTGACCCTATCTACTCTATCTTATGACCTGAATCATTTGGTTTTTTAGAATATTAATTGTATCTTCCCACTTCACATTTTTATTCTACCATAAAAAAATGCCTGCATTCCAGCATACCTGTGGTTTAAAATTGAGATCTGACTCAGCCTCCAGAAATACCAAAAGCAGCAAGAATAGAAAGATTATGGCGTTTTTTATTTTCATTATTTATCAATGATTTCTCCAAGGGTTAATACAGGCCGGCTTTTTTCAGCACCTGGATAATCCCGGGCTTTTTCATAAGTGCTTCAATCTCCTTTATCTCCCGGGGAATGCCTGCTGTTAGATTTTCACAGCCATCTTCTGTTATAAGGATTGTATCTTCGATCCGGACTCCAAGATTTTCATCGGGGAACACGGCATAAGGCTCATTGGCGAAGACCATCCCGGGCTTGAGCACAGCCGGGCCTCCTCCCGAATCATGGACAGCCATTCCAACATAATGGCCAAAGCCTGGGCGCATGGTTCTTTTCTGAAAAATCTCCTTGGACAGGTCAAATCCCTGCTTTTTCAGAATCTCATTAACTTCTTTCCTGGCCTCTTCCAGAGTCAACCCGGGCCTGTATACACTCATACAGGCCTTGTGCACAGCATTAGATGCTTCGTATATTTCCCGCTGCCTTGGGGTAAATTTCCCATTAACAGGATAAGACACAGTTATATCTACATCATAATAATCCAGATCTGGCCCCACATCTATAACAAGAAAATCTCCATCCTGCAGGACCCGGTCATGCTTGTAATAGTGGACATAGGCATGGTTTTCTCCAGAACAGATAATCATGTAATAGGCAAGATCCTGGGCCCCTTCTTTCTTGCATAAATACTCATAAAGCGCGGCCAGTTCATATTCATGCATTCCAGGCCTGGTTGCCTTTATCAGCTCTATGTGAGCTTTGACCCCGATACGTCCGGCCCTCTGCAGTAATTCAATCTCTGCGAGAGATTTGATGACGCGAAGGTCCCAGATCATCTGGGAACAGTCCTTGACTTCAACCTCAGGGAACCGCTCCGTGAGAAGCTTGACAAAGCGGAGCTCCCTGGTCAGCCGTCCATCCCACTCGTTATAAATCATGTTCCTCTGCAATATCCTGAACGTCTCATTGGTACATTCCCGCATCAATTCTTCAGGCTTAAATGAGGTGTAAAAAATATCCACTTGAGAAGCAAGGCGGGAAAGATAGAATGAAAAGTTTTCGACAGGAGAAATTTTCTCGATTCCAGTGACTTCTCTTGGCCTTCTAATTAAATCCAGGCTTATTCCCTCATTCCGAGCCGCCCGTTCAGAAATAGTATAAAACAGAGTACTTTCCTTGCGTTTTCCGTCAATGATCAAGAAGGCGTTGGGAATTTCCACTCCGCTGAAATACATAAAATCATTATTCTGATAATACTCGTTGTATCCGCGACAGGACTGAGCACCAAGAATTATTGCCACCCCGTCAGGGATTTTCTCCATAAGTTTCATCCGCCGAGCAGCATATTCCGATTTGTCAAACAAAGCGGCAGATAAGGAGGAAGCTACTAACAACATTACCAGTAAAAACATTGATAATGTTAAGGATATTTTTTTCATTCAAACCTCCTTTTTTCAGATTATCTTTTTCCGAAGTTTATCAATACAAAGAGAAAAAGTAAAAGGCTCTTCTCCCATTTTGTGTGGATAAGCACTATATTTTTTGCAAAATTACATCTATGGCTGTTTGTTTGTGGCTCATACTAAAATTTCAAATTCCAAATAACAAATCTTGATACTATTTTACACGTAAAACGTAAAACGTAAAACGCAAAACGATTATTTAATATTTTTTTATGCTTCTTGCGTTTTACGTTTGACGTTTTGCGGAATCAGGTTTGACATTTGGGCTTTGACACTTGGATTTCTGTAACATTATGAGAACTTCTTATTCAATTAGAATTAATTACCAACACAATTTGGATAGGAGCCAAGTAAAATAAGGAGACATATTCTTTTGTCCATTTGACTTCAAATTTAGCCTTTGATATAAACTTTTATTGACAGAGTATAGAGATAAGTCAGAAAAAAGGATTAATAGAAAGGAAATTTAATCATGAAAAAAGCTTTGGTGTGCGGTGCAGGAGGTTTCATCGGAAGCCATCTGGTTAAAAGGTTAAAGAAAAATGGCTGCTGGGTGCGAGGAGTTGATTTAAAAAAGCCAGAATTTTCCGAATCCTACGCAGACGAATTTCTTCTGCTTGATCTAAGAGATAAAAATAATTGTGACACGGCTGTCACAGCACCTGAAGGCGCTGTCTTTGATGAAGTTTATCAGCTTGCTGCTGATATGGGCGGCATGGGATTTATTCATTCTGCTGAGTGCGAAATCATGAGAAACAGCCTGTTGATTAACATACACATGATTCACTCTAGTACGAATAAAGGGATAAAACGTTATTTCTTCTCTTCATCAGCTTGTGTATACAGGGACATGGAATTCGATGAGCCTGAATTATCCGAGAAGGATGCATATCCGGCATTACCGGATAACGAATATGGCTGGGAAAAATTGTATTCGGAACGGATGGCAATGGCATATGGCCGCAGATTTGGAATGACAATAAGGCTGGCGCGTTTCCAGAACTGCTACGGCCCTGAAGGGACATGGCGCGGCGGTAGAGAGAAGGCACCGGCAGCAATGTGCCGTAAGATCGCAGAAGCTGAAGATGGAGGAACAATCGAGGTTTGGGGCGATGGATCCGCAATGCGTGCCTATACCTATATCGATGATATGATCGATGGAATTTTAATGTTAATGGCTTCTGACCTTGAAAACGGCGTAAACATCGGGCGCCAGGAATATGTTTCTGTAGATGAGTTGGTCATGACTGTTACCGAGGTTGCAGGAAAGAAAATCAATATAAAGCATGTTGAAGGACCCGTGGGTGTCAAAGCAAGAAATTTCCGAGTTGACAGGATCAGCGCAATCGGCTGGAAATCCAAATTTTCCCTGAAAGAAGGCCTTTCTCAGACATATCCTTGGGTAAAAGCACAGGTCGAAGCTTACAAAAAGTGCGAATAAAACAAATGGTTCTCCTCCATTCTGTATGGGTTATGATCAGAAAATATACGGGAATGGCCTCGCTCTCAATCAGATTTTTAACGCCATGACCTCACGCGAACGAATTCTCACGGCCTTGAACCATCGCATGCCCGACCGTGTGCCCATTGACTTTTCCGGACACCGGTCATCCGGTATCGCAGCCATTGCCTATCATAAGCTTCGCCAATATCTCGGGCTTCCTCCTAAGCCGGTCCGTATCTATGATATTGTCCAGCAATTGGCCATTGTCGACGAGGATGTGCTTGACCGTTTTGGCATCGATACCATCGAGATGGGCCGTGGCTTTCTGCTTGAGGAAAAGGACTGGAAGGACTGGGTGCTTCCTGATAGAACACCATGTAAGATTCCATATTACATCAATGTGGAAAAACGCTCGGATGACTGGTATCTGTTTTCAGATGATGGACTTGAGTTGGGCATTCAGAAAAAGGGATGCCTTTACTTTGAGCAGACTTATTTCCCCCTTATGGAGCGCGGCATTGAAAACGACAACTTCTCGGACTTAGAGGACATCCTGGCCAGTACTGTATGGACTGGTGTGGCACATCCGGGCGCCCATCTTCCGCTCGACAACCAAGGACTTTCTGAGATGGCCTGCCGGGCAAAAGCCTTGCGGGCGTCTTCCGACCGCGCCATTATCGGCCTATTCGGCGGCAACATGTTTGAGATCCCTTACATGCTCTACCGCATGGACAATTACCTTCTGTACATGAGTCTTTATCCTGAAGCAGTCGTCCAGCTTTCTGAAAAGCTCTGTGATATTCACATGAAAAATCTGGAAAAGTGGCTGGGTGCTGTGGGCCCGTATATTGATATTGTACTTTTCGGCGATGACCTTGGAGGCCAGAATGGCCCGCTCTTTTCTCCGGAGATGTACCGCCAATATTACAAGCCTTTCCACCACAAACTCTGGAATCGTGCACGAGATCTTGCGGATGTCAAAGTCATGCTCCACTGCTGCGGCGGGGTTCGCGAGCTTCTGGACGACCTGATCGCGGCCGGCATGGATGCAATCAATCCGGTTCAAATTTCATGCTCCGGCATGGATGCAGGCGAGCTTAAGGCCCGCTTTGGCAAAAACCTGACTTTCTGGGGCGGCGGCTGTGACACAAGGGATATGCTTCCCAATGCCCCGCCAGAACAGGTTGCCAGACACGTCAAAGAACAAGTAAATCTCCTTAGTCCAGGAGGAGGATTCGTTTTCCAGCAGGTCCATAACATTCTGGCAAACGTGCCGCCTGAAAACATTACAGCGATGTTTGATGCAATAAATGATTCAGCTCAAGCCGCACCTCAGAGAGATAAAGCATGGGATTGATTGACTACATAGTGATAGTCCTTTACTTCGTTGTTGTGATCGGGCTGGGATTCTGGTACAAGAAGCGGGCTTCCAGGAATCTGGAGTTGGATGATGATGGCATTGGGAGGCGGCGTGATTTTACCCAATTTGCTCAGATGGTACTGGTGGCGGATGAATGGCTGGGGATATGCCCTTGGTACTTTGGGCGGTATTCTTCTGTCATTGGTTGCCCTGTTTTTTGACAATGTTCCTGCATACTATGTTTTTCCTTTTATCGTTACAGCCTCGCTGATTGCAAGTGTAGTGGGTTCGCTCGTAACCCATCCGGTAGACCGGAATATACTGGTTTCGTTTTATTGTTCTGTCCGGCCTTTTGGATTTTGGAAGCCAATTAGGAAAGAATCCGGGTTGTCTTCTAAGGATTTGGCATCAAAATCAGAGAATACAGCATTGACATTGCTTAATGTTTTTCTGGGGATGCTTGCGATTGTAGGTTTTTATCTGTTTCCCATGTATTTGGTGGGCCATTGGTATGCGCACTCGATTACATGGCTTGGAGTAGGACTTGCGGCAGTGATTGCTCTGAAATATACCTGGTATCAGAACCTCCCCCAATCAAGACCTACAGGAGATTAAACATTCAACATTCAACCTTAAACCAAGATAGGTTTTGGTCATTTGAAATTGGAATTTATTTGGAATTTTGTGCTTGGTATTTGGAAATAGACCCTATTTAATATAGTCCTCAATTACTGATTTCCATACCAAGTATCCTGCACCTTTTAGATGCAAGCCGTCATTTGTATATTCCGGATTGAGCTTGTTGTCTTCTGTTTCAAACAGTGAATACAAGTCAACATATGTGATTCCATAGACCTTAGAAATTTTTTTCAGGCTCTTGTTAATGGAAATGACTTCAGCCCTTTTGTTGGTATAGCTCTCAAACATGTCAAAATCAGGATTTACAGGCAAAAGACTTTCCAGGTAAATTTTCGTATCTGGGGATTTTTTCTGAATGGTTTTCACTATTCTCTTTATGTTGTTAACAATATAGTCTGTTGTTTTTCCATCAGCCAGATCATTTATACCGATCATAAGAAAAACTTTTAAGGGATGCGACTCAACAACTTCATCCAATCTCTCAATCACACCCTCGGTTACATCCCCGCTTATACCCCTATTTTTGACTCTTAAATCATGAAGCATTTCGCTCCAGTTGCAGCCATCGGTTATGCTATCTCCTAAAAAAATAATCTCATTTTCTGTGTCTGGCAGTATACGAAACAGGGTTGCTCTCTGGTGCCAGTACGGATAATAATTTTCTTCTTGTTTCTTTTGTGTATGAGAACCAAAACAGAATATTAAAGAAATCCCAAAAACCAGGACTACAAGGCTTTTAAAATATTTAGACATTCTTTCCTCCTTATACATGGGAACATTCCCCAGAGTATTTCCCTTTAACGTAAGTTCTCAATAATTGGGGGTAGATTATATTTGTGACTAATCACTGGATTCCTGCTACCTGCCTCCGCAGGTACAAGCTTCGCAGGAATGACAGACACTTACACTCAATCGTCATTCCCGCGGAGGCGGGAATCCATAGCTACTACCCACGCTTATTGAGAAGTTACCCTTTAACTTATCAACTTCATCAATTTCAACAACCTAATCCATTGGAAATATCAACCTCTGAATATATAAAAGGTGGTACCTCAGGGAATTTCTTCTTTTTCTAAAACCTGGACTCCATCTACGAGTTTGCAGACATGAAGTGCATATTTATCGCTGAATGCAGGGTATCTGCGCGGATAAGCTGTATCAACAGCTTGTTTTAGAGCAGCGACGCTGTCTGCAGCAACTAAAGCACCGGCAGCTCCTTTATCGCCTCCTCCAAGCATGCGTTCCCCGTAGACTCCATTGACGGTACGGGCAATGTCACACATTGTTTCCAGCTCTGGACCTGAGATTTTATAATCATCTCTCAAGCCAAATCCATCCTTTCGGAATATATCCCCAACAGTTACAATATCTCCCCTTTTCCACGCTTCGAGCATCTTATAAAATCGCTGCTGCGCATGGAAAATATATTTAAACCGGGCACACAGGTCCGGATACGTACTTTGATATTCTGCCATTATCTTCTCATAAAGATCGCGATCCTTAATATCGCCTAAAAAACTGAGATCATACTTTTTTTGCAAAATAGAGACAAATTTTTCGCATTCTGCTCTGCGAATCCTGTACGTGGATTTTTCCAGCCCGGGCCGAACTGTCCCCGTATCCAGACTTACAAGGCGAAAATCGACTTCTCCACCCAGAGGCACATATTTAATCAAACGCTTCTTCGGGTCATAGTGAATTCCTAAACCTTTCCTGGCAAAAAGTATCATGATCTGGTCGAGCTGGCCGCATGGAGAGCCTATGTAGTCATTCTCAACCGCCTGAGCCAAATCCACAATTTCAAATTTACTCTCGACTTCTATGTTATTCGCGTCAAGAAGCGAAAGAATCAGGTTCAGTGTAAGTGATGCTGAGCGCGACATCCCACCTCCTGGAATATTTCCATAGATTATTGCATCGATCCCTTTTTGCAGCTTGTAATCCTGCCGCCTCAGAATGTAATCCACCCCATAAGGAAACCGCCCCCATGTGCCAGCAAGGCCTTGAGATTTAGGCGGTGGTGTATTTCCTATGTCGAATTCTATGATTCCATCCTCATGGAAGTTCCCGCTGAACATACGTATCCGGCCGGACTGGCTGGGTTTATATGCCAGCCATATAAATCTGTCTGTTCCAACTCCGAAGAGCTCTGTGCCGTTGTAATCCCCATGCTCTACGCCAAGACAAAAACGTGATGAAGTCCTCCTGATTTTTCCGCCTTTTATATTGATTCCGCACTCTTTCGATAATTGTGTAATGTTATTGATAGCTTCTTTATCTTGATTATTTAACATTTTAATTTCCCGGCAGCTTTTTTAGATATAAAATTGATTCAGCCAATTTGGAGTAAAGTTTAGCTCGATTAAACCTCTGCGTCAAACATTTAATCCTCTCTTGCTTCATATCTTTTATTGGTATAAATTATCAGACAATGCTACAAAAGCATATTTCGCCACCAATGATATTGATATGGAAAAAGAAAGAGAGAGTTTGCTATGAAATTGGGAATTCTTGATATTTCGATATTTTTAATTTTTTTCGCTGTTGTCCTCTTCACAAGTATGTACAAAAGCCGCAAAGAAAAGACAGGCGAAGATTATTTCCTGGCAAGCCGCAAACTCATTTGGCCGATGATCGGCCTCTCCTTTATAGCCGCAAATATTTCTACCGAGCACTTCGTAGGAATGTCAGGACAGAGTGCCGGAATTGCCGGGCTGGCTGTAGCCAGTTATGAATGGATGGCTGCCATCACTATGGTCATTGTGGCATTCTTCTTCCTGCCAAAATTTCTAAGATGCGGCATATATACAATTCCTGAATTTCTCGAATACCGCTATAATTCAACGGCCCGGGGAATCATGGCTTTTTACACAATGGTCATCTATGTAGGTGTAACAATTGCCGCAGTACTTTATTCAGGAGGATTAGCATTAAAGACAATATTCGATCTTAACCTTACTAGCTCGATCCTGGCAATTGGTGCTATTGCTGCACTTTACACGATATGGGGAGGCCTGAAGGCTGTCGCCTGGGCAGACCTTTTCCTGGGATCTGCATTGATTATCGGTGGGGCTGTAGTCATGATTTTTGGATTCAAAGCTGTCGGCGGAGTACCTGAATTCTTCCAGGCGAACGCCGATAAACTTCATATGATCCTCCCCAAAGATCATTCCGTTCTCCCATGGACAGCTCTTGTCATCGGACTCTGGATTCCAAACTTTTACTATTGGGGCCTCAACCAGTTTATTACACAGAGGTCTCTTGCAGCGAAATCACTCAAACAGGGCCAGCTTGGTGTTATTTTTGCTGCTGCTCTCAAACTTACCATACCCTTCATCATCGTTATGCCAGGTATCATGGCCTATCAACTCTACAAAGATCAAATGATAGGACCAGGAGGCACAACCGATGCTGCCTATCCCCTGCTGATCAGAAATCTTATCCCTGAAGGAATCAGGGGCTTCATGTTCGCTGCCATTGCTGGAGCGGTCATCAGTTCGCTCGCCTCAATGTTAAACTCTGCATCTACCATTTTTACAATGGATTTATACAAGCGCTACTGGAAAAAGGATGCATCTCCCCATTCTATTGTGACAACGGGGCGTGTTACGACTTTGATTTTTGTTGTTATTGGCTGTATCATCGCTCCATCATTAGGAACCCCGATATTCAAAGGAATCTTCAACTATATTCAGGAATTCCAGGGCTATATTTCACCTGGTATCCTTGCCGCATTTGTGTTTGGTCTAATCTTCAAGCGTACCCCAGCGCTGGCAGGAATCGCAGCATTGATCCTGAATGTACCGATATATGGATTTCTGCACTGGCAATTCTCTGAAGTTGCATTTCTGAATAGAATGGCAATTACTTTTTGCCTTATCATCCTCATAATGGCCCTAATAACTCTCTACCGACCACTCAAAAAGCCCATAGAAATGCCGGTCAGAGAATCTTTTGACATGAAGCCATCTAAGGTTGTCAAATGGTTGGGGCTTGCAGTAATAGTTGTTACCGTAATCCTGTACATTATTTTCTGGTAGCATTTTCATTATCAACTGATCAAACTCAGTCATAATAAGGGGTCACCCATTAGAAGGGCATTGCTGAATAAAAATAAATTATCTTGGCCCAACCCTTTTTTCTTTTTTATATTTTGTCTTTTACAATCAGGGAAGAAAACACTTTGATGGATTATTCTCTTTTAACCAGGTTTCCCAATTGTTATATCTTGGGAAAAACATAAACATGAGGAAAAGTGAAACGAATAAAAGAATATAAAAATCCTTGTAAAGGCCGCCCAGGAGAAATAGAACAAGACCAAAAATCGCAGGGACTTCGCAAAAAACTGATGTGAAAATAGAGGCTTTAAAAAGTTTGTCCTTTAATTTTACTGCATCATCTGAAGGTGATTTTTTTAAAAGAACCCCTCTCAATACTCTGATGATGACCACCTGAATCACTGCAAGGCCGTAAAAAATATATCGTATAATTCCAATATTATCTAAATTAACAAAACCGAAAAAAAATTCATGCCGTGATCTTATGACTTCCACAACAACTACATAAATCGCTAGAGTGAGGATTATTGCAGCAGCGGCGATAACAGCAAGCTTAAAAAGTTTCCTTAAATCATCGGTCTGTTCCATAATCCTCTCCTCCTGTGCCCTGCCTGCAGAAAATCATTACTTACACAATTTGGATAAAAGTCAAATTTATTTAATTTTTCGGGGTTTGCTGAAATTTTTCCGGATGCGCTCCATGTCAAATTTTTCTGTCCTGTCATAATTATAAATCCCATTCTGTTCCTGTTCTATATCTGTTAGCTGCGTGTAGCAAAAACCGCATATATGTTTCATGCTCAATACAACATCCGTAAGATCTTCAAGTCTTTTGTAAAATTCATCTAAAGTTTTCGGGTCTTCTCCATAGCCCCAAGAATCATCCGCAAATATCTTTTCAGGGCTCGGAATCCATTTAATACCACCGTATTCATCAAGCAAATATGGCTGTCCTTCATATTTGCAGCTCTCTTTAGGATGGCGGCGCCAGATAAGATTGCACTCAGATGGTGTAAGCAGCTCCATCAGCTTTTGAGGATTTTGTTCATAGGTGTGCTCGGTCCATAGATCGGTCTTTACATGCAAACCACCGCTGGAATCGTTAACCGGACGAGTAGGATCCAGGCTTTTGGATAAATTGTATGCATCCTCGATTAAACGCTTTAGCTGCTCACCTCTCCCCCACGCTTCATTAAAAGGAGTCCAGGCAATGATCGATGGATGATTTCGGTCGCGAATAATTATCTCTTCCCATTCGGTAAGAAAATTCCGGGCTGCCGAACCACTGCTCATATTAATTCCCCAGCTTGAGGACTCTCCCCAGGTTAAATATCCTAATTTATCAGCCCAATAATGAAATCGTTCTTCAAATACTTTTTGATGTAAGCGGGCTCCGTTAAAACCTGCTTTTTTCGACAATTCAATATCCTTTCTCAGCGCCGCATCACTTGGCGCAGTCCAGATCCCATCAGGATAAAAGCCCTGATTAAGAACCAGGCGCAGATAATAGGGTTTGTTATTTAAAAAGATCTGGCTGCCTTCTATATGGACCTTGCGCATTCCCATATAGCTTTCGACTCTATCAATGATCTTTCCTGTGTTGTCTACAACTTCATAAAGCATATCATACAAGAAAGGATTTTCTGGCGACCAGGCTTTTAGACTTTTTATCTGCAGGTCACATATTACATTATTACTGGCAGCAACTTCACATTTGCTCACTGTCTTTTTGCCGTCTTTAACAACTACCCGGAATTTTTGTCCGCTCTTTAATGCATAAAAACGGGGGTAAACATGAAATTTTCTCTGGTCAAGATCAGGAATAATATGGCAGGATTCCAACCCGTATTTGGAAACAGGCTCTATCCACACTGTCTGCCAGATACCGGTCGTGCGTGTATAGTGGCATCCCCTCGATTTGAAATCGGGACATTGTTTCCCTCCTGGCTGAACACCAGAATGTATGTCATCGTGAACAGATACAACAAGGTTGTGTGTTTGGCCGGCATTTACATAGAGCGTAATATCATATTTAAATGATGATGTGCCGCCCCAATGCTTTCCAACAGATTTGCCATCTATAAATACTTCGCTTTCATAATCAACAGCACCAAAATGAAGAATAATATTCTTTCCTTCCCAATCCTCCGGAACTTTGATGCTTCGCTGATACCACATCGCGTTGATAAAGTCTTTGTGGTTTACTCCTGACAATGAACTCTCGGGGCAGAATGGAACAACTATTTTTCCATCAAATCCTTTACTGTCAGCAAAACCACGTTCCTTGCCTGAATTCCCGAAATCGAATGTATAAGTCCACATCCCATTCAAATTTATCCACTGGGACCTCATAAGTTGAGGGCGTGGATATTCAGATCGCGGAATATTGCCAATTTGACTGCTCGCGTGTATTTCTCCTGAGTAGCCCATATAAAATATGCATAGAATGACAAAAACAAAATTTAATTTCTTTTTCACGGATCTGCCCCCCCTTCTTTAATTTTTATCACGCTAATAATTATTATCTTATTATCCAGTAAATTCAACCGAATAAACGGAATAAAGTGAAGTTGGGAACCAGGCTGTTTCCTAAAACCTTTCCTAATCAATTCCAAAATTATCATTCGTTGTGTTAATATAGTTTGTACGGTCTTAACATTTTTTATCAAAATTTTTATAACGTTTGCCGGCTTAACCAGGAATCGTGGTTAGAATAAGGAGTTTGAAATGAAGGAAATTTGGCGTTCTGTCTGCATGACATTAGCATTAATATCGATAACAGCGGCATTTGTTTCATGCAAAAAACAAACTGCCACTAATGAGGACCCAACCCAAATAAAAGGAAAAATAAAAATGGATGTTAAAAAAAGTGTTTTTGGCAAAATGCCTGATGGCAGCGAAATCGAACTGTACACCCTCACAAATAATAACGGTTTGAAGGCTCGAATTATGACCTACGGCGCTATCCTGGTTTCTTTGGATGTGCTTGATCGAAATGGCAAGCTCGCGGATATAACCCTTGGTTATGATTCTCTGGAGGAATACCTTCAAGGATCCGCTTATTTTGGCGCTATTGTAGGCCGCTTCGGAAACCGAATTGCCAGCGGCAAGTTTACACTCAATGGCATTGAATATCAACTGGCAACGAACAATGGTGAACATCATTTGCATGGAGGCATCAAAGGGTTTGATAAAGTGGTCTGGAAGGCAGAACCTGTCAGAAAGGACGGGGCCGCCGGTGTAAAACTAAGCTACCTCAGTAAGGATGGAGAAGAAGGCTATCCAGGCAATCTCACCTGCATCGTAATCTATACCCTTACAAATGAGGATGAACTGAAGATCAACTACGAGGTAGAGACGGACCAGGCAACCCCGATCAATCTTACTCATCACAGCTACTTTAATCTGGCTGGCCAAAGCACGGGCGATATCCTTGGCCACGAGCTGATGCTTAATGCCGACAGGTTCACCCCGGTCGATGAAGGCCTTATTCCTACAGGCGAATTGCGAAGTGTCAATGAATCACCGATGGATTTTACCACCTCAAAATCCATCGGAGCAAGGATTGCCAAGGTTAAAGGCGGTTACGACCATAATTATGTGCTCAACAGCGGCGGAGGCTCATTGGCTCTGGCTGCCCGCGTCTATGAGCCATTCAGCGGGCGTGTAATGGAAATCCTTACCACCGAGCCAGGAATCCAGTTCTATTCAGGGAACTTTCTCGACGGTTCTATTTCAGGTAAATCAGGCAAGGTATACAATAAACACTACGGCTTCTGTTTGGAAACACAGCATTTTCCGGATTCACCCAACAAACCCAACTTTCCTTCTACGATTCTCAATCCGGATGAGAAGTACACGAGTGTGACAATACACAAGTTTTACACACAAAAAGCTCCAGAGTAACAAAAGAGGGGACGTTCCCTTGTATTTAGAACCATTAAAAAAGACGAGATTATTGGGTCAATCGAATTTGATAACAGCCTTTAGCACACCATCTCGATAGCCTGAAACAAGTTCAAACGCTTCTCCTGTATCTTCGAGTACAAAGCTATGTGTAGCCATGAATTTGACATCAACACGCTGATTCTCAATGAGGTCTATTGCTGCCTGAACACACCTATTCTGCCTGCGAACATTCTGGATGCAAATCTCTTTCCGGCGCAGCTTGTTTATATCAAAAGAGATGCGGTCGATTTTCGGAATACCAATGACTAGAAGTTTTCCTCCGGGTTTTAATAACTCGATTGCCTGATCTATTGCAGCCTGATCCCCACAGCACTCAAATACTGCATCTAAGAACGGTACCCTGGTTTGAATATCTTCAACAATGCTTGATTTATCTGGATTTCCAACCCATTCTGCTCCAGCGTTTCTTGCTGCATCCAGCCTTTCATCTATTTTATCAGTGACATAAGCCGGACAGATCCCTTCAGCCCGCGCTGCGAGAAGAACACTTAATCCAATCGGGCCGCATCCAAGTATGCCGATTGCTTCTGTATCAAAATTATTCAATAATTTTAGTGCATAAACACCGATTGATAAAGGCTCCACTAAAACACCTTGCTCCAGCGTAGTATCTTCCTTGACAGCATAGCAGTTTGCCTGCGGCATAACGATAAATTCCGATAAACAGCCTTCTACTTGCCCCGGACAACCAAGGAAAAGAAGATTAAGGCAGGTATGTGGACGTCCCTCCAGGCACTGGGCACATTTCCCACAAGCAATCGCGGGATCAATTACAACCCTATCTCCTGGCTTTACACGGGTTACATTGCTTCCGATTTTTTCAACTACAGCCGCACATTCATGCCCTACAGTAAACGGGTATTTAACAACCTGATCACCGATTTGCCCGGTTAAATAATAATGGATATCAGAGCCGCACAATCCTGCTGCGACTAATCTGAGTAGGACATCCGTATCTTTCTCGAGCTGCGGCTTGGGGACTTCACACAACTCTATCGTTCTGATGCCAGTTAAAACCGCAGATTTCATCTCCTTTACTCTTAGATAAATGGATTTTCAGTATTATAGAGCATGCCTGCAGGCTGATTGAAAGCAACATCCTCAACACCAAGCAACTTTACTGCAGAAAACAGCGCTTTGCCAGTATGCTTGAAAGCGATTCCTGAATGATGCGGAAACCTTTTTTCAATAAGAACATGACGGTAAAACCTAGCCATTTCTTTTACAGCAAATACACCGATACTGCCGAATGATTTTGGGTCAATATCGAGGACTTCACCCTCGGCGATATAGGCACGGAGAATCGTGTCTGCAGTAGACTGCAGCCGGAACAGAGTAATATCTCCGGGTCTGATTCTTCCCTCAAGCGTGCCCCTTGTAATCTCCGGATCTTTACCAGATTCCATCAAGCGATTCATGATGAGCTGGTATTTCATTTCTGGGTTGACCATACAGGAAGAAGCTGTGTTTCCACAATGAAACCCCATGAAAAGGTCACTTGGCTTATAGCTTTCGATTCTATCTTTGGCTTCCTCGTACATATCATAAGGCACAGTGTTATTTATATCGAGAAGGGTTGCAGGCAGTTCTGTGGCACACGTTGCCATGTATTCACTCAGGGCACCGTAAATATCCACCTCACAGGCCACAGGGAAACCCTGGGAGGCGAGGCGGGAATTCACATAACAGGGAACAAACCGGAAATATTCTTCAAAAGCCGGCCAGCATTTGTTTGCAAAAACAGCATATTCGGAAGCGCCAAGATTGTTTTCGATAAATCTTGTCAAAGCAATCTCATATTGGGCAAGTTTTTCAAGAAGATCAGGATAATTATTTCCCTCTCCCAGCTCTTTTGCCATATCTTCAGCCACAGCTTTGATATTGGGGTCATCCTTTGCGGACAGATAAATATCGTAGAGATCCAGCTCGCTGTTTTCCATGATCTCAACACCGATATCAAAGAGTGGTTTAATAGGAGCATTACACGCAAGGAAATCTTGAGGCCGGGGTCCGAAGGAGAATATTTTGAGTTTTCTTAATCCGCAGACAATTCTCGCTATTGGAAGATAGTCGCCGATCATATCTGCAACTTCACTTGCAATTCCCACAGGATATTCTGGAATATATGGCCTTAGATGCCTCAGGGCCGAATTATAAGATGTATTTAACATCCCGCAAAAGGCATCTCCCCTGCCCTGGATCAAATTATCTCCTGCCTCTTCCGCTGCGGCAACAAACATAACCGGCCCGTCAAATTTTTGGGCAAGGAGGGTTGTCGGTCCTTCGGGCCCGAAATTTCCAAGAAAAATTACCAGGGCATTAATCTTCATCTGCCTGAGTTCTTCAAGCACTTTTAATGAATCTTTTTCATTTTCCACTATAGTTTCAATCTCAGTCACGGCAATATTTTTGGCTATACATTCCTCAACCACGCTTGTTCTTCTCTTCTTAGACAATTCAATCGGAAAGCAGTCTCTACTTACAGCTACGATGCCAAGGTTAATTTTTGGTATATTTTTCATTTTTTTGCTCCTTGTTTTTTCTGTCCATAATAAGCATCCGGACCATGTTTCCTAAGGTAATGCTTCTGCAGCAGATATTCCGGCAAGCTGCCGCTCTTTGAGTTAATCTGAAGAGTGCCGAATGCCATTTTCGCGACTTTTTCCAGAATCAGACTGTTCTCAACAGATTCAGAAGGAGTTTTCCCCCAGGAAAATGGGCCATGGCCAGCAACCAAAACAGCAGGTATTTCTAAAGGATTTAGTTCTTTAAATCTTTCCACAATCACCTTACCTGTATTCCCCTCATAGTCGTCTTTTACTTCCTTCTCACTCAGGAACCGAGTTACTGGAATTTTTCCATTAAAATAATCTGCATGTGTTGTTCCAAAACAAGGAATTTCCTTGCATGCCTGTGCAAAGATGGTCGCGTATTCGCTGTGCGTGTGTGTTACACCGCCAATTTGTTCAAAAGCTTTATATAATTCCAGATGAGTGGGTGTATCTGATGACGGGTTGAGTCTGCTATCAACAACATTTCCTTCCAAATCAACCACAACCATATCTTCTGGTTTCGCTTCATAATAGGAAACACCGCTTGGCTTTATGACTACAAATCCCCTATTCTGGTCAATTCCACTGACATTTCCAAAAGACAGAGTAATCAATTTGTATTTTGCTAGATCTAAATTGGCCTTCCAGACTTGTTCTTTTAATTCGGTTAGCACTAAAATCTCTTCCTTTGTTTCTCGCGCAATGCGAGCATGTCTTTCATGACATTATACATCGTTCCCGACCATTCCGCTGTGCCGAATGAATCATGAAGCTGGGAGTAAAGGCGATACAGCTTTTGATAGACCTCATGATTTTTCATATCCGGTTCAAAGACCTCTTTAATCCCTGTCATCGCTCTTTGGGCATCTTCAACGGTTTCAAAACCGCTTTGTTCCTCCCCGGCAGCAACAGCCCCGAATATGGCAGCTCCTAAAGCACACGTCTGATCGCTTCGAGATACTTTCATCGGACAACCCGTAATATCTGCATAGATCTGCATTAGAAAAGGATTTTTAGTCGCCAGCCCTCCGCAATTAACGATATCCCTTACTGATACTCCATATTCTTTAATACGGTTGATGATAGTAAGGGCTCCAAAAGCTGTTGCTTCGATCAAAGCCCGATAAATCTCATGAGCCTGGGTATGAAGTGTCTGACCGAGAAGAAGTCCACTCAGACGGACATCCACTAGAATGGTGCGATTCCCGTTATTCCAGTCAAGGGCCAGCAGCCCATGTTCTCCCGGTTTTTGTTTGGCTGCTGCAGTCTCCAGATTTTTAAACTTCTCATCAACCGTGTTTCCATACTTATCAGGAACGAGATGATTGACAAACCAAAAAAAGATATCTCCAACTGCGGATTGTCCCGCTTCAATGCCGAAATAACCCGGAAGAACAGAGCCATCCACGATTCCACAGACTCCGGGGATATCTGCAAATCCCTTGTGCTTAGGGGAGACCATGACATCACAAGTACTTGTTCCCAGGATTTTGACCAATGTTCCTTCCTTAACTCCCGCACCGACAGCACCCATATGAGCATCAAAAGCTCCGACAGCGACGGCAATCCCAGATCTCAAGCCGAGTTTTTCAGCCCATTCTGGTGATAGGTGCCCGGCAAGTCTGTTTGAGGGCACTGCCTTTTCGTACAATCTGTCTCGGAGATCTCCCAGTCCAGGGTTAAGCGAGGAAAGAAATTCTTTATCCGGCAAGCCTCCCCAGGCCTCGTTGTACATTGCTTTATGGCCTGCGGCACAGACACTGCGGACAATTTCTTTAGGCCGAGTTTCTCCAGCCAGAACTGCAGGTATATAATCGCATATCTCAACAAAGCTGTAGGCAGCCTTGAATACTTTAGGAGCGATATTTTTACAGTGTAAGATCTTGCTCCAGAACCATTCTGACGAATAGGTCCCGCCGATTTTGGCCAGATATTCAGGGCGGATTTTTTGTGCAAGAGCAGTTATTTGAGACGCCTCAGCATGACTGGAATGGTCTTTCCACAGCCACACCATGGCACCCAGGTTTTCATTGAACTCTGGCAATAAGCCCAGCGGGGTTCCCTCGGCATTAACTGGCATAGGACTGCTTCCGGTTGTATCCACGCCTATACCGATGACGTTCTTGGGGTCAAAGTTCGAATCGTTTCTTTTGGAATAGTTAATCGTTTCTCTGATCGAAATATCGATCGTATCCAAATAATCTCGCGGATTCTGTCTGGCAACATTGGGATCTTTCGGATCGACCAGGACACCGTTTTCCCCTGATGGATATGGAACAACATAGCTGGCAAGCTCACTGCCATCTTCGAGATCCACAATCAGAGAACGGCAGGAATTGGTCCCAAAGTCTAAACCTATTGCATACTTTTTCATTTTCTTACTTAAAGCAGGTTTGAGCCTTTTCTATCAAATTCTCATTTAGCAATAACAAGAGGAGAAAAGTAGATCAAAACCAGCGCTATGATGGCAAGAATAACTAAAGAAAGAATAAGATCTCTCATATTCCAGCTCGCACGAGAGGCTTTTTTATCTTCAGCAACAGTAGTGGCATAGGTAAGTCCTTGTATTTTTTCATCTGATGGCGGTTTTGTAACAAGACTGATTACTATCATCATTGCTATGCACACCAAGAACAAATACACACAGAAATAGAGGAAATTGATGTCTGCAAAAGTATGGAACCATCCACTTAAATGCTCTTTATTGATTTCAGCGACCAGCCGTAACATACCAATCACAAAACCGCCAATTAAAGCAATAAGCGCTCCTGACGAATTAATTCTTTTCCAGAACAGCCCTAAGATGAAAACAGCGGCGATTGGAGGAGCGATGTAAGATTGGACACTCTGTAGATAATGATATAATTCTCCGGAAATAAATTTCATCAACGGAATCCAAAGAATCCCACAGATGACGACAACACCAGTGGCAATTCTTCCTACAAGCACTAAGGTTTTTTCTGACGATTTTGGCTTTATTTTTTTATAGATATCCATTGTAAATAATGTAGAACATGAATTGAAGACTGCAGCAAGCGAGCTCATGAGTGCAGCTAACAAACCCCCAACTACAAGGCCCCTAAAGCCTGCTGGCAAAAGTGTCTTAACCATTGCTGGGAAAGCCTGATCATATGCAGCAAGATTGAGTTGGCCTGTTTTCGCAAGGGCATATGCAATCACTCCAGGAATAATAAAAATGAAGAACGGAAGGAGCTTCAGGTATGATGCGAAAATCGTCCCGCGTCTTCCATGTGCCTCGTTTTTAGCTGCTAAGGTACGCTGGACTATATATTGGTCTGTACACCAGTACCATATCCCGACGATTGGAGGGGCTAATACCATTCCAAGCCAGGGGAAGTCTGGATGATTAAGAGGTAAAAATAGGTTTAAACGCTCGCCTCCAACAACCGAAACCAATCTGCTCCAACCACCAATCTTTATTAGGCCCATAATTGTTACTGTAACCGAGCCTATGATTAATACGATGGCTTGCAGACTCTCTGTGTAAACGACTGCCCGCAGCCCGCCTAATACTGTATAGATACCCGTCAATATTACTATTATTAATGCGCCAGTCCAAAATTCAATTCCCATCAGGGTTTGAAACACTACTGCACCTGCATAGACAGTTACGGATACTTTTGTCAGCACATATGCAACCAAAGAGATCAATGATAAAAACCAGCGTGCCGCTGGGGAATAGCGCATTTCTAAAAATTCAGGCATCGTAAAAACCTTACTGCGCATATAAAATGGAACGAAGACCCATCCCAGGAGCAGGATACACCAGGCATGTAATTCATAATGCCCCATCGCAACTCCGCTTTTTGCAGCAGTGCCTGCAAGTCCGACAATGTGTTCGGAGCCAATGTTAGAGGCAAAGATGGATGCTCCAATCACAAACCAGGCGATATGCCGGCTTGCAAGAAAATAATCAGCCGTAGTTCTCTGTTTTTGTTTCATAACCCACAAAGCAATTCCAAACAGGATGGCAAAATAAAGCGTAATCACTACCCAATCAATAGACTGCAATCCTTGCACTGATTCTATCCTTTCTCCCTTATATATTATTTGCTAATATTTACTACAAATTTTCTAAGTATGTCAAATAATGTTACCGCGCTTGAAATCCTGTACTCTCCTTACTTATTCCACTAGAATTGTGAGCAGTTCCTTCCATTTTTTTTGGCCTCTTTAATTTACTTTGGTGACTGATTTCACCCTTTCCCTCTTCAATACGAATAGTAAGTATAGGATCATTCTCTTTTTTTTCTAAAAAACTACTCTGTTGTGTCCTTTGCTTATATTTTATCAGATCCCTCCATTCTAAAAGCTTTGAGAGAGGCTGCCATCGGGCCAGTGCGAAAATGAGGACAATTCCGACAATGATTAAGGAAAACACTAATTCTCTTTTGCAGTGTATGCCTCTTGAGATTTTGCTTCTGAGATAGCCGAGCAATTCTCTCCAGTTAAAATATACATGAAGTAGTATAAAAACCACAAAGAGGAAACAGAAAATGATGTGTATTCCTCTCCATGTGTCACGCGAGAAAGATAAAATTTTCCAGCTTATGCTTTTTGCTATACTTCCGGACGGAGAGATATAAAGGACTACACCAGATGATACCAAGATAATAAATGACCATAGAATGACGAAAGATACAAATGCTTTAGTCCTGAATCCTTTCTTATCTTTTGCCACATTTGCTCCTTTAACTCCTGGGGTAATCTTGAATTTGTATCCATATGTATTATGACATTTCCCAAGAGTAAGATATATCCTATTGAAAATCCCAAACTTTTGTCAACGGTCAATTGTTGGCAAGGTTAAAGCCTGGACCTTCTATATTCGTCTCCTCTCTTTTTAATTTAAAAGATTTTGCTTTATAATAGCTCCTAGTGTCGTGTCATGCGTGAAGTATCGTATCAGGCACTCGTCATTCCCACGAAGGTGGGAATCCAGTATTTCTGGCTACTTCAGGCTTCTGGATTCCCGCTTCCGCGGGAATGACGGTCATCTTTG
>Ga0209979_1000700_pt1 | contig 42662 bp, 43 predicted proteins | sample AnhtaG_FD_183114 | JGI IMG/M metagenome (GOLD analysis project Ga0209979, IMG submission 183114) | Deep subsurface microbial communities from Anholt, Denmark to uncover new lineages of life (NeLLi) - Anholt_01485 metaG (SPAdes) (version 2) | ecosystem: Environmental > Aquatic > Marine > Oceanic...
GATCTGCGTCCGAAGCTGAGGGTGAAGGCTACGCAGGGCCGCCGCCACGAACCCCGTGACGATGGGTGCGGCGATAATAGTCTGCGCCGCCACCATCGCGGCGGGCGTATAGATTAGCCGCAGCTCTCCCAGCGGGCCGCTCCGCCACAGGATGATCGCCACGAATAGCCCCACCGCCACGGGGGGCAGGCCCATGCCTGTGTTCACCAGGCTGAAAGCCAGATTGCGGCCTGGAAAGCGGTTGAAGGCCAGCAGGGCGCCCACTGATATCCCGATGAACAGGCTGATAGCCGTGGCCGAGCCGGAGACCAGCAGCGAGCGCACGGCGATCTCCCACACCGAGTAGTCCCCGTTCGCCAGAATACGAAGGGCGTCCTTCAGTCCGTCCCAGATCAGGTCCACGAGCCATCACCTCCGCTTCTGCTACTTCAGCCCCAGCTCCTCATACGTCTTGCCGGCGTCGGGGATGAACAGCGGCCGGCCGAACTCCTCCACGCGGAAGTCCCGAATGACCTCCTGCGCCTTCTCCGAGATCATGAACTCGACGAAAGCCTTGCCGCCCGGCCCGTTTACCAGGTCGAATCGCTCCGGATTGACCTGCATCACCGAGTAAACGTTCAGGAGAAGCGGGTCGCCCTCCACCAGCACCACCAGGTCCAGGTTCTTGCTCTGAGCCAGGTAGGTGCCGCGGTCAGACAGGGTGTAGGCATCCTTCTGGTTCGCGATCTGCAGGGTTGCACCCATACCCTGGCCGCTCTGCTCGTACCAGGACTCGCCCACAGGGTTGAGGCCGGCCCTCTCCCACAACTCCTTCTCCCGCTCATGGGTGCCCGAGTCGTCGCCCCGGCTGATGAAGGTCGCGCCGCTCTCGTAGATGGCGGCGAGCGCGTCTGCGCCCGAGGTCATGCCCTGGATACGCGCCGGGTCCTCCTCCGGCCCCACGATGACGAAATCGTTGTGCATGACGAGCCTGCGATTGATCGCCGAGCCGCTGTCGAACAGCTCCTTCTCGGAGCTGGGGGCGTGTACCAGGAGGGCGTCGGCGTCGCCGCGGTCGCCCATGGCCAGGGCCTGACCGGTGCCCACGGCGATGACCTTGACGTTGTAGCCCGTCTCCTTCTCAAACTCCGGCACCAATACGTCCAGTAGCCCGCTGTCGTACGTACTGGTGGTCGTGGCCAGGATGATGTCCTTGGGGCCGCGCTCCTCCGCAGTCTCCGCCGCTGTCGCCTGGACCTGCGGCGTCTGGGCGGGAGGCTCTTCCTCTTCGCCACAGGCTACGGCAAGCAAGATTGCGACGAGCGCCAGAGATCCTAGCCATACCCAGCGTCTCACGAGCTGCCTCCCTTCGCGGGAGGAGCGACATGCTGCAGCCAGCATAACGACGCCAAAAAACTAGCCCTCCCTGCCAAAGACGTCCGCGAACTCCCGATCCAGGTCCAACTCGACCGCCCGGCGAAAACGTCGATAGAGCGCCAGCAGCCGCTCACCCTCCGCGGTCAGGCGGGTGGCGCCGCCACCTCGACCCCCCACCTCGCTCTGCACGAGACGCACCCCCAGGTTCCGCTCGATCTCCTTGATCTTGCCCCAGGCCCGCCGGTAGGAGAGCCCCATGCGCTGAGCTCCCTCCGCCAGGGAGCCGGTCTCCGCGATGCGCTGGAGGAGCTCGGCCCGATAGTCACTGAAAACCAGCAGGCCATTTTTCTCCATCCACAGCTTGACCTTCGGCTCCAACTGCGCCCCCTCGAAGACCGGCCCGCCTGCCCGCGGGCGGGACCGACCGCATTGTCCGACACGCCGAGGGTCCGGTCAACCGGCCGGCTGGCGTGCCCGCAGGGCCCGCGCTACCATGGATCAGCCATGATCCGTCCCGATCGCGACGAGTTCGACGCCAGCACCGAGAACCCCCTCCTGAAAGAGGCCATCCGTCAACGCATCCAGGAGGCGGGCCGCATCACCTTCCACGAGTTCATGCAGATGGCCCTCTACCATCCCCGGCACGGCTACTACGCCTCGGAGCGGGAGCCCATGGGACGTCACGGCGACTACCTCACCAGCCCCCAGGTGCACCCGATCTTCGGCTACCTGGTAGCCAAGCAGCTCTGGCAGATGTGGGAGGTCATGGGGCGGCCCCATCCCTTCGAAGTGGTGGAGATGGGCCCCGGCACCGGCTTACTGGCCCGCGACATCCTCCGCTGGGCCCAGAGCCGCGAGCCAGACTTCTTCGGCACTCTGCGATACTACCTGGTGGAGCCCAACGAGGCACTGGCGGCACGCCAGCGCACCACTTTGGCCGAGCTGTCTCTGCCAGCCCGGCAGGCCTCGTGGGAGGAGCCCGAAGCGGATTCGGTGATCGGCTGCTTCCTCAGCAACGAGCTGGTAGACAGCTTCGCCGTGCACCGGCTGGCCGTGGAAGGAGGAGAGCTGCGCGAGGTCTACGTGACCTGGGCTGAGGGCTCCTTCCGGGAGGAGACGGGTCCGCCCTCTACACCAGCCCTGGCCGCGTACTTCGACCGCCTGGGCCTGCAGCCGGGCGAGGGCTGTCGGGCCGAGGTGAACCTCCAGGCCGTGGAGTGGATGGCGGATATGGGCCGCACCCTCCGGCAGGGCTTCGCCCTCACCTTCGATTACGGCTACCCGGCGCCAGAGCTGTACGCCCCCTGGCGCCGCGACGGCACCCTCCTCTGCTTCTACCGCCACAACCCCAGCACGGACCCCTACGCCCGCCTGGGTCGTCAGGACATCACCGCTCACGTCGACTTCACCACGCTGATGCGAGCGGGAGAGGAGCACGGGCTGGAGCCTCTGGGCCTCACTACCCAGGCTCGATTCCTGGCCGCCCTGGGTATCGGGGCCGGGCTGGAGACGGTCGCCCGGGAGTCGCCGCAGGCCCTCGAGGAGTACTACGCCCGCCGCCGCGCCGTCAGCGAGCTCATCGATCCCGCTGGCCTGGGGCGCATCCGCGTGCTGATACAGGCCAGAGGGCTGGGCCCCTGCGAGCTGTGGGGCCTGGCAGGCTGAAGGCCCGCCGGGCTGCCCGGCCCCGCATTCCTTGTCCGCGGCCGCGACCCTGGGCTATGATGGCGCCGATATCAGCAGGTCCGCGGCCTCTTCGGCGTGCGCAGCCCGCCAGCGAAGGGCTCGCAGGGCCGAGGGCCCTCCGCTTATGCCTCCTTTGACCCCACGTCCCCCGATCTTCTACGGCTGGTGGGTGGTAGGCTCGCTGGCCACCATCATGTTCCTGAGCGCAGGGCTGGGCTTCTACGCCCTGGGCGTCTTCGTCACCCCCTTCGAAGAGGAGTTCGGCTGGAGCCGCGGCCAGGTCTCGGTGGGCATCGCTTTGGCCACCACCGTCAGCGGGCTGCTGGGCCCGCTGGTAGGCCTGGCGGTGGGGCGCTTCGGGGCGCGGAGGGTCCTGGCCGTGGGCGCGGCCGGTATGGGGGTCTGCTTCGCCCTGCTGGGCTTCACCTGGTCCCTCACGTACCTCTACTTCATGTTCGTGGTCATGGCCATCTGGCGGGCAGGCATGATGCTGGTACCGGTCTCGTACGTCGTGACCAACTGGTTCGAGCGGAAGCGCGGCCTGGCCATCGGGATCGCCACCACCGGCATCGGCTTCGGCGGCCTGGTGATGGCGCCCCTCAGCAAGGTGCTCATCTCCTCGGTCGGCTGGCGTTCCACCTTCTTCATCATGGGCCTGCTCATCATCGCCGTGGGTCTGCCCCTGGCCCTTCTGGTGACCCGGGATCACCCCGCCGAACGTGGCCTGCTCCCCGATGGCGCAGCAGCGGACGACCCGCCGGTGCCGCGTCCCGTTGGTCCGGCTCCCCAACCGGCTGCCGCCGAGGCCTGGCCCACGGCCGACGCCATCCGCACCAGCACCTTCTTCCTGGCCACAATGGCGATAAGCCTCGGCTTCGCCAGCGTAGGAGCGGTGCTCCTGCACACCTCGCCCTTCATGGAGGACCGGGGAATAGCCCCAGAGATGGCAGGGCTGATCCTGGGCCTCGTCTCGGGCATGGGTATTCTGGGGAAGGTCGGCTCCGGCTATCTATCGGATCGGATGTCCCCGCGGTTAGTTCTGGTGTCGGTGTTCCTGATGGAGGCCGTGGGGCTGACCGTGCTGATCTCTACGGACAGCACGCTTGGTCTGGCGGCCTTCGTGCTCATCTTCGGCTATTCCATGGGAGGGGTGGTGGCGCTCCAGCCGCTGGTAGTGGTGCACTACTTCGGGTTGGCCTCCCTTGCCACCATCGTCGGGGCGATGACCGCCTTCAGCGCCCTGCTCATGGCCCTCGGCCCGATCTTTGCCGGCTTCATGCACGACTGGCTGGGAAACTACACCCTGGCCTACATCATTTTCATTGCGGTGGACTGCTTTGCCGCTTTCCTGGTCCTTCTCATGCGTCCGCCTCGGATGCCGGAGCGGGCTCCCGCTGGCCCCCTGGAGTCACCCGCCGGCGTCTGCTGACGCTCGCGCCAACCACCCCGTTGCCGCTCACCCGCCCGCGGCAGTACAATCGCCTGCGTAGGCGCATGAGGCGATTCGACTACTACGCTCCTGGGTCGCTCTCTGAAGCCCTCTCCATCCTCCAGGAACGTGGCGACGGCGGCAGACTGCTGGCCGGCGGCACCGACCTGCTGGTCCAGATGAGGGAGGCGGGCCTGCACCCTTCCTACGTGGTCAGCCTGAGGAGGCTCCCCGAACTGCGCGGGATCGAATTCGATGAGGGGGCGGGCCTGCGCATCGGCGCCTGCGCCGACATGGCCGCCATCGAGGCCCATCCCTCGGTGCGCCAGCGCTACCGCGCCCTGTTCGAGGGGGCCAGCCTGATAGGCTCGGTGCAGACGCGCAACATGGCAACCATCGGGGGCAATATCTGCAACGCCGCCCCCTCGGCGGACAGCGCGCCGCCGCTGATGGTTCTGGGCGCAGTGGCTGAAGTAGCGGGCCCCGGGGGACGGAGGGAAATAGCGCTGGAGGACCTCTTCACCGGCCCCGGCACGACGGCCCTCGGCCCCAACGATATCCTGATGGCGCTGCGCCTACCTGTGCCGCCGCCTCACACCGGCTCCGTGTATCAGCGGCACACACCGCGCCAGGAGATGGACATCGCCGTGGTCGGGGTAGGAGTGGCACTGACCCTTCAGCCGGACGGCGAGGCCATCCAGGGGGCTCGCATTGGCCTGGGGGCAGTGGCACCCACGCCCATCCGGGCGCGCAAGGCGGAGGATGCCCTGGCAGGCCAGCGCCCCTCTGAAGAGCTGGTCGCCCGGGCCGCCGAGCTGGCCGTGGCGGCCTCCCGCCCCATCTCCGACGTGCGCGGCTCCGCCGCCTTCCGTCGAGAGCTCGTGCGGGTGATGACTCGTCGCTGTCTGGGCATCGCTCTGGAGAGGGCCCGGACCAGCTAGCCCAGCGAGGATCGGCATGTCCAGCGTCACCATCAGACTCCGCGTCAACGGCCGCTCCTACGAGGTCCAGACCGAGCCCCAGCGAACCCTGCTGGAGGTGGTGCGCGAGGACCTGCGCCTCACCGGGGCCAAGGAGGGCTGCGGCACCGGCGAGTGCGGTGCCTGCTCCATGATCGTAAATGGCAGGCTCATCACCTCCTGCCTGATGCTGGCGCCGGAGGCCGATGGTGCCGACATCATCACCATCGAGGGGCTCGCCCAAGATGGCCGGCTCCATCCCCTTCAGCAGGCCTTCATCGACCACGGGGCCGTCCAGTGTGGCTTCTGCATCCCTGCCATGATCCTGGCGGGCAAGGCCCTGCTGGACGCGAACCCTCATCCTACCGAGGCAGAGATCCGGCGGGCCATCGCCGGGACCCTGTGCCGTTGCACCGGCTACGCCAAGATCGTGGAGGCCATCGCCGCGGTGACGGAGGCCCCCTGAGGCCAGCGCTGCTTCGGCGGATGATCGCCGCAGGCAGCTAGAAAGAGACCACTATGGCCGAATACTTGCAGGTCGGCAGGCCGGCGCCCCGGGTGGAAGGCCCCGCCAAGGTGACCGGCCAGACCGTTTACGCCGACGACATCCAGCTCTCCCACATGCTGCACGCCAAGGTCCTCCGCAGCCCCCTTGCCCACGCCCGGATCAAGCGTATCGATACCTCCAGAGCGCAGGCCCTGGAGGGCGTAGAGGCGGTGGTGACGGCGGCTGACCTGCCCCCGGTGGCCCGCGAGGATGAGTCACCCGGCGCGATGCCCTCCAACCGGGCCGAGATCCTGCTGGCCGCAGACGAGGTGGTCTTTGCCGGCCAGCCGGTGGCCGCCGTGCTGGCTTCAGACCCATCCGTGGCGGAAGAGGCCCTGGATCTCATCGAGGTCGAGTATGAGGAGCTGCCCGCCGTCCTCGATCCCCTCGAGGCCATGAAGGAGGACGCCCCTCCGGCCCGCGGGCCCGTGTCTGATATCGACCGCTCCGAGACCCAGGCCCACGCCGCCGTGGACGTGGAGGAAGAGCGGGCTCAGACAGCTTCCAATGTCGCCTCCCAGATGCGGCTAACGCGGGGCGACGTGGAGCAGGGCTTTGCCGAGGCAGACGTGGTGGTGGAGCGCACCTGGCGCACCCCCATGGTCCACCAGGCCTACATTGAGCCTCACATCTCCCTGGCCGACTATCATCCCGCCACCGGCACCCTCACCGTCTGGACGGGGACGCAGGGCCAGTTCTTCGTCCGGGACGAGCTCTCCAAGCTCTTCCGCATCCCCGAGACCAAGGTCCGGGTCGTCGGGACCGAGCTTGGCGGTGGCTTCGGAGGGAAGGTTCTCCTCACCCAGCCGCTGGCCGCCGCCCTGGCCATTGTAGCCAAGCGGCCGGTGAAGCTGGTCATGTCGCGCTCCGAGGACCTGACCGCCGGCAACCCCGCGCCCTCCTGCGTCGTCCAGCTAAAGACAGGGATGAAGCGCGACGGCGCCCTCACCGCCCTCCAGGGCCGCATCATCTACGAGAGCGGCGCCTTCCCGGGTTCGCCCATCGTCATCGGGGCCCTCCTTCTGGGCGGCTACTATCGCTTCCCCCACCTTGACATCCAAGCCCTCGACGTGATGACCAACAAGGTGCCCCAGGGCGCCTATCGGGCTCCCGGCGTCCCCCAGGTCACCTTCGCCATCGAGAACCACATGGACATGATGGCCCGTGAGCTGGGCCTCGACCCACTGGAGGTTCGCCTCCAGAACGCGGTTCAAGAGGGCGACCCGATGGCCAACGAGAGGCCGTACCCACGCATCGGCTTTAAGCAGTGCCTGGAGGCCATCGGCGAGAACGACATCTGGCGCTCCCGCGGGAAGGTCCGGGAGGCTCAGGGCAAGCGGCGGGGCGTGGGCCTGGCCGCAGGCGGCTGGCTCAGCGGCCGCCAGCCCGCCAGCGCCATCGTGAAGCTCAACGAGGACGGCACCTTCGGGGTGGTGACCGGCTCCAACGACATCACCGGCACCAACACCACCTTCGCCCAGATCGCCGCCGAAGAGCTGCGCCAGCCGCTGGAGACGGTAAGCATCCTCACCGCCGACACCGCCACCGCCCCCTTCGCCGGCATCACCGGCGGCAGCAAGGCCGTGTACACGGTGGGTCGCGCCGTTAAGGCCGCCGCCGAGGACGCCCGAGGGCAGCTCCTGGCCATCGCCGCCCAGCTCCTAGAGGTCAGCCCCGATGACCTGGAGCTGGCCTGCGGCCAGGTGCAGGTAAAGGGTACGCCGGATTGGTCCGTCCCGCTGAAGGGCATCGCCCGTGCCAGCACCGACTTCGGTGGTCGCTACCCGCCGGTGGTGGGACGGGGCACCATCAGCGCCCACAAACACCACCCGGGCTTCTCCGTCCAGGTAGCCGAGGTGGAGGTAGACCCGGAGACCGGGAAGGTGACCGTGCTGCGCTGGGCCACCGCCCAGGACGTCGGCTTCGCCATCAACCCGCTGTCCATAGCGGGCCAGATGGAGGGGGCGACCGCCCAGGGGCTGGGCATGGGGCTGTTCGAGGAGATGCTCTTCGACGACCAGGGCCGGCTGCTCAACCCCAGCCTGCTGGACTGCCACATCCCCACGGCTGCCGACGTGCCCCCCATCGAGACCATCATCCTGGAGGTGCCCTCGGAGGAGGGGCCCTACGGCGCCCGCGGCGTGGGCGAGCCGCCCGTGGTGGCGGGGAGCGCGGTCATCGCCAACGCCATCTACGACGCCCTGGGCGCGCGGGTGAGCGAGGTGCCCATCACCCCCGAGCGCATCCTGCGGGCGCTGGGCAAGGTCAGGGAATAGCTGCGGACCATCCGCAACGGGAGGGGAGGCCGCCATGGCCGAAGCGAAGGAGACCCTGAGAGCCTACTACGCCGCAGCCCTGGAGCGATGTCTGGAGGTCTTCGGCCAACTGGACGCCGAGGACTGGCAGCAGGCGGCGAAGCCGGGCGGCTGGACGGCCAGACACTACCTGGGCCACCTAGTCACCTCCCAGGAGGTGGAGGGGACGCCGGCGACCGTCCAGAGCCTGGCCGGACAGCCCGTGGAGATCCCCGGCCTCAGCCAGCCCGGCGGCATCGACGCCTTCAACGCCCGCAACCTGGAGACCGTGCGCGACCTTTCGCCACAGGAGCTGATAGCCCGCCTGCGCGCGGCTGTGGAGGAGCACCTGCGTCTCCTCGATGGGGCCAGCGAAGAGGACCTCCAGCGGCCTGCCACCAATCCCGGCCTGCGCTGGCCCATCACCGTCCAGACCACCTTCGACATGTACTACCTCCACCTCCCCCTGCACTATCAGGACATCCGCCACTGCATCCGCAAGCGCCGGAGCATCCCCCACTGGGCAGAACTAGCCTCGCCCGAAGAGATACACGACAGCATGGACCGCACCTTCAGGCTGATGCCGCTCATGTACTGGCCGGAGCGCGGCGGCGACCTGCGCGCCACCTATCTCTTCGACCTTCAAGGCCCCGGCGGCGGCCAGTGGACGCTGGAGATCGCCGAGCGGCGGGCAACCTCTTACCCCGGACGGCCAGAGCGAGCGGACATCGAAATCCGAACCACCCCGGCTTTCTGGATCGACCTTCAGACCAAGGCTGCGAACCCGCTGGTGGCCATGCTCACCGGGCGGCTGCGACTGAAGCCGCTGCGAAGGGCGGGTCTGGTCGCGCGCCTGGAGCGCCTCTTCGAGATCACGTAGGAGATGCCGGTGAGCAGAGGTGCCATCCTCCTGGCCGCCGGCGAGTCCACCCGCATGGGCGAGCCCAAGCCCCTGCTCCCCTGGGGAGAAGCTACTCTCATCGAGTACCAGCTCGGGGAGCTGGCCGCCAGCGGCCTGGACGACATCGTGGTGGTCCTGGGCTACGAGGCCGAGCGCGTTCGTCCCCTCGCCAGCACCGCGGGCGCTCGCCTCGTCGTGAACGAGGGCTATCGGCAAGGGCGGGCCAGCTCCCTTCGGGTGGGCGCTGCGGCCGTGCCTGACGACGCTGAGGCCGTCCTGGTGCTCAACGTCGATCAGCCCCGCCCGCGGATGCTCCTCCGTCGCTTGCTGGAGGCGCAGGGGGAGGGCGGCGCTCTCATCACCGTACCCACCTATGAGGGCCGGCGCGGCCATCCCACGGTGGTGGCGGGCGCGCTGCTGGGGGATCTGCGAGCCGTAGACGAGCAGAGCCAGGGGCTGCGGGGCCTCCTCCAGCGTCACGGGCAGACGGTGCGGGAGGTGCCCTTCCCAACACCCCTGGTGCTGCTCGACCTGAACACACCGGAGGAGTACGAGCGGGCCCGGCGGGACTATCCGAAGCTGCTTGGCTTGACTATCCGCTGCAGTGGTCTATAATGCGCGGTGCCATCACGAGCAACGGGCGACCGGTGGATCCTCGGAAGGATGGAGATTCTCACGTGCGTAACATTAGAGCTAGGCCGAAAGGAGAACCAGCTTGACTCAGCAAGCCGAAGCCCCCGCCGAGAAGCAGGAACGCCCCATCGTGCCCTTTCTGGTGCTGCCGGCGAAAGAAGGGGAGAAGCCCTATCTCCGCGGCAGCAAGTGCAAGTCCTGCGGCGCCGCCTACCTGGGCGATCGCATGGCCTGCGGCAAGTGCTCCGCCGTGGGCGAGTTCGAGGAGATCCGCTTCAGCGACTACGGGGAGCTCCACACCTTCACCATCGTCTACCAGACGGCGCCGGGTATAGAGGTGCCCTTTGTCGCTGCCATCGTTGACCTGCCGGAGGGGACCAGCATCCGCTGCAATATCGTGGGGATAGAGCCCGACCCGGAGAAACTGGTGCCGCTGCTGGGGAAACGAGTGGAGATGTACACAGAGAAGGTGCGGACGGACAACGAGGGCAACGACGTCATCGCCTTCAGGTTCCGCCCGCCGCAGGGATAGGGCCCTTGAGGCACGGTAACAATTATCACAAGCGAGAGGCCCGACAGAGAGCATCCGGTTCGGGCCGGGGAACAAGGAGGAAAGAGCTGTGAAACCTGCCAGAGACGTCTACATCGTGGGCGTGGGCATGCTCAGGTACGGCCGCTACCCGGAGAAGACGGTGGTGGACCTGGCCGCCGAGGCGGTCATCGCTGCCCTCAAAGACGCCAACATGACGATGAAGGACATCCAGATGGTGGCCAGCGGCAACCTGATGGCGCCGGTGGGCCAGGCTATCCTCAAGGTCGTGGGCCAGACCGGCGTTCCGGTGGTGAACGTGTCCAACGCCTGCGCCACCGGCTCCACCGCCTGCCGCGAGGCCTACTTCTCGGTGGCCTCCGGCGCCTACGACGTGGCCATGGGCATCGGCTCGGAGCAGATGGGTAAGGCCGGCCTCCTGGGTGGCGGCGGAGGAGGAGGATTCGGCGGCCGCGGCGCGGGCGGATTCGACCCCGCCTACATCACCGAGGGCGTTCTGGGCTCCGGCACCATGCCCTCCGTCTTCTCCCAGTGGGGCGTCGACCACATGCGCAAGTACGGTACGACCTTCGAGGACTTCGCTAGGGTGGCCTACAAGAACCATAAGAACTCCGTGCACAACCCCTACGCTCAGTACCAGCAGGAGTTCTCCATGGAGGAGATCATGAACGCCCGTATGATCTCCTGGCCCAACACCCTGTACATGTGTTGCCCCACCGGCGACGGAGCCGGCGCGGTCATCTACGCGTCGGCCGAGAAGGCCCGCCAGTACGGGGCGAAGGCCGTCAAGGCAGCCGCCTGTATCCTCACCAGCGACCCCTGGACGCCGCCGGGCTTGGCCATTCTCGACGTCAACGAGGTCACCCGCCTCGCCGCCAAGGAGGCCTATGAGGTGGCCGGCCTGGGCCCCGAGGACCTGGACGCCGTAGAGGTGCACGACTGCTTCGCTACTGCCGAGATGCTCCACTACGAGAACCTTGGCGTTGCCCCTGATGGCGAAGGACCGCGCTACCTCAAGGAGGGCAAGTTCGACATCGGCGGCAAGGTGGCGATGAACGCCAGCGGCGGCCTCATCTCCAGGGGCCACCCGCTGGGAGCGACCGGCGCCTGCGGCATCGCCGAGATCGTCTGGCAACTCCGGGAGGAGTCAGGCGGTCGCCAGCAGCCGGGGGCGAAAGCAGGCCTGGCTCACGTTATCGGCCTCACCTCCGCCTGCACCATCAATATCATGACCAAGTAGGCGAACCGACCGTCATCGGCACTGCCGAGGTCGGCTCTGGACATACCAGGGCCGACCTCGGCTATCTAAGGCTGATCAAGGGCCGCCAAGGAGACGCGGCGCCCCGGTCGGTTCTCGCCGCCTGCAGCGGCTCGCAGCGGGGGTATTCCATGTACTGTAGAGCCGGGCCGCGGGGGCCTTTGCCTGCGTTCCGCCTTGGTCTATCATGGTTGCACCGAGCCTTCAGGTCAGGCCATGCGCGCTGTCAATCGTCCTCAGAGCTGGTGGGGCTGGCACGGCTGGAACCAGCCCATCCCTCTATCCGTCGTGGAGATCATGCAGGCGGGGACCTTGCCACCCCGCCTTGTGGCGGCCTTCTGGCTAGGCATGGAGCGCGGCGCCTCTTTTATCTTCGCCGCTGAGCCCCCCAGTGCCGGCAAGACCGCCCTGCTCACGGCCCTCCTCCCCTTCGCCCCGCGCGACGCCCTAGCCTACTTCACCCGCGGCTGGGGCGAGACCTTCGACCTGCCGCCTCGCGACAACAGCCTCCCCACCTACATCCTGGTCAACGAGATGAGCGACGACATTCCCGTATACTCCTGGGGGCCCTATGTCATCCGCATCTTCGAGCTGGTAGCCGAAGGCTACTCCATGGCTACTACCATGCATGCCGACACCGCCGAAGAGGTAGCGGATATCCTCGGAGAAGAGATAGGGGTGCCCCCAGAGCACCTGGCCCTGCTGACCTTTGTGGTGCCTTTGACCTTCCGCTATCGAGGCGGACGCCCCCTGCGACGCGTCCTCGAGGCCACCCTCTTCGAACTTGAGGAGGGTGAACTGGCGCTCCGGCGCCTGGCCACCTGGGAGGAGGCCAGCGATTCCTTCTCCGTGCTGGATTCGCCCGAGAGCCTGGCCGCCCTCGCCGGGCGCCTGGGCATGAGCGAGCGCGAACTGAACGAGGAGCTGGAGCGCCGGGAGAGCTTTCTGAGGAAGCTCCTGAACGAGGGCATCTCCGAGATTGACGCCGTGCAGGAGGCCATCGAGGGGTTCGTGCGGAGCTAGCCCAGGAGCGCCCGGACCACCGACTGCGTATCCGACAGGTCGGGGAACACCAGGTCCGCTCCGGCCTCTTGCAGCTCAGCCGGGGAGCGGGGACCCGTGGCTACCGCCACCGCCCAGGCTCCGTTGGCCTTCGCTGCGGCGATGTCCAGGGGCGTATCGCCCACCACATAGACGGAGCGATTACCGCGCGGCAGGGGGTCGCCCTTGGCCACCCGCCGGATGGCCAGCTCCACCACCACTGCCCGATCCTCAGCGTCCTCGCCAAAGCCGCCCTCTTTCAAGAAGTGCTCCAGGCCGTAATGAGCCAGCTTCATCATGGCCCCCTGACGGAAGTTGCCCGTGGCCAGTCCCAGCCGGACCTGTTCCCGGGCCTCTAGGACCGGAAGCAGATCGGAGATGCCGGGCATGACCCGGCCGGTGGTTTCATGGAGGGTAATAGCCAGGTGTCGGAAGTAGGACTCCTTGAACTGCTCTAGAGCTTGGGGGAAGGAGCCATCGAGCAGTGGTGCCCAGCGGGCCAGCGCCTCGCGCAGGATGGCCATGTCGGTCCGGCCGGTGAACTCTACATCGCGGAAACCATCGCCGATCCCGAAGACCTCATGGAACGCCCGATTCATGGCGAGGCTACCCGCGCCACCGCTGTACAGCAGTGTATTGTCTACGTCAAAGAGAACTAACCGATCCATATACACGCCCCGCTCATTGTAACGGAGGCCACGCCTTAGAGGGAATCCGACTTGCCCCGCCTGTGCCGAAAGCCTCGCCGCTGATGCTCGCAGGGTCCCACCTGTCAAGGGGCCGTATGGCCGGCTCTACCGTCTACCCAGCCATGGGCGGCAAAACTCCATCCGTATCTGGAGCGTTAACACGCTGAGCTGTCGGGGCCAGCCTTGAGGCATGATGCCTCCACGGAGATCCAGCGCTGCGAGTTCGGGTGGTCGGCTGCTTGACCTGCGAAGAGACGGCTGGGATATTGGCATCGCACACCCTACCTTATTCCGTTAGAGGCTCCTCTTCATCAGGTAAAAGTCGATCTTCTCGTAGTCCGACCGCAGGTGCTCCTCAACCTGCTCCTCGGTTAGGGGTGGTGGCACGATCACCTTCTCTCCGGGACGCCAGTCAGCTGGCGTAGCGACGTGGTGCTGTTCGGTGGTCTGCAGGGCATCGACGAGGCGCAGGATCTCATCGACGCTCCTGCCGTTCTGCAGAGGGTAGTAGATCATGGCCCGAATGAATCCCTCCGGGTCGATCACAAACAGACCCCGCACGGCGGCCGTGGTGCTGGCCTCTGGATGGATCATCCCGAATCTGTTGGCGACTTTCATGTCCACATCGGCTATGACGGCAAAGGGGATCTTGACCCCTAGCTTCTCCTCGATATTCCTGAGCCAGGCGAGGTGGGAATGGATACTGTCGATGCTCAGGCCGACCAGTTTCACGTCGCGCCGGGCGAATTCCTCGGCGCGCCGAGCGAGGGCGACGAACTCGGTAGTGCAGACAGGCGTGAAGTCGGCGGGATGTGAGAAGAGAATCACCCACTGGCCTCTCAGGTCACTCATAGTAAGCGGGCCCTGCGTTGTCAGCGCCTCGAAATAGGGCGCCCGCTCACCGATCCTGGGCATTCTCGCTGTCTCCATTGCCTCTTCCGCTGGTGTCACTTCCGTTCCTCCTTCCTGTGGCTATGACGATGCGGCGTGACAAGACTCGCCCGCTGTCCGGATCTATTCTCGCTTGACAACCTCTCCTTCGAAAAGCCACCATGTGGTGGCACTGCGTAACCCGCGGTGCTCTCACAGGTTCGACGATGCGTTGTCCTCACTGCTTGGCAGACAATCCGCCTGATACGGCGTCATGCATCTGGTGCGGCCGACCCCTGACCGCGCCTGCTACCGAAGGTACGGTCACACTGTTGTTCACGGACATCGAGGGCTGGACCCCCCTCTCCCGCCGACTCGGAGACCAGCGTGCGCATAGGCTCTTGCAGGAGCACAATCGCGTCCTCAGGGAGTGCGTCGCTCGTCACAGCGGCCAGGCGGTGAAGCATATGGGCGACGGCTTCATGGCCGCCTTCCCGAGCGTCACCAGGGCCCTGCGCTGCGCCGTAGACATCCAGAGGGCCTTCGCTGATTATAACCGGAAGCATCCGGATTTCCCTATCAAGGTGAGGGTTGGCCTCAACAGCGGCGAGTCCATCCAGGATGAAAACGACTACTCCGGCATGGCTGTCAGCGTGGCCTCTCGCATCGCTGACAAGGCGCGGGGTGGCCAGATCCTGGTGGCGGAAGTGGTGCGCGACCTGGCGGGCTCCGTGGCCGGTGTGGAGTTCAGGGGCGCCGGTCGCAGGCAGCTAAAGGGCATACCCGGCAGGCAGCAGTTGTACGAGGTGGCCTGGTGAATCGTCCCAGGGGCCGCTCGCACGGGCTTACCTAGTTGTGATAGGGAGGCGATGCTATCGCTGAGCGGCATGCGCCATAGAGGGACGGTATTCTGATACCATTCGAAGAGCAATCGGAGGAGGTGAGAAAATGCCTGAGTTCCTCAATCCCTTCAGTGGTTTGGTGCCCGAGCGCAAGCTCACCCTCGAAGAGCTGATCCGGGCCATCCGCTTGGACCTCGCTGCCGAACACGAGGCCGTTCACCTCTACATGGCCCACGCCGAGGCCACCGACCAGCCCCTGGCCAAGAAGGTTCTCATTGACATCGCCGACGAAGAGCGGGTCCATGCCGGCGAATTCGCCCGCTTGCTTAGCATCCTGACGGGCGATGAGGACAAGTTCCTGGCGGAGGGTGCCCAGGAGGTGGACGAGATGGCCGCCGAAGGTACTTAATAGCGACGGGGGCTTACCGGCTTCGGGTCGTCAGTTCGCCACCAGCAGGGGCAGGAGGCACAGCCAGTGGCTGAGGCAGGGGCTACATCGGTCGTGGTCGTCGGTGGTGGGGCCGCCGGGATGAGCGCGGCCTCCCGGATCCGCCGTCTGCGACCGAACTGGTCCATCACCGTCCTCGAGCGGGGCGACTACGTGTCGTTCATCCTCTGCGGCCTGCCCTACTACGTTAAGGGGCTGGTTGAGAACGAGGACCGCCTGGTCGTCTACACGCCCGAGTTCTTTCGGATGAAGCGCAGCATCGACGTGCGCACCCACCACGAGGCGCGGAGCATCGACGCAGCGAACCGCCTGGTGGAGGCGGTCGACGTGGAGAGCGGCGCGTCAGAGACGTTTCACTACGACCGGCTGGTCATCGCCGCTGGCGCGGAGCCTGTGCGGCCGGGGATCCCCGGCCTGGACCTGGATGGCGTGTTCACCCTCCACTCCATCTCCAGCGGCATGGCCATCCGCTCATTCCTGGGCAGCCAGATGGTGCGGCGTGCCGCCGTCATCGGCGCCGGCTACGTAGGGCTGGAGATGGCGGAGGCCCTCCGGGGCGTGGGAGCAGAGGTGACGCTCATCGAGGCGCTGGAGAGCGTCCTGCCGGGGGGCGAGCCCGAGATCGCCGCCCTTGTGGATGAGGAGCTGCGCCGCCAGGGCGTCGAGGTCCGCACCGGGCAGCTCGCTCAGGCGCTGGAGGGGGACGGCCGCGTGCGAAGGGTCGTGACCTCCGATGGAGCCCTGGACGTTGACCTGGTGCTGGTGTCGGTGGGCGTGCGGCCGGCCGTGCAGATGGCCAGGGAGGCGGGCATCGAGGTGGGGCCGACGGGTGCCATCGCCACGGACCGCCGAATGGCCACCAACGTCCCCGATGTCTACGCCGCCGGCGACTGTGCCGAGGCGCAGCATATGCTGACCGATAGGCCAGCGTATGTGCCCCTGGGCACGATCGCTAACAAGCAGGGACGGGTGGCAGGCATCAGCGCTGCTGGCGGGAAGGCGGAGTTCGCGGGGATCGTAGGGACGGCGGGTCTCAAGGTGTTCGACCTGGAGGTGGCCAGAACCGGCCTCACCGAGGCCCAGGCACGGGAAGCCGGGTTCGACCCTGTCAGCGCGCTCATTCGATTCCCTTCCCACGCCCCCTACTACCCGGGCGCCAGAGACCTGACCGTGAAGCTGGTGGCGGATGGGGGAAGCGGGCGGGTCCTCGGCGCTCAGATGTGCGGCCCGGATACTGTCGCCAAGCGCATCGATACGGTGGCGGCGGCTTTGTACGCGCGGATGTCTGTGGCCGACATCGAGTCGCTGGACCTTAGCTATGCGCCGCCCTTCGCTACGGCCTGGGAGGGCATTCAGCTCGCCGCGCAACGGCTCCTCGACAAGCTGCGGCGGTAGGATATTCCTTTCGCCTGACCTGGGAGCGCTCTCCTTTGCGTCCGACGAGCCGGCGTCAGCACGGCAAACCCAACCGTGGTCTCGACGCGGTCGGCATCTCGCTAGGCACGTCGGAACCAGTCGCAGACCGTTTCGGGTAGCTCGCGGGCGAAATCTTCCTGCAGGGCCTCATCCAGACATGCCTTGAGTGCACAGAAGACGCACCGGCAGCGCCTCATCGCCTCCTCGCCGACGTCGACCGAGAAGAGGTCGAGCCCTCCAAGGGTCTTGTCGCGCGGGCCTGTCGCGTCCAGACCCGACAGTGTCCAGCCGATGAACGTCTGGCTGTCGATATGCGGGTCTGGCTCCGGCCGGCAGCATTCGAGGAAGGAGGAGAGCTCGCTAGGAAGACAAGCCTGAACGCGGCGCGCTTGCTCCTGCGAGAGGACTTCTGATAGAGCGCGCATCACCGCCAGAGTCGCCGCCTCGGCCTCCTCGAACGAGGTGAGCTTCGCCGTCTTCTGCACCTGTGCTACCAGTTCTCGGTACTCCATCTCGCAGCTCTCCCTCGGGAGCTAGATGAACCGCTCCTTCAATGTCTCGTACTGTTCAGTGGCTGGCATCTTCGCCAACTCCAAGAGGCGACCGGCGGGCGAGCCTCCTTCCAGAGCCCTAACCTGGTCCTCGTAGGTGGGCGCCCCCTCGGCCTGGTAGATGACGCCCACAGGTATGCGCTCGCCCCACTCCTGTGCCCTGGCCCAGGCGGCCATGCGATCGCTGGAGTCGTAGCCCTGCTCCTCCTCCAAATGATATATCCTTTCGCGGTACCACGCATAGGTATTGACCCGGTTGAAGGTGACGCAGGGCTGGAGCACATCGATAAGAGCGTAACCCCGGTGTGTAATGCCCCGGGCGATGAGTTCGGCCATATGCTTGGGCTCGCCCGAGAAGGAGCGCCCGACGAAGGTAGCGCCGGCAGCCAGGGCGATAGCCATAGGATTGAACGCCGCCTCGATCGCTCCATCGGGGGAGGTGGTGGTGATGAAGCCGACGTCGCTGGTGGGCGAATACTGGCCCTTGGTCAGCCCGTAGATCTGGTTGTTCTCCACGATCTGGGTGATGTTGGGGTTGCGGCGGCAGGTGTGGATGAAGTGGTTTCCGCCGATGCCGTAGCCGTCGCCGTCGCCATCTACCACGAGGACGTGGAGGTCAGGATTGGCCAGCTTGGCCCCGGTGGCCACGGCCAGCGGACGGCCGTGGATGGTCATGTAGCCGTTGGCGTTTATGTAGTCGGGCAGCTTGCTTCCGCAGCCGATCCCCGAGACGATGAGCACCTCATGCGGGGCGATGTCGAGGTCGGCCAGGGCCAGCTTCACCGCCTTGAGGATGGCGAAGTCGCCGCATCCCGCACACCAGGTGATCTCTGCGGTCGTGTCGTAGATTCTCGGGTCAACCTCGGTGACCATGACGCACCTCCTATCCCAGCTCGTCCACGATGTCTTCGGGGGAGAAGGGCCGACCGTCGTAATTGTTGATGGTCCGGTCCAGGCTCCGGCCGGTGGACATGCGGATCAAGCGGGCGAGCTGCGAGGTATAGTTCTGCTCGACAGCTACGGTCCGGCGGCAGGCGTCCAGCATGCCGGCGGTCTCTTCCGCCGGAAAAGGCCAGAGGTCCGAGAAGTGGATGAGGTTGGCGCTGCCCCCGTCCGAGTTGATGAGATCGACCGCCTCCCGGGAGGGGCCGCAGGCTGAACCCCAGCAGACCAGGGTCAGGTCCGCCTGGTCTGGCCCGTAGCGCTTGGGGGGCCGGATCTCCCGGGCGGCCGCGCCCAGCTTCCGCATGCGCTTGTCCATCATCCGCCGCCGATTCTCTATCTCCTCGGTGATGTGTCCGTACTCGTCATGCTCGTCGCTGGTCGCGGCGTAGACCCCCTTGGGGTGTCCGGGAATAGCTCGCGGCGAGATGCCGGACTCGCTGAAGGCGAAGCGGCGATAGCCGTTCTCCAGGCTGTCCAGTTGCTCCGGCGAGAGAAGCTCCCCCCGGTCGATGGTCACGCTAGAGAAGTCTATGGCCTCCTTCTCGAGGGTACGAAGGGAGGTCGCCAGGAACTGGTCGGTCAGCACGATGACCGGGCACTGGTAGCGCTCGGCGAGGTTGAATGCCCGCCAGCCCGCCTCGAAGCACTCCTCCACCGTGCCCGGTGCGAGGACCAGGCGTGGGAGTTCGCCCTGCGAGGCGTTGATCACGAAGAGCAGGTCGGCCTGCTCGGTGCGCGTGGGCAGCCCAGTGGATGGGCCACCCCGCTGCGCTTCCACCACCACGAGGGGCACCTCGGTCATGCCGGCCAGGCCCAGGGCTTCCACCATCAGGGAGAAGCCACCGCCGGAGGTGGCGGTCATCGCCCGCGCACCAGCGTAGGAGGCGCCGATGGCCATGCAAACGGCGGCGATCTCATCCTCGGCGTGCTTCGTGACTACTCCCAGCTCCGGCGGCAGCGCCGCCATCCACTCGATAATGGAGGTGGCAGGGGTCATGGGATAGGCGGAGATGAAGCGACAACCTCCGGCCAGCGCCCCCAGGCTGATGGCCTCGTTCCCGTTGATCAGCATGCGCGGCGGCCCATTGCGGGGCTGGAGCTTGTAGGCGAAGGCCGTCGCATAGTGCTGGCGAGCCAGGTCGTAGGCCGCCTGGGCCACCGCCAGGTTGCTCTCCACTACTCCGGGGCCTTTGGCCTGAAAGTTCTCACGGATCACGCCCTCCATGTAGGGCAGTGGCCATTCGCACACTCCAGCCGCCGCGCCGAGGGCAGCGGTGTTGGTCATTATGCGGCTGCCGTGCTCCTCGGCAATGCTGACTAGGGGCATCGCAAAACACTGTACGCCACGTTGCTTCAAACCCCCTTCGTCCACCTCTAGTCCCTCCTGGAAGATCACGGCGCCCCCTGCGGCGACGTTGTCGAGGTGGAGAGGAACCGTCTCCGCGGTCAGCGCGAGAATGAGGTGCACGGGGTTGCTATGGGAATACATGGGCCGCTCAGAGAGGCGAATCTGATAGAAGTTGTGTCCGCCGCGGATGCGAGAGCGATAGTCCTGCATGGCGAAGACCTGGAGCCCCCCGCGAGCGAAGGACTGACAGAGGCCCGCCCCACTCGATTCGACTCCCTGGCCGGCATCGCCTCCAATCAGGATGCTCATGTCGTTTATCACCGCATCTGCCACACCAGCCTCCTTTCCTCATCGCCACCGGAGAGACAATCATCATACCGTTGCTCAGGAGCCCCCATCAAGCGGCGTCCCCCGAATCCCCGGCCTGTCGGTGCTGGTCGCAATAGGATCACAAGGGATCTTGACAGGCCATCCATGCCTGATAACATTGCGCCAGCGCCTCGACCGGAGCACGAGTCATCGCCATTCGCTTCCTTGTGGGTCTCCACCACTACCGGAGATTGGCTACGTAGTAGGGATAAGTATCCTCCGGGGCTTGACATGGACTATGTCTGTGGATTAGGATTAGTAATGATTACTATTGCGCTTCGTCATGCTACAGGAGAACCGAGTTGTTGTCAAGCCGAAAGCTCAGGATGACTCGCCAGCGTCAGGTGATCCTCGAAGCGCTTAGGAAGGTCAGTTCGCACCCGACTGCCGACGAAGTCTACGAGATGGTGCGGCGGCGACTACCACGGGTGAGCCTCGGCACCGTCTACCGTAACCTCGAGATGCTTTCTGAACGCGGCATGATTCAAAAGCTGGAGCTAGGGGGTAGTCGGAGGCGATTCGATGGCAACGTCAGAGATCACTACCACGTGCGCTGCATACGTTGCGGCCGTCTGGAGGATGCGCCGGTCGAGTCAGTCGCTGCGGTTGAAGATGCCCTCCGTGGGGCGACCGACTACGAAATAATCGGGCATCGCCTTGAGTTCATTGGGTTATGTCCCCAGTGCAAGAAGAGTGCGCAGAGCTCTCACCAGTAGGGACTAGAGTGCAGGGAGAAAGGAGAGGCGCGGATGGAACTGAAGGGAACGAGGACTGAGAGGAACCTCCTGACGGCGTTTGCTGGGGAATCGCAGGCGAGGAACCGCTATACCTACTTCGCTGAGAAGGCCGCGGAAGAAGGATACATCCAGACCGCGCAGATCTTCGAGGAGACGGCTAGCCAGGAGAAAGAGCACGCCAAGCGGCTCTTCAAGCTGCTCAAGGGAGGCGAGGTTGAGATCCAAGCGGCCTTCCCAGCCGGAGTGATCGGCACGACGGCGGAGAACCTCAGGGCCGCTGCCGCTGGGGAACACTACGAGTGGGAGGAGATGTACCCGTCATTCGCCGAAGTTGCGCGGGAAGAAGGCTTCGGGAACATCGCCAAGATATTCGAATTCATCGCCGTAGCTGAGAAGCAGCACGAGAAGCGCTACCTCGGCCTTCTGGCAAACGTCGATTCCGGAACGGTGTTCAAGAAAGACAAGCCTGTCGTCTGGCGGTGCCTCAAGTGCGGCTATCTGCACGTAGGGGAGGAGGCGCCTAAGGCCTGCCCCGCCTGCGCCTCTCCACAGGCCTACTTCGAGCTGCTGGCCGAGAACTGGTAGGCGGCACAGTGTGGCGACGGATGCACACGACAGCGGCCCTGAGGACGCGGAAACTAGGGGCACCATGAACGAAAGAACAGGCGTCGTAACCATGAGGGGAAACCCGCTGACCCTGGTCGGCAACGAGGTCGCGATCGGCCAGAAGGCGCCGGACTTCGTTGCCCTGGCCAACGATCTTTCGCCGGTCAGGTTCTCGTCTTTCCACGGCAAGGTCTGTGTTGTCTCCTCCGTACCATCCCTTGACACCCCGGTGTGTGATGTCGAGACACGCAGATTCAATCAGGAAGCAGAGCGGCTGGGTTCCAACGTCGTGATACTCACCATCAGCATGGACCTGCCGTTCGCCCAGAAACGTTGGTGTGCCGCCGCAGATGTGACCAACGTTCAGACACTGTCTGACCACCGCGATGCTTCCTTCGGCAAGTCATACGGTGTGCTTATCAAGGAACTGCGCCTCCTGGCTAGAGCAGTGTTTCTCGTTGATCGGGATGGCACGGTTAGATACGTTCAGCTGGTCAAGGAGGTCACGGACGAACCGGACTATGAGGCGGTCTTGAGCGCCGTGAGAGAACTTGCGTGAGACCAGAGGCATAGTTGAGGCGCGGTCGGCCTGTGACGGACTGAGCCTTAAGACCGAACGGCGAGGGAGAAGCTAGCAGTCGTAGGCGCTGCCCATCCTCTGGAGGATCAGCACCGCAACTTGCACAGCCTGTGGAAAGGATAATTGCCATGCTGAGCCAGAAAGTACAAGAGGAGCTGAACAAGCAGCTCAACGCGGAGCTGTACTCATCCTACCTCTACCTCTCGATGTCCGCTTACTTCCAGTCGCTCAACCTGGGCGGCTTCGCGAACTGGATGCGCGTGCAGGCCCAGGAAGAACTAGTGCACGCGATGAAGTTCTACGATTTTGTCAATGAGCGCGACGGCAGGGTTACCCTACACCCGGTGGGGGGGCCGCCCTCCGAGTGGGCCTCGCCGCTGGCGGCTTTCGAGCACGTGTACCAGCACGAGCAGAAGGTCACCGGCCTGATCAACGGCCTAGTCAACTTGGCCATCGGCGAGCGCGATCACGCGACAAACATCTTCCTCCAATGGTTCGTCACCGAGCAGGTGGAAGAGGAGGCGTCCGCCAACGAGGTGGTGCAGAGGCTCAAGCTCCTGGGCGACGACAAGAGCGGGCTGTTCATGCTTGACCGCGAGCTGGGCCAGCGCGTATTCACTATGCCGCCAGCGACAACGGAAGGAGCCGCAACATGACGATCCCCTTCAACGCCGACGAGATTTTCGAAATAGCAGAACAGATCGAGAGGAACGGGGCCAGGTTCTATCGCCGGGCGGCGCAGGGTTTCACCGATTCGCGTGCCCGGGAGAACCTGTTGGACCTAGCCATCATGGAAGACGAGCACGAGAAAGTCTTCGCCACCATGAGGGCGGAGCTATCCGACGAAGAACGTCAGCCGCCCGCTCCCGATCCGTGGGGCGAACTGGCTTGGTATCTCCAGGGAATCGCCGACGGGCACATCTTCGATGTAAAGGCAGATCCCACCAAGCAACTGACCGGCAAAGAGACCCCGGAAGAGATCCTCAGGATGGCCATCGGCCTCGAAAAGGACTCCATAGTCCTCTACCTTGGGATGAGGGACATGGTCCCGGAAAGACTGGGCAAGGACAGAGTCGATGCCATCATCAAGGAGGAGATGGGCCACATTGCCACTCTGAGCAATGAGCTTGCATCGTTGAAAGGAAGCTCTGGGTAACGGGATGAATGCAGACTATCAGGCCCCCAGGGCGGTCATTGTAGGTCTGGAGTCCCAACATATGGAGGTTCCCGATGGCAGAGAATAAGAAGACGCTGAGCACCAGCTTTGGCACTCCGGTCGACGACGACCAGAACACCATGACTGCGGGCAGCCCTGGCCCCGCCCTGCTGCAGGATGTTCACCTAGTCGAGAAGCTGGGCCACTTCGACCGCGAACGCATCCCCGAGCGTGTGGTGCACGCCAAGGGGGCGGGCGCCCATGGCTACTTCGAGGTCACCCACGACGCGACCCGGTACACCAAGGCCAAGTTCCTCTCCGAGGTGGGTAAGCGCACCGAGGTCTTCGTGCGTTTCTCCACGGTGGGCGGCGAGAAGGGCTCGGCCGACGCCGAGCGCGATCCTCGCGGCTTCGCGGTGAAGTTCTACACGGAAGAGGGAAACTACGATTTCGTGGGGAACAATACCCCGGTCTTCTTCATCAGGGACCCACTGAAGTTCCCCGACTTCATCCACACCCAGAAGCGGCACCCAGGCACCAACCTGAAGGATCCAGACATGTTCTGGGACTTCCTATCGCTTACGCCGGAGTCCATCCATCAGGTCACCATCCTCTTCTCCGATCGTGGTACGCCCACGACCTACCGCCATATGAACGGTTACAGCGGCCACACCTTCAAGTGGTACAACGACAAGGGTGAGTATTTCTGGGTGAAGGTCCACTTCAAAACCGAACAGGGCATCCAGAACCTGACCCGTGACGAGGCCGAGCGCATGAAGGGTCTGGACCCCGACCACGCCACCCGCGATCTGTACGAAGCGATCGAGCGGGGCGAGTACCCAGCCTGGAAGGTCTACGCGCAGATCATGACTCCCGAACAGGTCGAGGATTACCGCTTCGACTCCTTCGACATCACTAAGGTCTGGCCTCACGGCGACGCACCGCTAAACCCGGTGGGCCGCATGGTCCTCGACCGCAACCCGGAGAACTACTTCGCCGAGGTCGAACAGGCCGCCTTCTCCCCCGGCAACTTTGTGCCCGGGATCGCTGCCTCGCCCGACAAGATGCTCCAGGGGCGCCTCTTCAGCTATCACGACACCCATCGCCACCGCCTGGGGCCCAACTACCATCTGCTGCCGGTCAACTCGGCCAAGGCGGCGCGGGTGAACAACTACCAGCGCGACGGCTTCATGCGCTTTGACTCCAACAGTGGCGGCAGCCCGAACTACTACCCGAACAGCTTTGGCGGCCCCGCGCCCCAGCCTGAGGCGGCCGAGCCACCCTTCGAGGTCTCCGGGAAGGCTGCACGCCAGCGGTACACCCACCCCAACGACGATTTCGTGCAGGCCGGGGACCTTTACCGCAAGGTGATGACCGACGAGGATCGGGATCACCTGATCGGTAACATTGTGGCCCATCTGGGCAACGCGCAGAAGCGCATCCAGTTGCGCCAGACAGCCCTTTTCTACAAGGCCGACCTGGAGTACGGCCGCCGCGTGGCCGAGGGGCTCGGGCTGGATGTTAGGGAGATCGAGCGTCTAGCTGAAATGTCCCACGAGGAACGGGCGAAGGCCACCGCGGAAGGAGCCTAGCGGTCCGTGGTGAAAGTGTCTTCATCACCTCCTCCGGCAGCACGCAAGGGTCTATAACTGGAAAGGGCGATGCCGGTTCGGCTATTCTAGATGGAAACTATTGCAGGCTACGAAGCAAAGTGAAAGGAGTTCTTCGCCATGGCATACGCTGCAAAGGACTACAGCAGCCTGATAGGAATGGATGGGTTCAGCGAGACCTTGCTCCGCAACCACTTCACCCTCTACCAGGGCTACGTCACCAATACCAACAAGCTGATCGAACTCGTCAGCCAGATGGCCAAAGACGGCAAGATCGGGACGCCGGAATATGCGGAGCTGAAGCGGAGAATGGGGTTCGAGTTCGATGGCATGCGGCTCCACGAGTACTACTTCGAGAACCTCGGCGGGAAGGGAGACCTAGGCCAGTCGTCCAAGTTCCGAGACCAGGTGGCCACAGACTTCGGCAGCTACGAGGCCTGGGAGGCAGACCTCAAGGGCACAGCTGCCATGCGCGGCATCGGCTGGGCCATCCTGTACCAGGATAACGTGACCGGAACCCTGCTCAACCAGTGGATCAACGAGCACGAGACAGGCCATCTGGCAGGGTGTACACCCATACTGGTGACGGATGTGTTTGAGCACGCCTTCATGCTAGACTACGGCTTGAAGCGTGCAGACTACATCGAGGCGTTCTTCAGGAACATCAACCGGGAAGCAGTCGAGGCGCGGCTGAAGTAGGCCTTGCAGCGCGGAGGCGGCCGGCGCTAACATGTCCTGTCGCCGAGGAGGATGTCTATGGCAGAGCCAACCATCACGCCCCTCCATGATGGCCCTTACCTGGTCAGGGGAGAGATCAGGATAGTCGATCCCGAGGGCAATGAGTTTCAGGTCAAGGGCGGGACGGTTGCCTTGTGCCGGTGCGGCAGCTCGGCCAACAAGCCGTTTTGCGACGGGACCCACGTGCGGGTCGGCTTCAAGTCCAGAACGAGCGCTGCGAGTACGTCGAGAGAGAAGCACACCTAGCTCCTAGACCGACCATCGCAGTCCGCTGGCGGGGTAACTGGCGAGGACGTTCCGAGCTCACGGACCACGGAGACAGAATCCCATGGAATCGCAAGGGGTCAGAAATGGACGATAAGGAGATCATTCGCGCACTCAACGCCGTGGTTAAGGTGGAAGCCATGGCCGTGCAGATATACCGCGCACAGATGTGGAGATTCCGAGGAAGGCAAGAGATAGCTGAGAGGCTTGTCCACGCCACCGCCAATGAAAGGAAGCATTTCGATGACCTGACCTCCCGGGTGCGAGACCTGGGTAGCACCCCTTCCAGGCTTAGCCCTCTGTTCGCGGTCGCCGGATGGATCATGGGACTCCTCCCGGCCCTGGCAGGTAAGGTCCCCGCTCTGAACCTGGACATCTGGGTAGAAGAGCGGGCCGTGAGGGACTACCAAGGTTTCCTGAACGTGGTTAACTTCGATGACGAGTCGCGGGCTCTCATGGAGAAGAACATGGTCGATGAGGAAGAGCACATCAGAGCGTGGAAAGAATCGATTGAACTTCTGCGAAGTTAACTTGTATCACGGGAACACAGTGGTCTTGGAGACCGCGGGCCATCTTCTTTTCTCCAAGTCCGTCGGCGAGTGCAGATGTGTCGTCAAGCCCGAAGGCCGTCTCGCCAGCGTGGCGAGCGCGACCGCTGGGCAGACTGAACGTTCGGGAGGTGATCTCGCATGACCAGCCCTGGCACCGACGAGTCCAAGTACTGGCCTCTTCGGAGATACCTCGACATGTACGAAAGATCCCTCAAGGATCCGGAGGCGTTCTGGGCGGAGGAGGCCCGGAGGCTGGACTGGTTCAGGACCTGGGACAAGGTGCTAGAATGGGACCCTCCCTTTGCCAAGTGGTTCGCGGGCGGGGAGCTCAACGCCTGCTACCAGTGCGTCGACCGGCACGCCAAGGGACGGCGGAAGAGCACCGTGGCTCTCTACTGGGAAGGCGAGCCCGGGGACACGCGTGTGCTCAGCTACGCCACGCTCTACCGCGAGGTCAACAGGTGCGCCTCCGTGTTGAGGAACCTCGGGGTGGGCAAGGGCGACAGGGTGGCCCTCTATCTGCCGATGATCCCCGAGCTGCCCATCTTCATGCTCGCTTGCGGGCGGATCGGTGCCATCTACACGGCGGTCTTCTCGGGGTTCACCGCCCAGGCGCTGGCGGACCGAATCAACGATGTCGAGGCCACCGTTCTGGTCACGGCTGATGCTGGCTACCGCCGAGGCTCACCCGTCCATCTAAAGGACACCGCTGACGACGCCATGGAGCTTTCCCCGACTGCGGAGAAGTGCATCGTCGTCAACAGGGTAGGCATCGATGTGGACATGAAAGAGGGGAGGGATTTCTGGTATCACCACCTCCTCACCGATGCCTCTGACCGGGTGGAGCCGGTGCCTGTGGAGTCCAGTCACCCTCTCTACATACTTTACACCTCCGGCACGACTGGGAAACCCAAAGGCGTGGTCCACTCCACGGGTGGCTACATGGTGTACACGAACTCAACCTTCGGTTGGGTGTTCGACGCGAGCGAAGACTCGGTCTACTGGTGTACTGCGGACATAGGCTGGGTTACCGGCCACAGCTACGTGGTCTATGCCCCCCTTGCGTTCGGCGCTACGAGCGTCATGTACGAGGGGGCACCCAACTACCCGGACCTGGGCAGATGGTGGGATATCATCCAGACGTATCGCGTGAACATCCTCTACACGTCACCGACAGCCATCCGTATGTTCATGCAGGCGGGTCAGGAGTGGCCGGCGAAGTATGACCTAAGCAGCCTTGACCTGCTGGGCACGGTGGGAGAGCCGATCAACCCGGAGGCGTGGCTCTGGTACTTCCGTCACATCGGCAGGGAGCGCTGTCCCATCGTGGACACGTGGTGGCAGACAGAGACCGGCGGGATCATGATCTCTGAGACGCCGGGCATCGAGCGGCCGCCCCTCAAGCCGGGCTCAGCGAGCTTCCCCCTGCCCGGCATCGAGCCCGAGGTGGTGAACGACGCCGGCGAGCCCGCAGCAGCGGGAGAGCGGGGGCTCCTGGCCATCAAGAGACCATGGCCCGGCATGCTCATGACGCTCTACAAGAACCCCGAGCGCTACAAGGAGGCGTACTGGAAGCGCTTCCCAGGCAGTTACTACACCGGGGACTACGCGATCAAGGACCAGGAAGGGTACTACTGGCTCCTCGGCAGGGCGGACGAGGTCATCAAGGTGGCCGGGCACCGGCTGGGGACGCTCGAGATCGAGAACGCCGTCGTCTCCTTCCCCGCCGTCGCCGAGGCCGCGGCCGTGAGCAGGCCGGATCCCATCAAGGGCGAAGCCATCGTCATCTTTGCTATCCTGAGGGAGGGCTATCAGGCCTCGCCGGAGATGAGCAAGGAGCTGGTGGGCCACATCCGCAACGTGGTCGGGCCGATCGCCACTCCCGAGGCGGTCTTCTTCGTCGGGAAGCTGCCCAAGACGCGAAGCGGCAAGATCATGCGCCGCCTCCTGAAAGCGGTGGCCAGCGAGGTGCCCATCGGTGACGTGACCACGCTCGAAGACGGGGCCTCCGTAGAGGAGGTGAAGGCGGCCTACGATGAGCTGAAGAAGGAAGTGTAGGCGGCCAAACCAGCGGAGCCGAAGCCGCCCAGCGGCTCGCCAGCCAGGGAGGTAAGAGATGAGCACCGTGAGCCCGTGGCCCAGCCAGGCGCCCTACCCGAAGCAGCAGCTCTCCGACTTCTTGCGGGAGATCGCCGAGCAGCAGCCCGACAAGACCGCCATCATCGGGCCGGACGAGAAGTTCTACAGCTTCGGAGACGTCTGGGATGCGTCTCGCCGCATCGCCCGTCTGCTCCAGGAGGCTGGCGTGAGCAAGGGGCAGGTGGTGGGCATCTGCTCGCCCAACTGTCCGGAGTACGTCCCCGTCGTCCACGGCATCCTCCTGGCGGGCGGCGTGGTCACCACTATCAACCATCTCTACAAGGAGCGCGAGCTAGCGTTCCAGCTCAGCGACTCTGGCGCTGTGGCCCTCTTCGCGGGACGCTCCCCCCTGTCCCTGGTGGAGGTGATCCGAGACGAGTTGCCCGCGCTCCGGCACACCTACGCCATTAGGGATATCTGGGAGATGGCGGCAGAGACGCCCCGCTGGCCCGAGCCTGTGGCCATAGACCCGGAGAAGGACCTCGCGATCCTCCCTTACTCCAGCGGCACCACCGGCCTGTCAAAGGGCGTCATGCTTACGCACCAGAACCTGACCAGCAACGTCCGTCAGTACCTTGCCACGGACTTTGCGCAGCCTGGAGCGGTGGCCCTCGACTTCCTACCCTTCTATCACATCTTCTGCCTCATGGTCCTGATGAACGTCGGACTGGCCAATGCCTCCGTTCAGGTGATCACCCCTCGCTTCGACGCGCACCTCGTCCTCTACCTGATCCACAAGTACAGCGTGACCGATATGTTCGTGGTCCCGCCCGCCCTTCGGCGCCTCATCGATTTGGTGGAGCAAGGCCAGAAGTACGATGCTTCCTCCCTGCGCTTCATCCTGTCAGCTGCTGCGCCGCTTCCTCGGAGAATGGCCGAGCATGCTCAGCGTCTGTGCCCCTGCCCGGTTGTACAGGGCTACGGCCTCACCGAGGCGAGCCCGCTCACGAACGTGAACCCTCTCGGCCAGCCGAAGCTTGAGTCCGTTGGACCGCCCGTAAGTGATACCCTGGAGAAGATAGTGAGCCCGGAGACCGGCGAGGACATCCCCCTCGGCGAGCCCGGCGAACTCCTCATCCGGGGACCTCAGGTAATGAAGGGTTACTGGAACCAGCCAGAAGCCACTGCGGAGGCCTTCACCGAGGACGGTTGGCTCCGCACAGGCGACATTTGCCGGTTTGACGAGGACGGCTATCTCTACGTCCTGGACCGCAAGAAGGACACCATCAAGTACAAGGGCTACCAGATCGCCCCCGCCGAGCTGGAGGAGGTGCTCCGCCTGCACCCCTCGGTCATGGACGCAGCGGTCATCCCCAAGAGCGATATCACCGGCGGCGAGATCCCGAAGGCCTTTGTGGTGGCCCGCCCCGGTCAGAGGCCCACGACCAGGGACGTCATCCAGTTCGTGGGGCAGCGCGTCGCGCCATACAAGAAGATTCGCGAGGTCGAGTTCGTCTGGGAGATACCCAAGAGCGCGAGGGGCGAGATCCTGCGGCGCGAGCTCATCGAGCGGGAGCGATCGCGGAGCGAGGCAGCGGAGTAGCCCCCGGGCGGTGCCGCCTGTAAGGACCGCACGTAGCGTCTCTCGGCGGATTGTCCTTCGTTCAGCCGACCCCGGAGCTTAGGACTCGGGGCTCTCGCCCAACACCTCACGATGAGGAGCAGGCTGCCTGAGCGAGAAAACGTCCTCGAAGCTCAGGCCCATCACCCACATAGCGATCAGGCCCGAGACCCCCACCCAAAGGATGTTCAGCAGGTGTGTGCCGATGGCATAGGCGCCAGCCAGGGGCCGGGCTACGCCCAGGACCGCCACCACCTCTGCGGTGGCCAGCTCATAGGGGCCGATGTTGGACGGGACCACGGGCATGGACACGATCATATTCGCGGCCACCATGATGACCAGGTAGGCGCTAAAGGAGAGGTCCAGCCCGAAGGCCAGCCCGAAGAGCCAGAACATGAGCGCCTCCAGCCCCCAGGCGGCCAGGGTCAGAACCATGGCCTGGGTGGCCAGCGCAGAGTCCCGCAGAACGGCCAGGCCATTGATAAACTGGGGTACGAGCCCGGCTGCGGTCTCCCGGACCTTGGGAGCCACATAGCGCATCCAGCCCCGCTCCTCCCACCCCTCGGACAGGCGGAGGCGCGCAACCAGCCCCGCCATCAGTAGCCCTACGGCCACCAGCGCCATCAGCGCCCACACGAGGTCCAGGGGCAGGTTGGGCACATCCAGCAGGGCCACGCCCACCAGCGTGAGCGCGACGAAGGCGACCCCATCGAGCAGCGACTCGGTGACGAAGACCGTAGCGGTGAGGCTGGCCCGAGGGAGGCCATAGCGCTGGGCGGGTACCTGCACGCGCATCACGTCGCCCAGGCGCACCGGCAGCACATTGTTGGTCATGTTGGCGATAAGCAATGTGCCCAAGAGCCCCGGCACCGGCGCGTTGCCGATGGGCCGGATCATCAGGCGCCAGCGCGCCGCGTCCACCAGCTTGGACAGGGTGTAAACAGGCAGGGCCCCCAGCACATACAGGTAGTTGACCTCGGTGAAGATCCCCAGCGCTTCGCCGATGTTGATGCGCCACATCAGCAGCCCCACCAACCCAAAACTGAGGGCGAGCCGGAAGATGAGCCGACGCTGGCGTATCAGGATCATTGCTCGCGACCCATGGCGTGTTTGTGCGTCACAAACTATCATATTCGGGCGCAGTACCCAAACGCCCCGGGTACCGCCTACTGCGCCCGGCCTCGAGATCAGGGGCTGGACAACCGTCTTGTACTGTGCATGAATGTTACGAGCGCATGCAACATCAGGGAGGAGAAAGAGCATGGCCGAACCGGTAAAGGACCCCGTCTGCGGCATGGAGGTCGATCCCGAGACCGCGACTGCGAAGTCCGAGCACGAGGGCACCGCCTACTACTTCTGCGCTGAGGCCTGCAAGACCCAGTTCGACGCCGACCCGGCCAAGTACGTAGGGGCTCCGGCTGCTGCGCCCGAGGCGCCTCCCGCCGCCGAGGCACCCCCGAAGCGCTGGTGGGAGTTCTGGAAGCGCTAGACGAACCCTAGGCCCCAGAACACCCATAGGCCGACGATGCCCCATTGCCGGCAAGGGAATTCTTGGCCGGCGGCGCGTGCTTGTTCAGACGACTAGCGAGGAGTCGCCCGTGCCATCGCGTGTCAAACCGCGCGTCTTCGTCAGCCGCCAGCTTCCCGGCAGCGGCCTGGACCGCCTGCGCGGGGAGGCTGAGGTTACCGTATGGGACGACGAGCTCCCCCCTCCCTACGAGCGGCTGCTGGAGGAGGCGGGCCGCAGCGAGGCCCTCATTACCCTGCTCACCGATCGCATCGACCCTCCCCTCATGGACGCGGCGCCCCGTCTGCGGGTGGTCAGCAACGTGGCCGTGGGCTACGACAACATCGACGTGGCCGCCGCTACCCAGCGGGGCATCCTGGTGGCCAACACCCCCGGCGTCCTCACCGAGACCACCGCCGACTTTGCCTTCGCCCTGCTCATGGCCGCGGCCCGCCGCGTGGTCGAGGGCGACCGCGCCACCCACGAGGGGCGCTGGCGCACCTGGCACCCCTCCTTCCTGCTGGGGCAGGACATACACGGCGCAACCCTGGGCATCGTCGGGCTGGGGGCCATCGGGCTGGCGCTGGCTCGGCGGGCTCGCGCCTTCGGCATGCGGGTGCTCTACCACGACAGCGTGCGCAGACCGGAGGCTGAGTCGGACCTGAACCTCGCCTTCGTCCCCCTCGATGAGCTGCTGCGGGAGGCGGACTTCGTCAGCGTGCACGTGCCCCTTACCGATGAAACCCACCACCTGTTCGGCAGGCGCGAGTTCCGCCTCATGAAGAGAACCGCCGCGTTCATCAACACCTCCCGGGGCCCTGTGGTCGACGAGGCTGCCCTGCACCATGCGCTCCGCTCGGGAGAGATCGCCGCCGCAGCCATCGACGTGACCGAAGTAGAGCCGCTGCCCGCGGACAGCCCCCTCCTAGACCTCCCCAACCTTATCGTTACCCCCCACATCGCCAGCGCCAGCGTCGCCACCCGCGCCCGCATGGCAGACATGGCCATCGACAACACCCTGGCGGTCCTGCGGGGAGGCTTGCCGGAACATTGCGTGAACCCCCAGGCCGCCGCCAGGCGACCTTGACAGGCCCCCGGCGTCGGCAGTATCATAGTTTGAAGCCTGGAAGGGCTGCATGAGGCCGTTTCCGAAAGGAGGGGACTCATGATCAGCGATCGGGTTCGTTGGGGGGTGTGGCAAGTCGACAGGTGAGGCCCTGTCAGGCATGACAGGGCGTCCCAGACCCGGTGGGCCCCGCCACACCATTCGGGCACGGGCTGATATTGACGAATGACCCGAGCCCTCTGGGGGTTACCCATTCGTGGGGCCTGCCGAACACCCAAACAACAGAATATTGAACTAGGCTTAAAAGCCAACCCGGTAAGGGGTTGGCTTTTTTGCTATGCTTAGACCGAACTTCGATGGCTCTCTCTCGCCGCAGCAACCTTTGGCTTGCAGACACCCTCTGGAAGCTGGGGGGCGTCCAGTTCGGTGACTTCACCCTCGGCAGGAGCACCGTCCACTCTCCTGTCTACATTAATCTGCGCCTCCTCATCGGCCACCCTACCGCCCTCTGGCGCGTGGCGCACGTCCTCTTGGACGAGCTGCAGACCCTCCAGCAGATGCGGCATCCCCTGGTGGCCCCCTTCGACCTCGTAGCGGGCGTTCCCTTCGGCGGCCTGCATGTAGCTACCGCCTTCTCCCTGACCGCCAAGGTCCCCATGGTCTACCTGCACCCCCGCTCCGACGGCCTGGGACAGGACATCGAAGGACTGTACAGCCCCAGCCAGCGCGTCCTCATCATGGACGACCTCATCACTGGCGGTGGCAGCATCCTGGAGACGGCCTTGCATCTGGAGGAATGCGGCCTTCTGGTCAGAGACGCTGTGGTGCTAGTGGATCGGCAGCAGGGAGGCCGTGAACGCCTGCGGCGGCAGGGCATCAATCTTGTTGCCCTCCTCACCCTGGAGACCCTCCTCAACTACCTGATGTCCAGCCGCAAGATCCCCAAAGACTGGCACCGCAGGAGCATGGACTTCTTGGAATCCCACCACGGCGACGATCTGTCCTAGGAAGACAATCGCCGAATTCGCTCATTGACCCAAGTGACTTGCGATGCTACACTCCGGCCACTGGCAAGAGAGCCCGTGCAGGAGGTGATCAATGAAGCGTGCATGGACGTACCTGTTGCTCGCCGCAGCTCTGATGGCGGGAGTGCTTCTCCTGGTGGCCTGCGGAGAGGAAGAGGAAGAGGCAGCCGACGAGACGCCGGCTGCCGCCGAAACGGCAGCTCCGGCCGACGCTGAGACCGAAGAGGCCGTCGTAGACGAAGAGGAAGAGGAGGCGGAGTTCGCTCCATCCGCCCTCGAGGATCTGGATAGCTACCGCTACAAGGTCGAGATGAGCATCGAGGGGACGGGAGAAGACATAGAGGGCCTCGAGGGCGCCTTGGGAATGAGCGAGGAAGGAGCCTTCGTAGCTCCGGACAGCTATCAGTCCAAGTGCAGCTTCGACCTGGGACCGCTCAGCATGGAGGAAGAGGTCATCAGCATCGCTGGTGAGACCTGGGTCAGCAGCGACGGCGCTTCCTTCGAAGAGGGCGAGCCCACCTTCTGCACCGGCGAGTTCATGCCCGGTGAGATCGCTGGCGGTCTGTCCCCGGAGGATATCAGAGGCCTGAAGGGTGAGAAGGAGGAGGTCAACGGGGTCAACGCCGTCCACTACTCCCTGGACAAGGCGGAATTCGAGGAACTGCTCGCGCTTGCTTTGGCTCTGGGCGGGGAGGACGTGGAAGGGCTTCCCGAAGACGTTGACGTCAGTATTGACCTCTGGCTCGCCGAGGATGAGGGCTGGCCTGTCAAGACGATCTTCGAACTGAGCGGCGAGCAGGACGGCCAGGAGTTTAGCTTCAAACTCGAGGCCAACGTTACCGATGTCAACTCCGACATTCAGATCGAGGCCCCCTAAGGCCTCTCCAGCATAGGAAAAAGGGGAGGGGCCCCGCGGGGCCCTCCCTGCATCTTCCGGACGCCCCTACAGCAGCCTGCGAATGGGCTTGCGCCCCGGCCGAGGGTCGTAGTTGGCCTTGAACATCTCCAGCTTGTCCCGCTCGATGAGATACTTGCCCGCGAACAGGACAGCAGGCACCTTCTTTTGCTTGATCAGGCGCCGCAGGCTCTGGGGGTGGATCCCCAGGAGACGCGCCGCCTCCACCAGGTCCAGATAATTCTCGAAAGGGCTGTCGACCATCCTTCTTGCTCACCCCTACGTCGATGGTAAGACGCTAAAACACATGACTAATTCTATCATGACCTGTCAAGAGCGCGAAAGGCCCGAGCCGCCATCAGCGCCACGCCTCCTTCCTGCCCGGGGCCGAAGCATCCCGGCTTGGGATCATCGTCCGTGCCCATTGAGTCCGTTGGGCTCTTGGCAAAAGGGCCGAGGGACCTTTATCGTGGCGGCATCGCAGGACGCATTGCAGCGTCCACACGCGGGGGCGAGGGTCACGCTTTCCTGGCCTGGGAGAAGGATGCTCATACATGGCCACTCTGACTGCTAGCTACGTCCGCGCCTCGTCGCAGGCCCTTGTCAATCCGGATGCTCCGGAGTGGGACCGGCCCGCAGAGACCATCGAACTCGACCCCAGCCCCCTGGAGACCCAACCATCGGATTACGTGATCGCCGCCTGGGAAGGACGGGAATACGGGCGGGTCACACAGGTCCGGGTGAGGCAGTTGCACAACGGCCAGGCAATCTTCTTCCTGCTGGAGTGGGACGACCCCCACAAGGACACCGAGATCACCGACATCGACAAGTTCACCGACGCTGCAGCGATCATCTTTCCCACCAGGGGGGACGCCCCGCTGCTGGTAATGGGGAGCGAGGATCAGCCGGTGAACCTCTGGTACTGGCGGGCCGACTGGGAGCAGCCCAGGAGTGTCGGGGCGGTGGGCCATTCCACCACCGTCCGTTACCCGGGCGATGCCCTCGCCGCAGCATCCGCCTGGAGGGACGGGGTGTGGCGGGTGGTCATAGGCCGTGTCCTCGAGGTAATACAGACCAGCCCCGAGCCTACCGCAGAGGTGGCGGAACTCGCTCCTGGCACAAGCGTGAAGGTCTCCTTCGGGGTGTGGGAAGGCTCCAACCAGGAGCGCGGAGGCATTAAGGCTATCTCCCAGGTCTGGCATGAGCTGAACATCGAGGCCTAAGGTCGCACGACCTTGAGGAGGCAATCATGCCCCAGGCACCCGAGGTAGACAGGCAACTGGCAGTGGTGTTCGACACGAACAAGTGCCTGGGCTGCCAGACCTGTACCATCGCCTGCAAGACCCTCTGGACCCACCAAGAGGGCATGGAGTACCACTGGTGGAACATCGTAAACACCAAGCCCGGCCGGGGCACCCCTCGGGACATCGACCAGATGGGCGGGGGCTTTCGGGACGAGAAGACCTACCCCGGCCAGCTTCCCACCCGCGAGACCTTCGGGGAAGCCTGGGACTACAACTACGACGAGGTGCTGGGGGTCGACAAGGAGGGGCTTCCGAGCCCCTCGGGTGGCCGCGGCAGCACCGCCTTCCTCCACCCCAAGGGAGGCGAGCCCGTCTGGAGCCCCAACTGGGAAGAGGACCAGGGAGCCGGCGAGTACCCAAACTGCTACTACTTCTACGTCCAGTTCATCTGCAACCACTGCACCAAGCCGGCCTGCCTGGAGGCCTGCCCCCGCGCCGCCATCTACAAGCGCATGGAGGACGGCATCGTCCTCATCGATGAGGAGCGCTGCAACGGCTACCGCTTCTGCCTGGAGGCCTGTCCCTACAAGCGCATCTACTTTAACCACCTGCAGGTCATCGCCCAGAAGTGCGTCCTGTGCTTCCCTCGCGTGGAGCAGGGTGTCGCTCCCGCCTGCATGCGTCAGTGTCCCGGACGCCTCCGCTTCTTCGGCTACCTGGACGATGAGGATAGTGTCGTCTACAAGCTGGTGGAGAAGTGGAAGGTAGCGCTTCCCTACCATGAGGACTGGGGCACCTCACCCAACGTCTTCTACGTGCCGCCGCTGGCCCCCTACCGATTCAACGAGGTAGGCGATATCGACGAGGAGAACCCGCGTATCCCCGTGGAGTATCTCATCGAACTCTTCGGTTCGAAGGTGAAGCAGGCTCTCGCCACCCTCCGCAAGGAGATGGAGAAGACCCGCAGGGGGGAGCGCTCGGAGCTCATGGACATCCTTATCGCCTACAGGTGGAAGGACAACTTCGGGGGCTTCGACCGCGACCCGGCCGAACTGGACCGGCCTACCGTCAAGGACTGAGAGTACGCCGGTGACCCGTATCGAAGGTCTCACCACTGTCGAGGAGCACCAGGCAGCCAGTCGCAGCCGTTTCTACCAGGCCCTGGAACGTGCCTTCTCCTTCCCCCAGGTCACCTTCTACCAGGCGGTACGAGCAGGCCAGTTCTGGAGAGAGCTCCTTGAGAGCGGCGCCGGCCTTCCCTACAAACTCGCCTTGGAGGAGCGCTCAGACCTGGGCCCAGCGGGCGCCTCAGTCAGCTACGAAGAGTTCCAGGCCGAATACATCCGCCTGTTCGATGTGGGTGTGGGCAGGCCGCCCTGTCCTCTCTACGGGGGTGTGCACCTGGGCGGGCGTAAGAAGGTGCTCGAGGAGACGGTTCGCTTCTATAACTACTTCCACCTCCACCGCTCCCAGCCGTCCAGCGAACTCCCCGACCACATCACCGTGGAGCTAGAGTTCATGCATTTCCTGGTCTTCAAGGAGGTAGCGGCCCTGCACGGCGGCCGGGATCGAACCTCTTACTTGCGGGCCCAGCGCGACTTTCTGGAGCGGCACCTGTCCCGCTGGGTTCCAAGGGCCTGCCGGAGCCTGGAGCGGCAACAGCCCCACCCCTTCTTCCTGGCGCTGATGTCCCTGACCGAGGAGTTCCTGACGCGGGACCTGGGACACGTGCGGGCCCTGCTGACCGGGCCCTCTCCCTTCGGCTAAGAGGCAGGGGTCAGGAGACACGGGCCGAGCAGGCGAGCCCTTGTCCCTTGACCCCTGACCCTTGTCCCCTCACGAGTAGGGCGGCTGTCCCTTCGGCCAGGAGGTCTCCACCTCCTGCTGGTAGATGACCGCCAGAACGTTCACCAACTCCGCGTTCTGGATGAGCACGCGCATGTCCCCGCTGATCTTGATGTCCCCCTTAAGCCCAGCCTCCACCGGGTCCACCAGGCTGGCCACGATCCCCTCGAACAGACTCGCCGGCACCCGCAGGACGAACTCAAAGCCCCGCTTGGACGGCTCCTCGGACAGCTCCCGATAGCTGGTGCAGCGCCCATCCTCCAAGGTGATGGCGAAGCGCTTCACCTCCCCGTCCCCTACGTAGGGAGAGACACCGTCGCCTATCACCTCCGCCAGCACGTTCCAAAGCCCACGCGGCGCCTGAGCCGTAACCTCCTCACTCCTGTTCAGGATCCCCTGAAGGCTGTCGTACCACTCTCGGGTGTAGATCTCCGCCATAGGCCAGTAGGACCTCCCCTCCAAAAAACCCTAGTAGTCGCGCCAGGGCTGCTGCCACACCCTGGGCAGGTTCAGGTCCTCACAGATGATCTTGAAAGCGTTGTAGCCCCCCGCAGCGCTGACCCCCCCACCGCTGGCGGAAGAGCCGCACATGTACAACCCCTCGATCTCGCTGCGGTAGTTCATGCTGCGGATGCCCCCGACCGCCCCATAGGCACCCGAACGCCCGTGGGAGAAGTCCCCCTCCGGCATGGCGATCTTCCTCTCCATGTCGAACGACGTGTACAGCTTGTCGGCGATGACGTTCTCCCTGGTCATGTTGGGAGCGTACTCCTGCCAGAGGGCCAGGAACCTCTCGTTATAGGTGCGCCGCACCTCCTCCCACTCCTGCTCGCTCAGGCAGGAGGCGCGCGGGAAGAAGAACCAGCCGTTCATGGCGTGCTTCCCCGCAGGCGCCTGGGTGGGGTCCCACAGGGAGTTCACCCAGGTGCCCGCACCCGGCCGCTTGGGCACGCTCCCCCCGTAGGCCTCCAGAATGTAGTTCGACATCTGCTCGTCGTCCTCGAAGCCCACCACCGTGTAGAACGTCTTGTTGATAGTGGGGTCCCAGCGGGCTGACTTGTACTCAGGCGCCTGATGCAGGGCAAAAGAGGGCGTCCCCAGCACGTGCTCCGGCCCGTAGCGCCACTGGGAAAGGTGCTCCAGGCGCACCGGCGTCAGGTTCTCCTGCCCCACCAGCTCCATGAAGGTCTGCCGGGGGTCCGCATTCGAGGCCACCAGCTTCCGCGCCTCCACCTCGCCGCCGTCCTTCAGGGTGACCCCCACAGCCCTGTTGTCCCTGATATTGATCCTCACCACCGGGCCACAGAAGCGCATGACCACCCCCTGCCGCAGGCAGGCGTTGGCCATGGCATGGGCCAATGTGTGCGTGCCACCCACGGACATGTAGTGGATGCCGCTCAGCCACAGCACGCACATCAGGAAGCCCGCACCGTTGCTGGCGTGGAGGTTCGCACCCCACTCGATGCACTGCCGGTAGAGGAGCGCCCTCAGCTCCGGCGTCTCGATAAGGTCGTCAATGATGTTCTTGGGGGCCCGGCCGAGCCAGTGGAGGGGCAACCCCAGCTTGCTCACCCACAGCTCCATCAGCTCCCCGACCCGCTCGCCCTCCGCCTCCCCATGCACGGGGTCCGCAGGCGGCGTGTACAGGAAGCCCGCGATGAGCCCGTCGTTCTCCATGGTGACGCGCTTCAGGTCACACCATACCTTGGCATCGTGCTCCGAGTAGCGGGCGATGCTCTCGAAGGTCTTGCTATGGTACTTGGGGTGGTAGAGGATGATGGGAGGCCGACCATCGGCAAAGGTGATCCCAAGCTGCGCCTCCGGCTGGATCATGCGCCCCCCCAGCTTCTCCAGCTCGAAGTCGTGGTAGAAAGGCATATAGTCGATGAACTCCATGTACTGGGCATGCAGGTTGTGGTGGAAGCCGGGAACGGTGGCCTCCTCCGTGTGGACGCCCCCTCCGTCCTCGTGCCGCCGCTCGAACATCCCCACCGAGAGGCCCGCCCTGGCCAGGTAGGCCGCCAGGCACATCCCGTTGTGCCCCGCACCCACGATCACCGCGTCAAAGCTCGCATCCGCCATCGCTCATCCCCCTCGCCGGCGCCCCTTCAGCATGACCAGCAGAAGCAGCCCTGCCAGTATACCCGCTACCGCCGCAATCGACCACGCCCGGAGCGGCCCGGCCGCGCCTCCTCCACCCTCCTCCGCCAGCCGCATGAACTGATAGGCCCGCAGCCCGAACAGCGGCCGACGCAGCGAGGGCCTCACCCGCAGCCGCCCCCGCAGCACCTCCCCATAGGGGTTCGCACGCCCGCCCAGCACCTCCAAGAGGAGCTGGAAGGGACCGGCGATGTAGGCGTCCAGCGGCACCAGCAGCCCGTCCTGGATGCGGATCTCCTCACCCTCGAAGCTCAGGGTGACCGCCACACCCCCCTCGTCGGCTTGCAAGCCCAGCCGCCCCCGCAGGCCCAGCGCCTCTCCCCGCTTGGCCGGCACCTCCGCCAGTGTCTGCTCCAGGTACTGATGAGTCATCTGGGCGAGGCCGCTGCTGGCCTCCCCCCCCACCAGCACCACCCGCACCTCCTGTTCCCCGCCCATGCCCTACAGCCACCACCTCTCCAGGTCATAGTCATCGGCGATGACCTGGAGGGCATTGTAAGCGGGAGCGAAGGTGACGAACCCATGGGGGTGCTGGGTGGCCCCGCACATGTACAGCCCCTCGATGGGCGTCCTGTATTGGGACATCGCCGGGAAGGGCCTATCCGTCAGCATATTCCCCAGGTCGATGAGTCCGCCCATCCAGTCCCCCTCTACCATGTTGGGGATGCGCCGGGGGATGTCCAGAGGCGTGTACACCGCCCACTCCAGAATCCCCTCCCGCAGGTTGGGCGCCTCCTCCACCCAGCGGTCTATGCAGCGCTGCCCGAAGATCGTTCCCATCTCGTCCCAGGCCTCCGCCCCACCCGAGGCCAGTCGGTACGGCGCGAAGTGCCGGATGAGCCCCGTGTAGAAGCCATCGGGGGCGTCGGCAGGGTCGAATATGGAGTTGACCGCACAGTTGGGGCATGGGTCCGGCAGTTTCCCCTCGCGGATGGCACGCCAGTGCCCGTTGAGGTCCTCCAGGCTCTCGTACCCTACGTTCAGCACCCAGGCCTGGTTGATGTCCGGGTCAAACTCCGCGGCCCGGTACTCCGGCACGCGGTCCAGGGCCAGGTGCGCGCTGAAGAAGGACCAGTCCATGCACGGGTAGGCCTCGATCCCCCCGACAAAGTCTTCGCTCAGCCGCTCGCGCCCCACCATCTTGAAGAAGGTCTGCTCCAGGTCGATGGAACTCGCCACCAGATGCCGCGCCGCGACCTCGCTGCCGTTGTAGAGGCGCACGCCGGTACTACGCCCGTTCTCGGTGAGGATCCCCTCCACAGGCGTGCTCAGGAAAACCTGCCCCCCAGCATGGGCAAAGGCCTCCCACAGGGCGTGGGCCAACTGATGCGAACCCCCCACGCACACGTGCCAGTTGTCCATCTTCCCTACCAAGAGAGGATAAGACACTGCCAGCCCCACGCGGTCGGTCGAGTAGCCGGAGTAGGCCGCCTGCAAGGCCAACTGCACCTTCACCTTCTCGCTCTCGAAGTGCTGGTCCAGAAACTGATTAATGCTCATGTTGCGCAGGTGGACTGACAGGAACTCCGCCTTATCCGCCACCTTCCAAACTACCAGTGCTTTGGTTATGTCAAGCAGCGGAATAGGCGGCGAATACATCAGCGTCCGCAGGATGAGGTCCATGTAGCCCTTGACCTCGTTGTACAGCCTGCGAAAGGTCTCCGCATCCTTTTGCGAGAAGCGGGCCATGGAGGCATAGGTCTTCTCCATATCGGTATGGACGGTGAGGGCGGTCCCATCCCCGAAGACGCTGCCCATCTGCACCGGTGGACGAACATACTCTAGGCCATGCTCCTCAAGCCTCAGGTCCTCATAGACCGGGCAGACCCCCACCAGGGTATGGTAGTTGCAGTGGACGTTGTGCAGGAAACCCGGACGGGTCAACTCCTCCGTGCACAGACCCCCGCCCTCCTCCAGCCTCTTCTCGAAGATGGCCACCTCCCACCCGCACCTGGCCAGATACGTTCCCAGGGCCATGCCGTTGTGGCCTGCACCGATGATGATGGCATCGAAGGTGGCGTCCGCCATGCTCTCCTCCCGCTTGAGGCCGGGGCAAACCAAGGCCAACCGCCCGGACCGGCCCGCCTGAGAGTACAACAAATAGGCAGCCAGCCCAAGCTGCTACCCCGGATGCCTACAGTAAGCGACAGAGCGTCTGCCGCCGTAAGGGTCCTTTGAGCCAAATCGCTAAGGCCGTTCGGACCGAATGACCACCCCCAGACACTTCCCAGCGCCCACGAGGGGAAGGCCTACGCAGAGGCCCCCGGCGGGTCTACCACCTGATAGTAGCCGCCGTGAGCACACCGGCGACAGAGGACAGTGCCGTTCACGTGCACTTCGCGGCGGTCGCTGACCTCCTCACCGCATCGCTCGCAGATGACCCGCGAGATGGGTGGGCCCGGCAGATCCTCGGCGGGCAGGGATACCCGCACCCGCCGCACCACGAAGAGGTCACCGTCAGGGAGGGAGCCATAGAAGGCCATCTGGGCATCCTTCCCAGATGCCTGCGGTCGCAAGCTTACGGCCCGCTCCCGCAGTCCGGCCAGGGCGGCAACCCGTACGGCTTCGCCGGAGGCGGTGTCCACGAAGGTAGCAGCCATCTTCCCGTAATCAACGTGCTTGAGGCTGCGCCTGCCCAGGCGACAGCCGGTGACCATCTGGATGGCATCGGCGGCACACCGGTCCATCTCCACGAACACGACGAGGCGCTGGTCATCGGCAGGGTCCTCGATGCCCAGCTCGCGGCAGCCCAGCATGGCCATGCGTACGCCCAGCACCTGGCCGGCGCAAAGGTGACCGTGCGAGACCCGCGCCTCCGCCAGTAACTCCTCGAAGCTTCGCACCGC
>Ga0209979_1000701_pt1 | contig 42599 bp, 39 predicted proteins | sample AnhtaG_FD_183114 | JGI IMG/M metagenome (GOLD analysis project Ga0209979, IMG submission 183114) | Deep subsurface microbial communities from Anholt, Denmark to uncover new lineages of life (NeLLi) - Anholt_01485 metaG (SPAdes) (version 2) | ecosystem: Environmental > Aquatic > Marine > Oceanic...
AATTTGGAAAATCGTATACTTCAATTCATTTTTAAGACGTACGTTTACATTGGAAATTAAATCCAATTGTCTTGTATTTGAAGCCTTCGTCAATTTTTCATAAATTGTGTCTAATCTTTTTCCCATGTCTTTTATTAAGTCCTCAAATAGCTCAAGTTCGTCATCTAATTCAAACAAAGATATTGTTAGATATTGAGTGCCATCGGCTAATTGCTTGAAGTATGAAGAAACTTGGTAGGGTGTGTCTTTTAAGTGACCCGTATAGTAATTACTAAATCCATATTTCATCCCAAAAATGCCAACGGTATGTTGATAAAAATTCGCAAAAATATCATTTTCCATTATCAACCCTGAAAAATTATTTTCATCAAATTTTTTATTCGAAAAAACTAATTGAATAGGACTGAATTCGGGATTTATCTCACCAGTCGTTTCGTCCTGATTTAGATTAAACTGAAATGTTAAAATACCTTGAATCATTTTAATTTTGCCTCTATTTTTATAATACTTGAGTAATTAATTAAAATATGTAATATTATGTCTTAAGTAATTTATTTAAATAAATATTTTGAAATTTATTTTTGATATTATCAACAATTATAAGTATAACTAGCCTTATTTATACCTAATATAATTTAAAATTTGAAAACCAACAGACCATGCAGATAAAAAACAAATTAAATAATAGATTGATTTTATACATCCTCCTCGCAGTTATTATTGTCAGCATAATGTTTCCAAGCATAAATTCTTTTAATCTGTTAAATCGCAAAACTGATGTAAAACTTAAGACTTCTGGAACCACAGAACATCTAAATGAGCTTTGGCTCGAAAATCCGACATTTGAAGATCCAATTGAGCCAACGTGGTATCCAATTATTCAAGGAGATCTATCAGATGTATATACATCTACAAGTACAAATCAAGCAAATACAATTATAGTAGGAGACTTGCGAGAAAAAGAAGTTCTTCTCAATAATGCAACTCAACTAAACTGGATGGCTTTTGAAAAGAGTGACTTGGAAATCGTGCCTCAACGAGTTTCTTTTCCCTACTACGGTGTAGATGATGATGGAGCCTGGTGTAGTCATTGGTGGTACGAAGGAGAAAGTGGTGGACAACCAAAAAATACTCCACGTATGCATTGGAAAACAAATGTGAGTATGCCCGTTGATATGTCTGATTATATCATTACATCACTATCATTTAGCGCAATAATTAATGCCAGCGTAGACCAAAATATTGATGTGGCGGGTGATACTACTGCTAGGTGGATCCCTGGCCCATCGGTCAGTATAAATCAATTTCAAACCTATGATTATGCTCAATTTTATGTCGAAGTAACAACTTTGGATGTAGATGAGTTGAATACTTACAGAATTGCATTTAATCAGACGAGTGTACTAGGTAATGATACCCTTTCTTTTTACGATATAGAAGGAGGTATTGGAGCTTATGAAGAGCAAGCAATAATAGATGCTATAAACAATGTTTTAGCAGTAGATTCGGGTCATAATAATTTTACTATTGTTTTAGGAATTTATATGTATTGCGAAGATAATAATTCTGGTACGGATCGCGATCATTGGGACGATTTGCGCTTTAAATTTCTTAATTTAACATTTTCATATGAAAAGAAGATAAATCAATTTACTTTCGGCTCATGGGCTCAAGATCTAAGCGAAATAAGTGGTTCTAATATTCAAATAACTGATGCAAATCTTAATTTTGAATATAAAATCGATAAAAATTGGACAGAATCATCTCAAAATTCTCAAATTAGGATTTTTATTAATGAAAGAAAATTCGAACAGACTATAAGCTTAATAGATTATGTTTATTCAAGTTCCTTTCAAGAAGCTAGATCTGGAGGATATGATATTACGGAAATAATGTTACCCTATGAAAACTTTACACTTTCAATCCAAGTATTTCTAGCTGAAGATTTTGCATTAGATAGTGATATAACTATTTCTATAACTGATGTTTATCTGTACATATCTTATACTGAGACTTTCACAGATCCCATATTAGAAAATTGGTTATTTGTGGGTTTGTTCATTATCGCAGTAATGGTTGCTACAACTTTAGCAGCTTATCTTATTGCTTACCAGATGTATTTGAAATATCCTATCCCCGTTAGAAAAGTGAGAAAGTATAGAAAGACTCTATATCGTGACAAAACTCCAAGCGTTGGTATTGTTAATCAAAAGAGATCCTTTGGAAAGAATTACAATAGCGCATTGAAAAAGACTGATAAGCTTTTAAAAGGCGCTCCGATGAATGAAAATACAATGAAAAACAAACCACTCGTTAAATAAGAAGGAGAATTACCAAAATAATTTTTTTTTTTAGTTTTAATTTACATTTTTAGTAGAATTTATTCTCCACATATATCTATCTAATAGTTTTCTATCAATATAATTTAAAAGGATATTATTCATATTATATATATCATAAAGATTGCTTTGTTATCTTGTTATAAGGATTTCAATTATATAGAGATTAAAAAAAGGGTATAATGGTTATGAGAATAAATAGATCAAAAAAATTAAAAATAGCTATTTTATTAACACTATTAGTCATAATTGCTGCGAATACATTTGTATCAGATTTTTCATCGAGTAATTTAGTTGGAGATGAAATTGATGAATCAATGGATTCACTTAAAAGAAATGACCTATCATTCAATAATGAGTTTACTGGCGCAGGAAGTGCATGGAATGTAACTCATTGGGCGAATAGAACAGATAGTAACATGCCAGTAAGTTTTGGAAATGACACAAGTGATACTATTGGTATTCCCTTAGGTATTGGATGGGCGGGTTATAGGTTAAATGCAACAATTAATAATTTATATGATGAAAGGAATTGGATTAATGGTACTTTTGAGTATGGCAATGATGATGGAGATTATTCTGATAATGATGACGATACTAACTGGATTACAAATGGTTTTCAGAACTGGTCATTCTATTCCTTTGATGGTGGCTCATTTACAAATCTAATGACTGGTAATTATCTTGATTCTACTTATGGGGATAGTGATGGACATGATTGTTTGGAAATTGACTTTCAAGGACAACACGATGTAGGATGGGAGCGATATGATCAAGGTGATAGAGCATGGTGGAATAGTTCTTTTCAAGTACCGAGAGGTAATGTTATTGATAGCGAATTAAAATTTGATGTAAATCCCAATTATCTCGGTAATTTTGATTCTTGGAAATTTGCCATATCAATTAACGGCATTCAAGTTTATTCTATTGGTTCCTATACTTTAAAACAAATGGCAGGAGAGGGAAATTGGCTTACAATTACTATCCCTCAAACTTTATTTCAAAACCAGAGTATTTATGCCAGTCCATTAGATGGAACTGATTTAGCAATTGAAATTTCCCTAGAGTATACTGCTGATAGTGCCTCATACAGCGATGGATTTACTCATATTGATCATCAAGAAATATTCATTGATAATATTGAACTGAAGATAAAAGCAGAAACCACACCCTCATTAATTAGCTTAAAAATGAATAATACTAGTGTAAACGATATAGATTGGGGAGAAGGTACAATAGAACTCTACGGAAATTGGAAAGATACTAATAATGTCATGGGTAATTTCTCGAGTGATGATATTTGGGGTCTCGGAAGTTATGATATATCATTTCTCGCTGACTTAAATTTATATACAATCAAAAAAACGCCAAGCACTTACTACGAAACGAATTTTGCATCAGAGGGCACGTCATTTTCAGTCTCAAATAGTACTGTTGTAGATTGGAGTAGTTATGCTTATTTTGCTGTACCATCTGGTTACAAAGAAAACAATTTTACCCTCACATTTCCTACAGATGTTACAATTACATGGGTGTCTGAACCTCAACAACCTACAACAAATAGATTGGCTCAATGCGATACAACCACTCCGGGAGTTCTTTTCATTCCTGTAGACGCAATCTCCGTAACTCCAGATGGTTTTTGGAAATTTGAAGGAACATCTTCCAATTATTTAGAACAATTGACGATATATAAAAATTCCACGAATTCACCTACGGGTGTAGATTGGGTTCAAAATCATGAATTTTTAAGTGGAGACTATATAAATATTACTGCAAAAGTAAATCCAAGTCCTTTAGTTTCAAGTTACATAACACAAACCAATGCTATAATGAATATAAGATTTCCAAATGGTACAATCTGGACTGCTAAGAATCAAATCACGTCATGTGATTCTAACGGAATGGTATATTTTGACTACTTTCAAGTGCCTTTGAATACTCCTAATTACGAAGTAGGAGAGTATGACGTGATAATTACATGGAATAATTCCTATTCAAATTTTGGTTTAAATGAATCAGGAGTTATCCACAAAAAGTTTACAGTTAACCACTTTTCAAGTTTAACGCCAGATCAATCTTATTACCCTGACATTCTTGAAGGATCTACTATAAATTTAATAGTATCCTTTACCGACCGCGAAAATGGAGACGCTATTGAAAACGCTATTTTGTATCTCCATAACTTTACAGGGGGCATAGAATATTTCAATGAAATTAATCCAGGTTTCTATGCGTTATTAGACTTCAATACTACTGGAGGGGTTGCTGGAGATAATTTATTAACAATATATGGAAATTCATCTCTTTATGAAAATAATGCTGCGAATGTGTCTATTAATTTGATATTAAAAACTTCGCTCGTTGCTGAGGAATTTCCATTCTTGCAGGCTACTTGGAATGATAATTTCACAATTCATCTAAATTATACTGAAGCTAGCACAGGGAATGGAATAAGTACATCGCCAACAAGTAATTGGTTAGGAGAATATTCAACAGTCATGGTGTCTCCTGGTCTTTATAATATGACATTTTCCACCTCAGTATATGAAGTGAATAAAATCTATTCACTGGTAATAGATGTTAATGAATCTAACTATGAACTTCAAACTATCTTGCTTAAAGTAGAAATTACTGAGAGGGAAACATATATAGATGAAATAACTCTTAATGGAGATGTTAAATTAGCCGATAAATCAATTACATTGACTTCGGGTGAGCTTCTAAATATTTCAATCAAATACAAAGACAAATCCTTAGATAATTTCATCAGTGGTGCCTCTGCAATAATTATTGGAGGAAGTATTTCTGACAATTTTACCGAGAATTTAATATTTAATCATTATGAATTTGTGTTTAACACATCAGAATTGCAAATCGGTGCTACCTTCCTAACCATCTCTGCTCAAATACAAAATTATAGTGCCTCCGCTGATGTGATAACTGTTTACATTGGTGAAAGGGGTACTACTTTAGATGTACTATTAAATGGTACTACCTATCCAGATAATTATATCAATATAGAGGTTTGGGAGTCAATCAACATTACAGTGAAATTTAATGACTTAATCACTGGAAATTTTCTAACTAATGCTGATATTGAACTATTAGGACATGGTAATTTCACTGAAAGCCTTGGTTTAGAACAATATACGTACATTTTGAATGCAAGTTTATTAGAACAAGGTATTGATATTCTAAATATAATAGCGCTAAAAGACAACTATGAATCACAACCGGCTCAAGTGACGGTGGAAATCACTGAAAGAAAAACAGATATTCAACTGTATTTAAACGGAGTCAATAAAACAACAGATCCCTTTTTAGAAATCCCAATAGGAACCATACTGAATATTACTATAATATTTTCCGATTTATTGTATAATTTTATTAGCGGAGCAGATGTAGTTTTGCTTGGTGAAGGTTTAGATACTAATTTAACAGAAATTATCAGCTTAAATCATTACACTTTATTGTTAAATACTAGGCAGTTAGATATCGGCGTGAGATTATTAACCATATTAGCACAAAAGAATAATTACCAAGTTCAAACTATAGATATTAGATTAGATGTGCGAAGAATAAAAACAAATATTAGCACATTGTCAGGGGCGAGTATCATTAATATTAGTCCAGGGCAACCAGTACACTTGGAGATAATCCTTACTGATTTAGATTTTGGAGGTAGTATTTTAAATGCGAGTTTATTCTATCGATGGGCTCTTGATGATGGTATTATAGAAGATCTCAATAATGATGGCATATATGAGGTAACAATACTTAATATCCCTGATGGCTCTTATACGTTCACAATAACTGCTTTCGCAGGAGATGATTATGATTTTGAGAGGTTTGAGATAACCGTCACGGTAATTCGTCCATCCGAAGAAACTCTTTTGTTTCTGATTTTACTGATAGTATCAAGTATAGCAACAGTAAGTGCTTTAACTTACCTCTACTTATATCAAAAAGTATTTAAATATCCTAAACCTGTCAGAAAAGTTAGGAAATACAGTAAAACGCTTAGAAAAACAAATGATCCGAGAGTTGATATTACTGCTAGGGAAAAAGCATTTAAAGTAGAATACCAGAATGATCTAGCTAAAACTTCAAAACTCTTAAAAGGAAAACCAACAGAAATAACTTCAAAACCAAATAAAATGTTAAAAGAACCTATTGAAGGTTCTGATAAGTAGAAAATCTAATTACTGAATATAATTTTTTTTTATATTTTTTTTTCACTCTCTTTTTTTTCATAAATTAAATTGAAATAGAATTGAATCTTAAATGATTGTAAAGATGAGTTCAAATATTAAAATTTTTAGATTAGACTATTCTGGTAGCTTTGAGGAAATCGCTCCAGAGAACTTGTTGGATAAATTCAATCTTTTCAATATTTTAACTATTTATGTTTTTAATCAAAAACACATGTATGTGTGGATCGGAAAGAAGGTCTCACAGAGCTTAAAAAGTCATATTCCTCAAATTCGAGGAGCTATTTCACGGGAGCATCCTGAATTGCAAATTCTTAGAAATCTTACTATAGAATCAGGATTGGAAACTCCAGAATTCTTAAATATTATCGGTATTGAAGAAGAAATTCTTAAATCCAATATTAAGAAGTTAGAAGTAAGATTATTACCTGTGCTTTCTGAAATAAGCAGATTGAAAGAGAAATCTGACAGATTTTTCATTGTAAGCAACTATGGAGAAGCTATTAAGCTTGCTCAAAAAATTGTTGATTTAGCAAGAGAGATTAAGGATGATTCGCTCGAACAAGATCAAATCAGTTTTATCAAGGAAGCTCATATAAGAGCTCGTGCAAGTGAAATTCTTAATGAAATTGAGAAAGTCTGTAAGGAATTAACTAAGAAATTTAACCAATTAGTAGAAACAGAGAACTATGAAGAAGCTCGTACTATAGTTGAAGAATTCAAACAAAAATACGCAGATAAATATGAGCTCTCTTCCATACCGTTAGCTCAACAGTTATTATTGAAAGAAGAAAATATGACTTATAGGTTAAAAATCGAGCAAGATAAAATTTTAAAGAATATTGATAATTTTTCTGAAAAATATGGAAAGAGTAGGAATATAATATTTTTAAGAGACACTAAAAAATTTCTTGTTACTATCCAAAAGTCAAGTCAAAAATTCTTTGATAATAGAATCAAAGATAAAATGGAGCAGCTGAAAAGTAAATATATTAGCGTTAAAAAGGATTTAAGGTCTAATTTAAGTAAGTTAAGTGAATCTGCTCTAGAATGCATGAAAAATGGGGAATTTTCTAATGCTTTAGGAATCTATGAAGAAATTGTCCGAAATTTAGAATTAGATAACTAGTAAAAAGCGGGTGAATGATCATTAATAATAATGCTGAGGAAGGAACGGATAATAAAAGAAAACTAGAGGTATTATCTAAAATTGACGATTTAAAAGTGATTGCAAATAATCACTATCTAATGGGAAGATTCGACGAGGCTATAAAAGTTGCTGAAGATATTATGGATATTGCAGAACAAGCCAAGTTATATTCTGTTGTTAGAGAAGAAGGTGAATACATCTCTAATCTTTATAAACAAGCTAAAAGTAAGCATAAATTTATCGTCATCAGAGACGATTTCGAAGGTTTAGAAGAGGAATTTAATAAGCATATAGAAAAAGGAAATATTGAAAAAGCTCATGATTTAGTCCAGACATTTAAGCAATATTATGAAAAAAATATTGACCTAAATTCTTTTAATAATGTAAAGGAGTTTTTATCACGAGATTCAAAAATATGGAATGAATTCAGTACAAAGGAACAAAATATAATTAGGCAGTTGGGCGCGTTAGAAATACAATTTAATAGTTATATTAATACTAATAATCTTTCTTTAGCGGGAGAAACATTAGAAAACGCGAAAGTGCTTCTAAGAAAGCTTACTAATATTGAAATCCTTAAAAGGTGGGAAACCTCCGAAACGAGTTATTTAGAATTAAGAAAAAACTATGTTCTTAATGAAATTATTGAGAAAGATTTAAATGAAGTATCAAGATTAACAGAGAATTACGAATTTGATAAAGCTAAAAGAATCCTCGATTCTAAAATTGAATACTTAGAAAATGAGGGGCTTACAGAATATGACAAAGAAATAAAAGCAAAGAAGAAAAATATTCTTGATGCTGAAAGTAAATACCTCAAATTAGAGGACGATTTAAAAGCTTTAGAAGTTCTCATTAAGGATAATATTGCAAATAACCATTTTAAACAAGCTATAAATAATATCAGTCAAATTATAAAAATATCCCGGTTTATTGGTAAAACCAAAAACATTGAGAAATTTATTGAATACATAGATATCCTTGAAAATAAAATTAAGTTGGTTGCAGAAGCTGAAAAGATTGCAAATATGGTTAAAGAATTAAATTCACAAGCAATTTGGGCTTTAAAAGTGGAAGAGTATGATAATTCTCTACTTATTTTTAAGGAGATTATAGAATTAATCAAAACCAAAAAACCACAATAAAAAAACTCAAAAAATTCTTCTTTATTTTGATGGAACAATCAAATTTTATTTTCGTGTTAATAACCATTTTAATTAATACAAACTCATCCTTATTTTTTTACCGAACATATAAATACTACAATAAAGAATATATGTTTTGGATAGAAATTGATCCAGAAGATCACATTATTGAATGATGAGGGTATACCTATATTTTTCCATAATTTTAGTGGTAGTTCAAATGAGGATGAAAATTATCAACTGATTGCGAGTTATTTCGACCAGATATGCAGATTTACAAAATATGGGTTTAAAGAAAGCTTGAATACATTAAGGATGAATAAAAGTGTATTCTACTTTTATACTCATCCTGCATCAAATTATCATCTAATTATTAAGTGCGATAGTAGAGTAGATAAGAAAAAACTGAAAAAAAGAAATCTTGATAGTATTGCTGTTAAAGTCTTTGATAAGTTTTTAACTAAATTCCAAAAAGAATTGAACAATTTTAATGGGAATTTTTCTCAGTTTAAATCGTTTTCTTCAGATATACACGAGATTGTAAGATCGAAAGGATTTTTGCGAGGTTATGAACTAAACCCAAGAATATCTAGATTTTAATGCAAGCTACCAAGAGAGCATCTTGAAACTCCCCGTTGATGCTAAGGTATTCTTTCAGGGTGCCCTCTTCAATAAAACCAGAATTTTTAAACATTTTAATCGATCTATCATTTTTCAAGGCTATATGGGCTTCAATTCTGTTCAGGTTCAAATGGTTGAATCCAATAATCTTTATCAAGGCTATAGTTTTCGTGCCAATTCCACGTTCCCAAAATGTTGGGAGAATCCATATACCTGTTCCTGACCGTTGATGAATCCAGTTGATATTCCAGAGACTAACAGAACCAATTTTAGTTATTTTTTGATTATCCCTTATTTCTATTACATAATTAAACTGGAGGTACTTTTCCCAAGATTTTAAATAGTTTTTTATTAATCTTTTTGAATGTTCATATGACATTAAAGGTCCAAGCGATAGATAATTTGTCATATCTCTATTTTTCAAACTCTGAAAGAAAAACGCAATATCTTCTTTTGAAATTTTACGAAGATAGAGATTGCCATCGTTTATTTCTTCAATAACTTCGATACCTCCCATTACTAATTTTATAATTAGAATAGCTTTATAAAATTATAGGAAGTAGTTCGAAAGTAATTTTATAAAAAAGAAAAAGAAAAAAAGTTTCAAATTTTATTTATATCCCTTTAAATTTGGGTGTGTCTTTTAATTTTCTTCTGCCTTTACAAACGTCACATGTTGTACCGTCTTCAAATTTACCTTTACCGCCACATTTTGGGCACTTAACTTTTCTGTTAAAAGCCATTATTCCTTCCTTAGCATCATGGGACACTTGATTGATTCCAAAACCCATTTGCTCCATGATTGTTCCTAATTGGACGTTCCTAGTTCCAAATTTTACGCATTTCTTAATAACAAACAAAGCAGTAGTAGCGGCATCTCCAAACCATTTGGCTTTCTCATGTACGAGTTTTTCAAACTCTTCCCCTGCCGGTGCAATCCAATTAGCTAACCCCCAATCAACTGCGGTTTGGCCATCAATAGGGTCTCCGGTCATAGCCAGTTGTAATGCTCTATTTGTTCCGACTCTTTCTGCCATTCGAGTAACACCTCCATTCGCAGGAAAAATACCTCTCTGAATTTCGGGTAAACCTAGGCTAGATCTATCAGAGACTATAACAAGATCGCAACATAGTACTAATTCACACCCTCCACCATAAGCAAATCCATCAACCGCAGCAATCAACGGTTTTGAAAATTGTTCCATTTCATCGTATTCGCGATGTTTAACTCTCATTGCTAATGCCATGTGCCAAGTAATATTCGGTTTTAAATTAGGATTAAAAGCACTTGCTAAATCAGCTCCAGCAGAAAAGGCAGGTTTCTTTGTAAAGTCTTTGGTACCACGTAAAACAACCGCTCGAACGCTACCATCTACTTCCATAAGTCTTAACGCTCTAGTAATTTCGGATAAAACTTGATCCGTTAACGCGTTTAATCTATCAGGTCTGTTCATTGAAATTACGGCGTAATTTCCATCAATTGTCCCTTCACGAATAACTTCTCCCTTATCGTCTAACTTTGTTGGCCATTCGATTTTAAGATGTTCAAATTCTTTTTCTGACATTTTTACTAACCTCTTTTAAGATTCTTCTAATTTTGAATTATGAATATTTAGTAGTAATTCATTACTAATTAAAAACTTTCAAATTTTTCATGTTCTTAATTTTGCTAGAACTTTGTAAGGAACAAAATTGAATAACCAAAGGACATTAAAAAAAAAAGAAATAAAATATAATCTATATTTTTAATTTTCACTTACTTTCGCATGTCAACAAAGCCACCAGACTTCATTAAATCACAAGGTCTCAGGTAATCTTTGCCAGTTTCGTCTGCTAATTCTTCAAGAAGTTTTGACCACTTCTCGTATTGTTTTTTGCCACCACCAAAAGGTCCAGGAGTGTTCATTCCAGCCATGTTCGCGTCGTCAATTACTTTGAATCCTGAAACGACTTTCTCTTCTAATAGTCGACAACCTTCGTTTAGCATAATTGCCATGATTTGTTCGACTTTAAACAATCCCGATTTTGTAGACTTATCTATTTTAGGTCTTCCTGCTGACCAATCGAAAAATCCTTGAGGTGATTTGCGTCCAAGTTTGTTTTCTTCGAACATCTTTGTAATTACTTTTCCCGGCTTAAAATCAGGAGATAAAGTTTTTTCGTAATATTTAGCTCCATGATAGATAGTATCAATCCCTACATAATCCGAGAGTTCACAAGGCCCCATTGGCATTAAACCTGCAGCATCAGCATCAATTTGTCTCCATGGAATTCCCTTTTCAGCTGCTGTATCAAATACCCAATTAAGATAAATTTGACCTGGCGCATTTAAACGATTTACTATAAATCCAGGACGATCTTTCAATACTTTAGGAACAAATCTTTTTCCTTTTAGGCAAGGTAACGATTTACTTACTTGAACACCAATATCCATTGCCTCATCAGAGCTTTTTTCACCCGCAATTACTTCTATTAATCGCATTAGGATTGGGGGATTAAAGAAGTGGACGCCAATTACTTTGTCAGCTCTATTTGTTGCGGTAGCGATTTCAGTAATGCTCATCGTTGATGTATTCGATGCTAAGATGCAATGCGGAGGTGAATTTTCGTCGCAAGTTTTAAAAACTTGTTTTTTAACATCCATTCTTTCGACAACAGCTTCAATAATAAAATCAGCGTCTTTTACTGCACTTACAAGATCTATTGATTTTTTTAAATTTGCTATTAGGTTATCTGCAGAAACATTTTCTCCTAACTTTCCCTTCGCTTCAAGTTTTTTTAACCCTTCTACAATTTTAGTCGCACCATTATCAACGAATTCATCTTTGATGTCGACTAATGTAACATTATAACCAGCCATTAAACAAATTTGAGCGGCGTTATGACCCATTAAACCAGCACCGATCATAACAATGTTTTTAATTTCAGCCATTTTTATATTTCCTCTTTAAAATTTTATTTTATTGTTTTTTTAAATCAGATTGCAATAAGTAAACTAATTAAAAATTTTTTTTAATCTTTGACATTTCGTATCTCAAAAAGTACAAATGCATGATCCATTTGAATATAATGTGGAGATTGTTTTTAGCATAATCTAAGAATCAGAAGAATTTTATACTTCGTTTATTATTATCCTCTTGAAGAAATCACTATTGTATTACTAATTTCAGATAAGTAGTGTCATATATTGCATGAAAGATAGGAAAGAGAAAATTGCAGAAGAACACATGGTGCAGCGGGTGATTGATCTTGATACAGGTAAAGATATAACGGGGGAATATATTAATCAAAAATTAAAAGAACTTGATAAGATCGGAGACTTGATAATTGATGAGGCATTCCAAGATTTTCAAAAGGATCATAATAAAAAGTCGGAAATTTATAAAGAATCCTACTGGCAAATCCATGAGAAACTCGGAATGGGTTCTATAGGTCCTGCAACAGCAGCAGCAGGCCCGTTAATGGAAAGTAAAAAACAAAAATTAGCTCAATTATTGGATATAGACGCTAAAGATATAATTTAATTCCATTTATAATGTTTCAATATTAGGATAAAAGACGATCTCTTCCACACAAACATCATTTTCGAGATCGTCGTGAAGAAAATTAATTTCTACTTTTTTTAGTTTATCTCCTAACAATTTCCTAAAAGCCGTTTCGAAATAACCTTTATTAATACGGCAAAAAGCTTTGCCCGGTTTAAGTTTTTCTCTATGGCTATAAGGATCCCGCAAAAAACAATAATTTTCTATAATTATTTTGAAATGATCTGAATATTCTTGAACTTCTCTAATTTGCATTGAGTAAAAATCTCTTAACTCAATCATTAAGATTTTTAAAGCTTCAAAAATCTCAAAATCATTTTTCTCGTATTTTTGTTTTATTATTTCTGCTATCTTTTCACCTGGTCCTGCCCCAGTTTGATACAACATTGAAAGCAAACTATTTCTTCCGAATATATCAAGAATTTTGTACACAATGGATTCAGAAATTACTTCAAATCCCTTAAGTGAATTAATATTTGATATATTATTTTGGATATTTCCATTTAAATCGTTTAAAAATTTCTCATCTATACCATTTGTTTCCATAAAGGAATCCCCTTATCCTAATTTGATGTTTTTGAACGATCAAATTCAATTCGACGTTTAAATCAAACGTGAATTTGATTTATACTTGAACTAAAAATCTTACATATAACATAGATTATAGTTTTTTAAAGTTACATTTTTTGAATAATTATCACATAAAACAAACAAATAAGAATTAAAAAACATCACGAAAGCTAAGAAGGGTTGGGAGCAATCAAATTGCTAAGAACGCTTTCAAATTCTTTGTAGTCAGGTAAGGATTCAAGACAGACTGAAACATTTTTTAAATTTTTATTCTTCTCTAAGATGTATTTCTGAATCGTTGGAATCATAATTCCAGCGCAAATCTTAGCGTTGAACCCTAAAATATCTATTGATATAGGAGGGAACGCTATTGAAGATAAACTTTCTTTATCAGCAAGATCCAACGAATTCCAGATTGCTACCATTAATTTTTTTTGATCGTGTCCTGCTCTTAAGTGAAATATAAAATTAGCATTCAAATTACCGCCAGATGTGATTACTGCTCTTCCAATTGGAACACTGGATATTTTACTTATAATTTGATTACATTCTACTTGTATTGTATGCCCCGCTTCTTTTATTACCTTACATCGCAAAGTACCGCTTGGTAAAAGGCGACTGTTTGTAGGAATTACTATTGCATCGTATTGCGCATTGATTAAATCGCCAACAAAGATCTCAATAACTGCGTTATTAATCGTTATTTGGTTCATAAATAGAATTCAGAATAGTTATATATTGTTTCAAATAGTGTTAGAAATTTTAAATATTACGACCATTTAAATAAGATATTTTACAGAAGTGTAAGCAATCCTTAAATTCCGATTGAGATTAAGGTTCATTATTCTAATTTATTTTTTATCTTTTCTTTTAGATCCTTCTTCATTAATTCTTTAATTAAAGGTATTGAATCTAGATCAATCTTATCTTGATAGTGCCTCTTAAAAGTTTCTAGAATTTCATGAGCTTGAGAAAACTGTTTAGCCTCAAGGAGAGCATTGTAGATTTTTTCAATTTTTTTGACCGCTTCTTCAATTTCTGAAACAAAAAAGGTTTCTTCTACTTTCTTAGCAATTTTTATTAAGAACTGTTGTTGTTCTTTTATATAATGATCAAACTTTGATTTTATAGCTAATCTAATTACTTTTTCTGAGTAATTGATTGCCTTATCATAATCACTTCTCATATAGGAATCATTTGCTAACTCTATTAACTCTACTATCTCTGAAAGCGTTTCTATACGAGGATTTCTAATTGCTTTCTTTTGTTCTTGATCTTTTTTCTTTTTTCGTTCTTTTTCTTTTTTTTTCATTTTATAATTTATTATAACAATTTGATATTTATACAATTTGATGTTAGCAAAATATGGAAAGGAAAATTTTAGGTTATATAAGAGAGATTATTGAACTAATCAAGACGTTTTAAGTCGTTATCTTACTTGATTAATCTCTTTAACTTTCTGGACAAGAATTTTGACATGTTCCTCTACTATTTCGAGAATCTCGAAGTATTGTTTCTTGCCAGTTTTGTAGGGATCTGGAATATTAAGGTCTTTTTTTCCCGCGCCGTTGAACTCCTTTAAAGTATATAACTTACCTTTCAAATTTTCTTTCATATCCTTAAATTTATTTCGAATCTTTGTTAATTGGTATCTTTCCATGCCAATAATAAGATCTTGTTTCTCTACCAACGATCGGGATATAGCTTTAGGTTTAAAATCTCCCATTTCAATTCCTTTAGATGTAATGTACTCGATGGTTTCTAATTGAGCGTTATCAAATACAATATGCCAACCTGCAGAATCGAACGTTACTCCTTTTAGATCGTATTTTTTAGCGTAATGTTCGGCTAATTTCTCAACCGCTGGAGTTCGACATGTGTTAGCATAACAAATAAACAGTATTCTTCTTATCATGTTTAGGATGCTCTTATTAGATCGTTAAGATTTTAATTTATTAATCTGTATAATTTTATTTATCATTTTTTCGATATTATCGTCAATAATTCTAAGAACCTTCTTATAAGTATTATTGCTTTCGTAATATGGATCTATAATATCTAAATCTTCTTTTTCTCCATTAAACTCTCTTAAAGTGAATATTTTTTTATCGATGGCAATAATCTCGCTGTAATTATCTCTAATTTCATCTGCGTGCGACTTCTCCATAGTAATAATCAGATCTTGTTTTTCAAGCAATTTACGATTGATAATTTGAGGGTGAAAATCAAAATGATCTATACCTTTAGCATTCAGATACTCTTGAGATTCGGGTTGCATGTTCGAAAAAGCATTTATGAAACCAGCGCTTTCAAAGATTAAATCAACTCCCCTTTTTTTAGCATAATCTCGTGCCAAATATTCCGCTGCCGGAGATCTTGCTGTATTTCCTAAGCAGGTTATTAAAACCTTAGAGATTTTCTTCATTGTTTTAAATTTATTCAGATTTATTTATTTTAATAATTTTTTCTATAGATTTGTGTATTCCAGCTTCAATTACTTGGAGAATTTTATTGTATTCTTCGGTGGGCATATGAATGGGATCCTCAATCTCCCAATTGTCTTCTTGCCCGGCAAATTCGAGTAACATATACACTTTTTTATCTAAATTCTCAATGTGTTTAAATTTTCTTTTCAATTTTCTTACATGATACCGAGCTTCAAATCCAAGAATTAAATCTTGTTTATTTATTAGATCTTCTGTTATATCTTTAGCAATAAAACCGTCTAAGCTTATCCCTTTAGAGATTAAATAGTTAACAGTTCCTTCGCGCGGTGTTTCAAAGTAATGGCGAATTCCAGCTGAATCAAAATTGAATTCCCGTAATTTATCTTTATAAGATGTGTTTTTGAGCCATCTTGCATAATATTCTGCAAAAACAGAACGACAAGAATTACCTGAACACAAAAAAAGCACATTATTTATTTTTGTCATTTATCTAAGAATTGCACAACATATTGTAAATTGCCATCTAAATTTTGAATGAATTAATTCGATGGTAAATTAGTTGTTAAAATGCAAAATCTTAAAAAAAAATTACGATTAAGTAGTCATAAATCGAGTAAATGGGATCGTGCATTGGTATAATTTTTCACGAAACATTCCCCCTAATAAGTAGTAACTTCAAAAACAATAACAAATTTTCTATACTAATTATTTGGTCATGATCTCATAATAAATACTTTAATTATTGAATTAAGTAGATAAGTCTTTTGAATACTAAAACAGATTTTCTTATTATAGGTGGAGGTATTGCTGGGTTATCCTTGGCAAAAAAATTAGCACATCTTACTCCAGATGATAAGATATTACTAATTGCTAAAGATAACTTAGAAGAAGGAAGTACGTATTATGCACAAGGTGGTATTGCAAGTGTTTGGAGTGATAGCGATAATTTTGAGAAACACATTCAAGACACATTAAACGCTGGAGACGGACTTTGTAACGAGAAAGTAGTGAGAAAAATTGTAACTCAAGCACCAGAAAGAATAAATGAATTAATTGAGATGGGAGTTCAGTTCACAAGAAACGATACTGGAAATTACGACCTTGGTAAAGAAGGTGGACATTCGGAAAGAAGAATTCTTCACGTAAATGACCAAACAGGCCAATTTATAGAAAAGAATCTTATAGATAACATAAAAAAAATAAAGAATCTAGAAATTAGAGAACATTGGTGTGCGATCAACCTATATGCCAGTAATTACAACTGTAATGGAGCTTATGTCTTAGATCTGGAAAGTGGAGTCATTCACAATATTGCTGCGAAAGCAACAATATTAGCAACAGGAGGAGCAGGAAAGATTTATCTCTATACCACTAACCCAGATATAGCGTCAGGAGATGGAATAGCAATGGCATATCGTGCTGGAACGACAATATCGAACATGGAATTTTATCAATTCCATCCTACTTGCCTCTACCATCCCTATGCCAAATCGTTTTTGATTACCGAGGCGATGCGAGGAGAAGGAGCAATTTTGAAAAATATTCGAGGTAAAGAGTTCATGCAAGACTACCACCCTTCTAAAGAATTAGCCCCAAGAGACATCGTTTCAAGAGCTATAGATGCTGAACTCAAGAAAACTGGAGATGATCACGTTCTTTTAGATATCGCTTCGTACAAAACACCACATTTTATCAAAAGTCATTTCCCTGGAGTATACGACACATGCCTAAAGTTTAATATTGACATAACTAAGGACCCTATACCAGTCGTCCCTGCAGCTCACTACTGTTGCGGAGGTGTAATGGCTGGAATTGATGGCTCTACGGAAGTAAAGAATTTATATGTTATAGGCGAATCTGCTTGTACGGGTCTTCACGGTGCGAACCGTTTAGCAAGTAACTCTCTGCTTGAAGGAGTAGTTAGTGCTCATGAATGTGCCAAAACCTTGGCATCATTATCTTCTAATTTAAAAATTAAAGAATTTAAGCAATGGGAACCAGGCCATGCTGTTCCATCAACAGAAGCGGTTATAATTACGCAAAATTGGGATGAAATAAGAAGATTTATGTGGAATTACGTAGGGATAGTCCGCACTAATAAACGACTTCAGCGTGCTAAAAAAAGGATTAACATGTTACAAGATGAAATCAATCAATATTATTGGGATTTTAAAATAGAAAAGAATCTTGTTGAGCTTAGAAATTTAGCTACAGTGGCTAAAATTATAATTGTAAGCGCTATCTCACGCAAAGAAAGCCGTGGAATTCATTACAATTTAGATCATCCAGACAAATCTGAGATGAGTAGGAGTACGACCATTAAAAGACCTTGGTGATTTAATTCTAAATAATCAGAGGTATAATTTTATATTTCTACTGTCATTTACTATCAATAACTTAAGTATCATTCAAATTGAATTATTATTATGTCAAACTTAGGAAAGAGTATTAGACTTGAACGATTATTTGATAGGAAAAGCAAAAAAACTATCATGATCCCTATGGATCATGGGTTAACCTTAGGAACGATTAAAGGATTGGAAAATCTAGCCAACATGGTTGATAAAGTTGCTTTAGGAGGTGCTAACGCCGTAATTGAGCACTCTGGAATGGTTGGAGCAGGGCACAGACAATATGGAATAGATGTAGGATTAATTATTCATTTATCTGGAGCAACTAGCTTGGCGCCTGATCCGAATAAAAAGGTAATTGTATGCTCAGTAGAACGAGCGTTAAAAATGGGTGCTGATGGTGTATCGATTCATATTAACATTGGAGCAGACGAAGAACCTGAAATGCTTCAAGATGCACAACGAGTAATTGAATCCTCAAGAGAATGGGGCGTACCATTATTGGCTATGTTATACCCTAGAGGGAAAAAAATTGCTGACGAGTATGCTCCAGACGTTGTAAATATAGCAGTTAGAGCCGGTGCAGAATTAGGGGCAGATATTGTAAAAACAAACTACACGGGAGATATAGATTCTTTCAAATACATTGTTAAGAGCGTTGATGTCCCTGTTATTATCGCCGGTGGTCCTAAAACGGACACAATTCATGAATTATTTCAATTAGTTCATGATTCGATACAAGCAGGAGGCGCAGGTTTAGCATTTGGAAGAAATGTCTTCCAAGCAAAAGACCCGACCAAAATTGTTAGTGCCCTTTCTAAAATCGTGCATCTTAATTACACTGTTGAGGAAGTTCTTAAAGAATATTGAATAGAGATTAGGGATATAAATTATGACTGAAGAAAAACCTATTTCCTATCCTTATTTGCTAAGACGAGCACTAAAATTATCTATTGAAGTTGCGATTGTAGTAATTCTATTATTTTTCGTACCGGAAATTATTCACTTTATCCAGTTATTATATGGTTTCTAAGAGGGGTAGTAAGGATTTTTCTGTTATTTCACGTAGCTATTCCACTCATAGTTTTTGAACTGCCATTAATTAAAAAGAAGTTCAAATTTAATAGACTTGCTCTAATTTTTAGCTCATTATTCCCGGATATTATTGATAAATCAATGTTAATCTTAAACCTTGGTTCTGGTAGAGGAATCTCACATACCATCTTATTTATAACGTTAAGTTTTATCATTTTACATATAGCAATAAAAAGAAAAAGTTACATTTCTCTCCCATTTTTAATTGGAATGGTCACGCATCTGGCACTAGACTTACCTGAGGTTCCCTTATTCTTTCCGTTTATCGAATACGATTTCTTAATGATTGATGATCCCTTATCTTATTGGTTTTACAAGCTATTTAACGATCCTTTAGTTTATTTAACTGAAATTGGCGGGATTGTTATTTTACTATTGATTTTAGTCGGAAATAAACTGTTTAGCGTAAAAGAGCTTTGGGATTACCTCAATCGAAATGTAGATTTTGTAAATTTTAAGGATAAACAGAAACCCTTTAACCTTTAAATATATACGAATTATTTTTTATTTTTATAGGTTAATTACTATTAATTAACAAAGAAGATTTAATCTTATACAAAACACCTTAATATTACCAGCTGAGATAATAATGAGCAAATCAAGCATATTGCAGATTATTGTTGATAATAGGGAAAGAAAATTAATGGCATTATTAGAAGAAAAACATCCTAACATTAAATTTGAAGCAAAACAGCTTGATGTGGCTGATATTGTCATTACTGAAGATGTAGCGATCGAAAGAAAAGAAGGTTTTGATTTTGTCTCTTCCATTATGGACAACCGCCTATTTGAACAATGTCTTCGCTTAAAGGAAACGTACTCTACGGCAATCCTAATTTTAGAGGGCTTGAATGACAAAGTATTTGAAAAAACTGGAATGAAGATAGAATCCATATACGGTGCGCTCGCTAAAATCGCATATAAATCGGGAATAGCTGTTATTCCTACCAGAAATCTGAGTGATACAGCAATCGTAATAGAGAGAATTGCTTATCGAGAGCAGGTAAAAGACAGCGCAACGATCCTTTCTCGAAAAGCACCTAAAAGCATGAGCGTAGAGGAAAGAAGAACTTTTATTGTAGAAGGTTTTGTAGATATTGGCCCTAAAAAAGCTAAATCTCTTATTGAGAATTATGAGACGCCTTATCAAGTGTTTAAGGCTATAAAGCACACGGAAGTCACTTATACTCGAACGGGGAATCCTAAGGGAATTCAAGGCCCTTTAAGCGATCTTACTGGTTTTGGGTGGAAATTTGTAGAAAAAAATAAGGAAATGCTTTTTGGAAAACTAAAGGAAAAAGGACCAGTTCAGAAAAAAATTGATGATATTTAATATCTTCCGTGATTAATAAATTAGAAAAAGGTAAAATATAAGGTTCTTTCTCTCAAGTATCAAAACGTTGGAATTATTTAATAAATGATAATCTATCTCTCATTAATTGCCATTTTTTTTTCGAGCATGGTTTACGGTGTAATTGGATTTGGAGACGCTCTAATCTTAATCCCAATAATTACTCCCATAATCGGAATTAAAAACGCAGTAATCTTAGTAAATCTATGGGGTATTCTAACCGCCTTATTAAATTTCATAAAATATCGTAAGCTATTGGACAAGGGCTACTTTATGAGATTTTTATCGTTAGGTATACCCGCAACTATCTTTGGAACATTTTTGTTTATTGAAATTAGGTTAGAATGGATAGAACTGATTCTTGGGGCATTTATTCTTGCTTATTCGGCTATAAAATTGAACGAAAATTTAAAAGAAAAAGACGAATTTGAGTTTGAGAAGCGATTAAATTCTACATCCCCCTTAATTTTAGCTGGTGGATTCAGTTATGGATTATTAGCGGCACTGATAAGTGCTGTAGGACCGCTTAATGTTGCGATGCTTGAAAAAACGGGGCATTATAGAGAAAATTTTATAGGAAATTTTGCTGCGATTGGATTCTCTCTTTCTATTGCACGAACTCCTTTTTATTTCTTAACAAATATTTTCCCTTATGAATTGCTCATTTTGTTTCTCTTAGGGTTTCCAATTATCTTTCTAGGAACTAAATTTGGGCAACGACTTATTCCTAAAATTCCTTTAAAAACATTTCAAGTTCTAGTTTTTTGTTTTCTAATAGTTATTGGTGTAAAATCAGTTATAACATCTGTTTTTGGTTTAGTTCTCAGTTAAATTAAATTACACTGTTTCATCTAAAAAAAAAGGGGTTCTAGTATGAATTTGTCCACAACTATTGTTTTAATCCCGTTTCTGTTAATTTAGTATTTTTTCAAGCGCTTTTAATAATCGTTCTACATTTTCTATCCTAGCGGTATGACCCATTAACCCGATTCTCCAAATTTTCCCAGCTAACGGTCCTAATCCTCCACCTATCTCGATTTTATGTTCTATCCTTAGTTGTTTCCTAACTTTGGCTTCATCTACACCATCGGGAATAGTAACTGCATTTAGCATTGGCAATCGATATGGTTCTTCTACAAACATTTCCAAGCCTAATCCTCTCAAGCCTTCTTTTAGTTTTAGATGACATTCCACATGCCTTTTGAAAACATTAGAAGCGCCTTCTTCTTTGAAAAGTATTAAAGATTGATAGAGCGCGTAAAGCATGTTAACCGGAGCGGTATGGTGATAGACTCTTTTTCTATCTTGTTGCCAGTATTGACCGATCAAACTCATGTCTAAATACTAATTAGGGACTTTACTCTCTCGGTTCATTATTTTGGAAAATGCTTGTTCTGAGAAACTTACGGGTGCTAATCCAGGAGGGCAAGATAAACATTTTTGTGAGCCGCTATATGAAGCATCTATATTCCATTCGTCTAACTTAACATCCATTCCTCCAAGACTTGTTACTGTATCAACTAAGAATAGAGAATCTTTTTCTTTTAGGAGACTAGAAATTTCTGATATTGGGTTTTGAACTCCAGTCGAAGTTTCAGCGTGAACGGTAGCTATTATTTTATAATTATCACTTTCGAGCTTTTCCTTTACAACTTCAGGATTAATAGGGGTCCCCCAATCAAATTCCAATGTATCTACATTTGCTCCTAATCTATTAGAGACCTCTTGCATTCGTTTTCCGAATACTCCATTTATTAAAATCAACACGCGATCTTTAGGTTCTATAAGATTAACAAAGCAAGCTTCCATTCCCGCTGATCCAGTTCCAGACATAGGGAGGGTTAATTGATTTTTAGTATTCATTACTTCTTGAAGTAAAACTTGAATTTCATCCATAATTTTAATAAAATAAGGATCAAGATGTCCTAAAGTATCTCGGCTTAAAGCTTTATAAACATCAGGATGAACGCAAGACGGTCCGGGGCCCATTAATAATACTTCCTCAATTCCTTTTAACAGATTATCCAAGTATATTTCACTAATTTGTCTATATCTAAATTAAATTCTTGGTAATAATTAAATTAGAAAAGGAATAATCCTATTTATAAAGCCCTATAATGTGGTTAACGGCTACAATTAGACATGGTTTCAACTATTAATGGATTAGGATATTATAATTAAAAATAAAAAAAAATAAAAAAAACTTATAATAATCTCATAAATCTTTGGATTTGAGATTGAATGAGAAGAAGTTGGATATTCCGGGTCCCACCAATAATTTCTTCAATTTTACTTACATCAGCCAACTCATCTACAGGAGTGTTATCGGTAACACCGATTCCACCCATTTGTTGTTGCACCTCGTAACAAATTTCGTGTGTTAGCTTCGCAGTGTAATATTTACCTTGAGCTGATATACCTGCAGCCCATTTTACAGCCTCCTTTGAAGGATTATCGGCAAATAGTATCTTGTCATCGTAAATTGTCGCTGCTTGAAGTGCTAAACTTGTAGCTGCAGTTGATTTAGTAAGTAAGTCTGCTAATCCATAACCGACGCCTTGATATCTAATTACTGGCTTGCCAAATTGTTTTCTAAGATTGGTATAAAGAATTCCATATATTAAGCCTGACCAACAAATGCCAATACCTGAACCCATTATTCCTAAACGTTCAGGAACCAATCCTTCAAACAATCTAACATAACCTAATCCATCATCAGCTAAGATATAATCATTTGGGATCTTCACATTTTCAAAGTAGGTGTGGGCAATGTGGACTCGTGGAACGGAATTGATTTTCAATCTCTCAGTTCTCACGCCAAAATCACGCTTTATCATTGCTTGGACCATTGTATCGCGCGGATTATTTGTATCATATACCCCATACGTACAAAAATAATCTGCTTTTGGAGCGTTTGTAGTGTATACTTTCTCACCGTTATAAATCACAGAATCTCCTTCTTTAGTTGCGACAGTTGTCATATTGACAGCGTCTGAGCCTCGTTCAGGTTCAGTTATTCCTATGCAACCAATTTTCTGTCCAGACATTAAATCGTCTTGAATTTTTTGAATTGTTTCGCCTGTTCCTCCGTGTTCGTAATAGTGAAATGTTGGATTACCACATAAAATTCCACTCGCTAATCTTGCTAATTCTAATTGAGGGTCCAATAGTGATAAATGCGTTCCTAGCAATATTTCTTTTTTCATCCCATAGGGAGTGAAATCTTTCCATTTATTGATTCGCTGCATATAACCACGCTTTCCAAGCTCAGGAAACAGCTCATAAACATCTTTAGATTTATCAATTTTAGGGTGAAGTTCTAAGCAAAATTCCTGGAGTTCACTACAGTATTCTTTTTCCTCGTCATTGAGCATTGGAAATACATTGTTGTTAAAAATTTTAAAAACATTTTCTAAAGTAATCTTTTCTAGAATATCGTCACTAATTATTTTTTCTTGCATTATAATCTCATTAGAGGTTAATTAATTGAATTTAATAGTTAGAATATTCTATTCTAATTAAATTTTAAAAGAGAAAATAGAAAAAATGGTTCAAATGTTTTTTATTTACATTCCTCGCATTCATAATAAATATCAATGCGATGTCCTTTGGGTTTAATTCTTAGATCTGATATAATAGCACTCCATAATTTTTCCACATTTTCATTTTTATAATCAGATATTTTTCCACACTTAGAACATACCATATTAATGTGGAGTTCCATATCAGGATCATACCTTACACTTCCCTCGTTGAAACCTAGTTCTTGTATTAATCCTAATTCTTTCAATAAATGTAAAGTTTTATAAATTGTTCCCAAACTTATCGTTGGATAGTCATTTCTTAATTCTTGGTATATTTGCTCAGTTGTAGGATGATCTTTTCGGAATAGGATATAGTTACATATTGCTAAGCGTTGAGAGGTTACCTTAAGCCCTTTTTCTCTAAAGAAATTTATTAAATATTGCGTATCCAATTAAGCCACCAAGTAAGTATGATGAGTAACTTTATAGTTTAAAATCTTGTTAAAATAAAACATAATCTATATTAATAATGGTTACTGTTTGATAGTAGTTATTATATAAGAATGATTCTTGTATTATAAATCATTAAGTATTTACATATATAATAGGCATTCTTGTATAGAAAATGCAACAAAAGTTTGTAAGAATAGAAAAAAAGGAAGAAAAAGCAAAATCAATATTTAAAAATTCTAATATCAAAAGGAGTGAAAATTATGAATGAAGATAGTAAAGACCCGGTAACGGGCAGGATTAAGAGGCCCACTGCCGGTGGTGGCATGACGATCCGAGATTGGTGGCCGAACCAGTTGAATCTCGATATCCTACACCAACATTCCTCCAAGTCTAATCCAATGGGCAAGAATTTCAATTACGCCAAAGAATTCAAGAGTCTCAACTTGGAGGCCGTGAAGAAGGACCTCGGTGAACTTATGACAAAGTCACAAAGCTGGTGGCCAGCGGACTTCGGTCATTACGGACCTTTGTTCATCCGTATGGCGTGGCACAGTGCCGGCACCTACCGCCAAGGCGATGGGCGCGGCGGCGGTGGCAGTGGAAGTCAGCGCTTCGCACCTCTCAACAGCTGGCCCGACAATGTCAACCTCGACAAGGCACGCCGGCTGCTCTGGCCGATCAAGCAGAAATATGGTCGGAAAATTTCCTGGGCCGACTTGATGATCCTTGCGGGTAATGTCGCTTTGGAATCGATGGGTTTCAAGACTTTCGGTTTCGGTGGCGGGCGTGAGGATATCTGGGAACCGAAAAAGGACACCTACTGGGGTTCCGAGCAAGAATGGCTGGGTGATGAGCGCTACAAAGGCGATCGAGATCTCGAAAATCCACTCGCTGCCGTGCAGATGGGTCTGATTTATGTCAACCCGGAAGGTCCGAACGGTAATCCAGATCCAGTTGCTGCAGCGCGAGATATCCGCGAGTCCTTCGGGCGCATGGCGATGAACGACGAGGAGACGGTGGCACTCATCGCAGGCGGCCACACATTCGGAAAGTGCCATGGCGCCGGTGATGCGAAACATGTTGGACCCGAGCCTGAAGCGACTGACATCGAGGATATGGGACTAGGTTGGAAGAGTAGCTTTGGCACAGGCCAAGGTAACGATACGATCTCCAGCGGTCTGGAAGTCATCTGGACCACCACCCCCACGAAATGGAGTAGCAACTTCTTCTGGAACCTATTCGGTTTTGAATGGGAACTAACAAAGAGTCCTGCTGGCGCGCATCAGTGGATACCGAAGGGTGGCGCGGGTGCCGGTACCGTACCGGATGCTCACATCCCAGAAAAGCGTCATGCGCCATCTATGCTGACTACCGACCTCTCTCTTCGGTTCGATCCCGACTACGAAAAGATTTCACGGCGCTTTATGGAAAATCCGGATGAATTTACGGACGCATTCGCTCGGGCGTGGTTCAAGCTGACCCACCGCGACATGGGACCGCGCACTCGCTATCTAGGGCCGGAGGTTCCTGACGAAGAGCTCATCTGGCAGGACCCCATCCCAGCGGTTGATCACAAACTAATTGATGAAAAGGACATTGCTTCACTCAAGGGCAAGATCCTAGATTCAGGTCTGTCTGTCTCGGAACTGGTTTCGACTGCCTGGGCATCGACGTCCACATTCCGTGGCTCAGACAAGCGCGGTGGTGCGAATGGGGCTCGCATTCGTCTGGCACCACAGAAGGATTGGGAGGTTAATCAACCTGCCCAGCTAGCGAAGGTACTCAAGTCCCTGGAAAGCATCCAGGCTGAATTCAATGACGCGCAGTCCGACGGCAAGAAGATATCGCTTGCTGACTTGATCGTTCTGGCTGGTTGTACGGGTGTCGAGCAAGCTACGAGGAATGCCGGTCACGAGATGAAGGTATCCTTCACATCGGGACGCATGGATGCCTCGCAGGAGCAAACAGATGAGATATCTTTCGCCTTTCTCGAACCCAAGGCGGATGGCTTCCGCAACTACCAGAAGACTCTCTATGCCGTATCAGCTGAGGAATTGTTGGTTGACAAATCGCAATTGTTAACTCTGACCGCACCCGAAATGACGGTGCTCGTGGGCGGCTTGCGCGTCCTGAAGAATAACTTCGGAGGATCGCAGTATGGTGTCTTCACCAAACGGCCTGAGGCGCTCACCAATGACTTCTTTGTGAATCTTCTCGACATGAGCACAACTTGGAAGGCAACCACGGAAGATGAAAACTTATTTGAGGGGCATGATATCGCAACGGGTGAACTCAAGTGGATGGCTACCCGTGTAGACCTCATCTTCGGTTCGAACTCCCAACTCCGGGCTTTGGCGGAGGTTTACGCTTGTAAAGACTCTCAGGAGAAGTTCCTGCACGACTTTGTAGCGGTGTGGAATAAAGTTATGAACTTAGGCCGTTTTAATCTCGCATAATAGCTTAATACTGATTCAAACTGGGGAGATAGAATCAAAAACGGATTAAGACTTTGATAAAACTATAATTTTATAATTTTTTTTTTTTCTTTTAATATTTTTTTTTTTATATTTTTATAATTTTAGCATTGATAACTGAAGAGCTCTGAATTCTTTAATCAAAAATGTTCTATTTTGTATAAATCAATAAAATTTCTTAATGTATCAACATTCACAAATTTGAAATGAAGCTTGAAAAAGGATATAAGAGAAATTTCAATCAACAATTTTCAATTCATATTGCTGAGAATGATAAGAAAGAAGAATTTCAAGAAATTTTAGAATTAAATGCTTGCGTACATGGCGAATCAGTAAGAGATTATGTCAATCACATATTTTTAGACCATCCAAGGAAAGAAGACGTACTATTTCTATATATCAAGGATTCTAATTCAAATAAAATTGTATCAAGTATTAGTTTAATGCCTTTAGAATGGAGATTTGGGCGTGTTAACATTCCTGTGTGCGAGATGGGGTTTGTTGGAACATTAGAAAGCTATCGTGGGAAAGAATTAATTGTTGAGTTAAACAAACTTTATGAAAGTATTATGGCAGAGAAAGGATATCTCATTTCTGTTATAAGAGGCATCCCCTATTATTATCGGAAATTGGGCTACGAATTTGCTATTCCCCTTGATCATAGAATGTTTTTATCACCATCAAAGATCCCCATAAATGATTTAGAATTCTTAAAGATTAGGAAAGCAAACCTAGAGGATATTGATTTTATTGAGACCAAATATAACCAATATTACGATGATTTCTTTATCTCAAATATTTTTGATAAAAATTCTTTCGCGTCTAAATTCTTAAATGACAATTTCAACGAATTTAAAGCTTCAACATATGTGATTGAAAGGGGTGGAAAATCGCTAGGATATTTCACGTTCGGAAAATCTTATGATGATAAAGGTTACGATATTAAAACTTCACATCTAAATCGCGAATGCATGATAAAAGTACTTCAATTCACTAAAGAAATCGCAAGTATTGAAAATCCAGATCAAATTGATCTAGCTGTTAGGGAGGATACAGATTTAGCTGTATTGATTGGTGAATTTGGAGGTACAACATACAATACTTATGGTTGGCAGGTAAAGATTCCAAATTTAAAATTATACTTAGAAAAAATAAAATCAATATTAGAAAATAGAATACATAACTCAATTTTTCAAGGTGTAACTCAAAACCTACGAATAAGTAATTACAAAACAACCATTATCTTATCTTTTAGCGAAGGTCGGATTTCTTCGATTGAAGTGGAAAAAGGATATCCGGTGGAAACATCTTGTGACCTTAAATTACCGGGACCAATTTTATTCAAATTACTCTTAGGAGACAGGAGTTTTGAAGAGATAAAACATATTGTGAAAGATGGTATAGTGAAACATGAATCACGAGAATTAATTGGTGTTTTATTTCCTAAAGAAAATTCATATACCGATACCTATTATTAAAGGAAAAAAAGAAAATAAAAAGATATATATCTACTTTCTTATTTTAGTTTTTGTTTGATTTTTTCGAAGAAATCGAGCGAATTAGGATTTCTTAAAGCTCCTCTATTTGCTACTGCCATACCATGGATTATCTTAGTAACAGCAATCTCAACCTTCTTATTGCTAAATGTATAAGGAATGCCATCTGGAGGAGTTTGAAAAATCAGTTTTGGAACATGTCTAGGACTCGTCTTTTCACGCAAAGTTTGCTTTATCTTTAATTTTAATTCATCGTTTAATTCATAACTCTCATTTAACAATACAAACATTACAATTCTGATATCGCCACTGAACTTTTGACCAATAACCAACGAATCCGCTATTTCTGGTAATTGTTCGACCACATTATAAATCTCTGCTGTCCCAATTCTAACACCAGAAGGCTTTAAGACTGCATCTGAACGACCCCAGAATGTTATACCGCCTGTATCGCTATGAATTACAATGTAATCGCCATGTCTCCAAACTTTTTTTCCTATATCTTTATAATAATCAAAATAAGCTGCTTTGTATTTTGTCATGTTATCATCGTCACCCCAAAAGTAAATCGGCATTGAGGGTGCTGGTGCTTCACATATGAGTTCTGCTTGTTCATCTTCGATTGGTTCGGCTTTTCCAGAATAAGATTCGACTTTCATGGCTAATGCTCGACCTTGTAATTCACCCGAATAAACTGGAAGAATTGGAATAGCTCCTGCAAAACAGCCATTAATATCAGTTCCTCCACTAATCGAATTAAAAAAGAGATCCTTTTTAATTTCTTTATAGACGTACTCAAATCCTTCTGGGGAAAGCGTTGATGCTGTTTGCGAAATTTCTCTTAACGAGCTTAAATCATATTTCTCGGCAGGTTTAACACCAAGCCCCATTAAGTAATGAAGATACGCAGCACTTGTGCCAAAAATAGATATTTTATGTTTTTCTATTAATTCAAAAAATCTTAATGGATCGGGGTAAAGAGGATTACCATCGTATAGAAATATTGTACACCCTACTGCTAGTCCACTAATGAGCCAATTCCACATCATCCAAGAAGGAGCTGTGATATAATTGAGAACATCGCTTCGTTTACAATCAGTTGAGAGGATTAGCTCCTTTAAATGATTGATTAACACGCCACCAGCACTTTGAACAAGACACTTTGGCGCTCCCGTTGTTCCAGAGGAGAACATAACATATAGGGGATGATCAAAGGGTAATTGTTCAAAATCTAAAGATGGGTCCTCATCTTTGGATATAAAGTCATCCCAATGGACAGCTTTAGAAATAATACTGATATCTGGTTTACTTTGAGAAATATAAGAAACAACGATAACTTTTTCGATAGAGGGAATAGCCTCAACTACAGTCTTAGCATTCTCGATGATATTAAACTCTTTATTTCTATAAAAGTAGCCATCTACAGTAAACAAGACTTTTGGCTCGATTTGTCCAAATCTATCTATAACGGCGCTAGGTTGTAATTCAGCACCACACGACGCCCAAGTTGCTCCAATCGCTGTTGCCGCTAACATGGCAATAGGTGTTTCAATCAAGTTTGGTATATAAGAAACAACTCGATCTCCCACTTTAACACCAAGTTCTTTGAGAGATTTTGCTAACCGAGCAACGGTTTTATTTAACTCTGCGTACGTTATTTGTTTGGTTACTTTAGTTTCGCCTTGAAATACGAAAGCTAATTGATCGTCTTTATACTTTAACAAATTTTCTGCGAAGTTTAAACGAGCGCCAGGAAACCATTTGGTACCGGGAAAAACGGTTAAATCTTCCACTACTTTATCATATGGTTTAGATGCGATTACATCAGAAAATTTCCACATAGCATCCCAGAAATCTTCAATTTTTTCTACAGAAAACTTATATAGGTCTCTTCCCCCTTTTATGTTCTGTCCGTATTCTCTATTAACAAACTTGATAAAACGCGTTATATTTGCATTTTTTATCCATTCAGCAGAGGGTTCCCATAATTTTTTTCGATTGTCTTTCATAATTTTTACACTTTAGATATTTTTGAATTTTAAATTGACTTTTCGAGTCTTATGAATATTGCATTTTTATATAATCTTGCACTGTTTTTAATTCTTCTAAGTGAGTGTCTCGGTTTCCAAAAATATAGAATCTTACTTCTGGACCTGTGCCGCTTGGTCTAAAATATAGCGTAGAATCGGCACTTTTAAGGCGGTAGATATCGATGTTATTTGCATTATCAGATAAAGCACTCACTTTATACTCTTTTTCATTAATTGTAAGAGAATTCTTGTCATTTTTCATAAAATTATTCATAATCTTAATCTTTTGCTCGTCTATAGCAGGTATAGTTCGATTTATTCCTTTAATCGACCAATCAATTGATTTTGATATTTCATGCCCTCTTGCAATTAGTTCTGTTATTAAAACTAAAGCAGGTACAGGGTATTTATCCGCAATTATTGGAAACTTAGAATCAAAAACAAAATGCCCCAAGTTATCTTTTTTCGCAGGATTCAATACATTAATGGTATGTCCTCCCGATTCTTCCCACATCACTATTAAAAAACTTTCGTCATGTTTCTTATCTTTTTCGATAAGTTCAGTTAGTTTTTTTCTTAAGGGGTCAGCCTTATTAATTTTCACCAATGTTTTGTTCTCGTCTTCATAATAGAGGATTGCTTTATCAACTTTTGACTGATCTACTTCCATCCCTAACAGAAAGTACATTATTACACCTAAATGTTTATAACCTACACCAGTCAAAATATTTATAAAACTCGTCTCATCTCCTCTTAAATCGCTTGGAATAGTCCTCACGTTGATGATCTTTTTATGATAATTATAAGCTAAAATATTATGTAAGGCAGAATATATCTCATTTGGAATGTAATAACAATATTTACCATTCTGTTTTACATACAACGCAATTCTATCTCGATCTGCGTCTAAAAGTAGGGCAATATTTGAAGCTTCTTTTTCCATAACTTGCTTCAATTTTTCCTCTCGAACTTCTTTTATAGGGTTAGGAGGATTAATTTCTTCGTTAATCAGCACCACATCTGCTCCTAAGCGTTTAAATAGGTTAACTATCCCTCTGGCTTTTCCTAGATATGGCCAAATAACGATTTTCAAACCTACTAAGCTTTTGAGCTCCAAAATGTCATTTAACAAACTTATAACGTAATCGTTATTTATCTGCTCGGCATCTATTTTATTAGGTTTGTAAGAGGGATCGAGATTTATTTCCTTAAGCATTATTGCTCTGTTAGAAATTTCTTTGAATAAATCTCCCGACATAGGCATCGGATAATCGATGTAAAACTTTACTCCATTCCAAGACAGTTCATTATGAGAAGCAGTTAATACAATTACTAAATTAACATCCTTAATTAAGCCAACCGATGCTGCGCCATACGGAGCAGACGCCTTCGATTCTCCGGGAATGTCTTTCTGGTGAAAAATATCGTATCCATCGTAAGCAAAAATTTGAGAACAATATTCTAATAGAATACTTTTAGTTGGGCGGTTATCTGTTACAATTAATATTTTGAGATTATTACCATCCTTCATCTCTTTGTATTTTTGACTAATAGCTTTAAAAACGCGAAGAAATAGGAACAGCTTTCGCTTAGTTAAAACATATTTCTCTGAACCGGCTCTTTCTTGCTTGTCAAGTATCTCAATCCGCAAACCTGATGTTGGGGCAACAATTGGATCTACAAGATACCTCTCTTCTTCCGTTAATTCCTCTAGTCTTAAAGTTTTATATTTACCACGATCAACGAGGGAAAATTCTTCTAATTCAAATTCAAGCAATTTTATCACAACATAAGAAAGTCAGATAATATTTAATAATTCTAAAATCAATTAATTTTTTATGTTTTAACTTTAAATTAAATAGCTAGTTCAAAACTAATGGATAATCTTATTTATTGCTTCTCTTAAAATAGCAAGAATTTTCTCGCGGTATACAGAATTAATCGCAACCATCCCATAAACTTTGATCGGTGGTTCTCTTTCCGCTTGGGATAGGATTCTTTCGCAAAACTCGGGTGTTAATCGATTAGGCATATCTTGCTTGTTTGCTATGCCTATTACTAACACATCCTTATAGTGTTTATCGAGAATATCACGAATTATATCTTTACTGTAATTAACATTTTCAAAGCTTGAATCAAGAATGATTAGAGCGATATCTGTACTATCGAGCAAACTTTTCCATAAGGATCTAAAATTAGATTGTCCCGCAAAGTCCCACAGAACAATTGAACGAGGGACATCAAGTTCTTTACCGTTAAAAGTAGTTATATCAACATTTATAGTTGGAATGTATTCTAAATCGATATCTTTGCCACAGATTAAGTGTAAGAGGGTCGTTTTACCAACTCCTCCTACCCCTATAATCGAAATTTTAATAGATCCTAAGATAACATCATCGACTTCCGTTTCAAAACTCGTAAAAATCGCACGATTCCCCCTCCATTGACCGCTTGTAAGAAGTTCTCCAAATTTCTCCATGAACTTAACTCTAATAGTTGTTATTTTAGAGTTAATTGTTGCTTCATCGTCCTCTAAATCCGTGCATACAACAATAATAATGGTTTCGATAATCGTATAATAATACTTAAATTCATCAGTGGCAGTCGATTTAATGTCGCTTTGACTAATTTCCTTCATAAATCCCGAAAAAGCGCTCAAAAAACCCGCTAACAAGTCTCTATCTACATCTGAACTGCCGTAATTTCGGAATAGCAATGACTTACCGTCTTTAGTTAAGATGTTTAAATATTGAATCACACTTATCACAGAAGTTGAGTAAGGTAAATTAATATGTCCAAAAAACTTGAATTTAAATTTTTATACTATATTTATTTATTTATAAAAAGAATAAAAAATTAATCTTTTATAATATTCTCCTTAAATCTGCTGAAAAAATATACCTTTCATTAATGATTAAGGTAATATTATAAGGAGCAACGGTGAAATCGATGGATTTGAATATAGAAGATTTATCTAAATCATTTGAAGAGTTCCAATCTAAGATGGATTCATTTTCTTCAATATTAGAAAAATTTGGTTTAGACATAATAACAAAAATGGGACAGACAAACCTCAAAATAACCCAATTAACGGATAAAATTAACGGTTTGGACAAAGCAACAATCGATATAAAAAGTTTAATACCACAGCTTAGTAATGTTATAGAAAATCAGAAAGTCTTAGAAGATGAATTGGATTTAATTAAATCTTTACTAAAAAATATAGGTCAAATTTCTTCGAAAAAAAATGAAGTTAAAAATTCTGTTGATAGGGACGAAACAGCAACAAGCAAAAAAGAGCTGATATTAAACCAATTAAATGGCTTGAAAGAGAATGTAGAAGTTCTTGATGATCCACTTGCTGTTAAACCAATTTTAGAACAAGTTAAGGAGGATATTTTTGAATTTACAGGCGGTCATAGAATTTTACACGAAATTTTACAAGTTATTAATCGATTAAATTCGGCTAGTTCATTGAATGATTTAATGGACGAACAAGATACAACTTCAAACTCAATTAAAAATCATTTAATGGAGAAAATCACTTTTTGGATTAATAAATTAATGCTTAAAGATTAAATCTTTTTAAGGTTAACTTATTACTAATTTCGAGAATTTATGGAATTTCTGAAATCTCGTAATCTGGTACGATATTACCGGGATTTTGTGTTTGAGAATTTCTAAAGAAATATAAATAAGAAGTTCATATTTATTATAACTATTAAAATTAAAACCTAAAGCGATCAGAAAACACATGAGCGATCAAGAACGAAAAGAAGAAAAAATAGTTTTTAAAGGCAGAACTGATGCAATTTATAAAGTTATTGTTATAGGGGATCCTGCTGTTGGAAAAACAAGTCTTCTTACTCAATTTGCTACAAATCAATTTGAAGAGAAGTATTTGCCAACCGTCGGTGTTCAAATCCTCAAAGAGCCAATCGAATTGAAGGATCAGGATGCCACAGTTAATCTAATGTTTTGGGATATCGCAGGTCAACCTCAATTCTACATGCTCCATCGACCATATTTCAATGGAGCTGATGGAATGCTTTTAGTATTCGACATCACGCGCTCAAGTACATTTAGTAATGTTAATAACTGGTATAGCGCAGCTGTGAAGTATGGATTAAGCGGAATACCAAGAATCTTAATAGGAAATAAGGTAGATTTAAAAGAAGAAAGGAAAATTATTTTACCTATGGCTGAACACCTAAGCGAGAAATTAAATGCACCCTATTTAGAGACATCAGCCCTCACCGGGGAAAATGTAGGTTTAGTATTCGATAAAATAGCTGATTTGGTTTATAAGTCTAAAGAGAATTATAAGTAGTAGAATTTTTTTTTAACTCATCCTTAATTTAAGAGATATTTCACTATAATACAAGGTTTTTATTTGATGATTTTTATTAACCCTATGAACTATGAATATTAAACAAAGGCATTTTATTCAAAAATCTCAAATAAAAGAATTGCAAGATGATATCTTAAATCATTACGATGAAAAATTTGTGGCACAGATATTTCCTAACAAAGCTAAAGTTGAGGTAATCCAAACTGATGAGGGAGTATTTCGATAATTTCTATTATAATTAAAAACATTCAAGAATTTAAATTTTAATTAGGAAGGAGAGAATGAAGTAAGCAATAATGATTACAACAAAATATAAAAGAAACCTAATAAAAAGTACAATCGTTATAGGATTACTTGATATTTTCTCTTTAGAATTCTGTAGATACATCCTGCAAATCCCACTTTCTTTGTTTTACTACTTAACGATAATAGGTATTTTTATTCAACAAGTAAGCTCCATTTATCTTATCTATTATATATTGAAAAAGAAAGAACGTCCTAAAAAAGAATATCAAATTAATGACTACCTCACTTTAAAACTTGAAAACAAAGCTACTAATATATATGTAGACGGAAAACAGTTCATACAATGTAAATTCTTGTTATTAAATATTCCTTCTGAGAAGGTTAGAGATTTCGATGATATTGAGTCAATTGACGAAGCGGCTGAAAGGTTAAATCATGATTTGGAATATCAAAAGAAAATCAATATTAAAATACCTCCCGAAACAGAATTTTGGGCTCATTGTTCTAATTTGCAAATATGGACAGAATACAATTATAATCCTCGTTTACTCCATAGCAATTTGGCATATCCGCTTCTAGAAGCAATAACAGATGCTGGAGATCCAATCGCAAAGGAAGTATTTAAACAAGAAATCAAATTACGCTTTGAAAGTTTCAACTTTTCGACACAACAATATCTAATCGAAAATGGTTATCTAAATTATTTTAATAAAGAAGAAAGAGATGAATTATCCAAATTAATTTTAGACGAAAATGTTTGGATGAATTGTGGCTATAGCTATTTGAATGCAAATAAAGAAAAGAAAGCTCTTGAATCGTTTCTCCATGCGAGAAATATTAATCCAATCAATCTAAATGCATTATTAGGTATTGCCCAAGTATATGTTAGAACAAAGGAATATGATAGAGCTTTACAAATTTATAATGAAATTTTAGAGTATTATCCAGAAAACTTAAAAGCTCTAAATGGAAAGTATTCGATGCTTCAGCAAATAAAATATATATCTAAATGATTTGTATAGTTTATAAGTCTAAAGAGAATTATAAGTAGTAAATTTTTTTTAACTCATCCTTAACTCATCTTTAATTTAAGAGATATTTCATCATAATTATAAGGTTTTTATTTGATGATTTTTATTAACCCTATGAACTATGAATATTAAACAAAGGCATTTTATTCAAAAATCTCAAATAAAAGAATTGCAAGATGATATCTTAAATCATTACGATGAAAAATTTGTGGCACAGATATTTCCTAAAAAAGCACGTATTGAAGTCATTCAAACTGATGCGGGAGATACTCTATACGCTGTAAATAACGTATTAAAGCTATGGAAATCTAAGGAAGGCTACATACCAGTTTTGACGTTGCTCCTAAATAAACAATTAGATTTGAAAAAAATTGTAGTAGATAAGGGGGCTATACGTTTTGTAACAAATGCAGCAGATGTGATGAGGCCCGGAATTACCCACATTGACCCATCAATAATAAAAGGAGATATCGTCGTAATTGTTGATGAGAATCATGATCGTGCTTTAGCCATTGGAAAGGCAATGTTTAATGCCAATCAAATGCAAGAAATCAAAACAGGGAAAGTAGTAAAAAACCTGCATACGATACAAGATAACGTATGGAAATTTGAAAAGCAGTTCAAATAAATTCTTCTTGTAAAATAAGGATTAATTCTTCTTTCTCATTAAAGGGTGTGTCGATTAAATCGATGCTACAAAGATCACACGAATTTATCCTAAACTGCTTAAAAAGAAGCATAATCATTCTTAAGCCATTCTCCATAAACCCATTTGTGTCCTTTTCAGTTGTAACTTTCATCAAATCGATAATTTTGTGCGTTTTCCATAAAATCCTCTCGTTTTCGTCGTTTCTGGTCTCAAGAAAATCATCGTAAAGATTGGTGTAAAAATCGCATTCACTCATCATTTGTAATGAATCCCCATTTACTTCCTAATATTCAAAATCCTTATTTACTAATTATTTAGCTACTATTTAAAATATTTTCTTAGAAAGAAAGACCGTTACCATAATACAAACTTGCAATGGAAATTGACCTTAACTAATTTTAATTTAGTATTTACTGTATTTCCGTTTACTTTGTTATTTAAATACTTCTTCGATAGTTTTTTGTTTATAAGGTTTCTGAGTAATAAGAGTAAATTTAGTAGAACTGAATTAAAATTTGCGTAATATGCGGATATAATATAGATAACACATTGTTCTATTATCTAACCTAAGTTTATATTACTTGGATACTACTCAAAGGGTCATCATTACGAATACCATGATGATTCTTATAAAATATATAAAAATTAAGGTCGTGTGTGTGATAAAATGAGCATGTATAGAAGCTATCTTCTTAAAAATCAGTTTTGGGCTAAAAAAGGTAACGAAAAGGATCACAACTTTGAATCTGAAAAAGTTTTTATTAAGCATGATTCAGAGGTAGGGGGTATTTACGCTATTATTAACACAGAAAGAAAAGGCGTAAAGATAATTGTCAATGGAGAAGAGCATTGGTTTAACAATTTTGACAAATTAGATTCATTTTTAGGTAGATTGAAGCAAAGTCAAGACGATTTTATGAAGATACTGAGAAGGAAAAATCTTTCCAAAAAATTGAGAACTTTAGATATTTAAATATTATTTCGAACGTTCGATCGTTTTAATTTATATTATCTAAGAGTCCTGATAAGATTCAACTTCTTCCGTATTTTTACTGACAGAATGGAAAAGTTGGTAGATTAGGAATTTTTTAGATGTAATGCCTTTCTATTTTATTATTAAGCTATTCATTTGTGTATATGGGTAGTAGCCCTGATTGGAAATGGCGCAGTTTTAAATTAATTCCTCGAGACACTTTCACTTTTGGAATTTTGTCTCGATTGCGATAAAGCTCTGTAATAGCTGCAACCGCATAATCAATATGGGAAGTGTCGTACACATTTCTCGGGATAGCAAAACGTACAAGATTCAGTATACCTTTGCGCTGTTCTGGAGTTTTCTTATCCCATTCGAACGCAAAAGGGCCAAGCTCGCAAGCTCTAATCCCATAATGCTTGAGAAGCTCTATCGTAAAGCCAACACCACCAAAATCGTCAATTTCCATGTCGGTTCCTTTAAAAAACTCGTCCACATTAATATAAACCGCATGTCCTCCAGCAGGAAGTACGACGGGAACACCATTATTAGCCAATTTTCTTGCGAATTCACGAACTTGGCGAATTCTCTCAGCCAAATATGGTTCTTTAACAACTTCATATAAACCTACAGCTAAAGCCATAATATCCCGTCCTGATAATCCTCCGTACGAGTCGTTTCCAAACGTTAATATCTGTTTTTCTTTTAATTTTGCCCCAATATTCCCGTTAGTTGAGAATTTTTGATAAAAAACTCCTTTATCTCTAAAAAATAAACCCCCACCTATGTTAGCGAGTCCATCTTTTTTAAAACTAATTGTAAAACCATCAACCTGCGAGAACATTTCTTGGATAATTCTTAATATACTATAATTACTGTATCCCTCTTCAAATTCTTTTATAAAGTAGGCATTTTCTGCAAACCTACATGCGTCGAAGAAAAGTGGAATATTACAGCTACGAGCAATCTCACTAATTTCTTTTATATTTTTCAAAGAAACAGGTTGACCGGCAGCGGTATTATTTGTAATAGTTAAGAATATTAAAGGTATGCTTTCAACTCCTTTGTCTTGAATGAAGGCTTTAAGCTCTTCGCTATCCATATTACCCTTAAAAGGGTTCATAGAATCCATTTTATCTGAAGGGAAATCCTCAAAAATATTCACAGAGAATAAATTTATTGGGTTAATTCCATTTATGGCAATATTTGCTTCCGTTGTATCGAAATGTCCGTTATTTGGAATAAAGTATTCCTTATTAGGATTGTTCTCTTTTAATATAGGCGCAATAGAGGAGAATAATAAATGCTCTGCGCAACGACCTTGAGGAACTATGAAAGCATTAGGTCGATCTAGCTGGTGAACGCCCCCATTAACAAATCCACCCTCGAAAGCCTTGAGGTAAAGTTCGTCCATAAGTGTTTTTACATTAGTTTCTCCCGAAAGAATTAAGTTAACTGCTTTTTTTGGCTCATCCCCCCTCTCAAAAGTGTCTCGTATTGCCTCCAACAAGGCATAATACCCTTTATTACGCCCATACGATTCATCACCGTGAAAAAGGGAAGCCCATTGCAAGTCAGTCATAGATGAACTTCCACTATCAGAAAGAAAATCCAAAACAAGCATATCTGCGGGAAACGAAAACATACTATATTCCGTTTCTTTTAACGCGATCTCTCTCTGTTCTTTAGAAACTTCTTTATTATTCCTCACGATCAACGAACGCTTCGATGGAACAGGAACATTTAATTCAAACATAGATTTCATAATTACTATTGAAGTAACTTAATTTTAAATAATAAGTTAATGCTAAAATTAGATATTGTACACTATTAGTTTATACTAATTATTAAAAGGTATAATAATTTTTCAGTAAAATTTAGGTATTTACTTACTATTTTATATTGCTAATCATAATTTTGGTAATTGCTTTAAATAGCTCCTCGACATTTTCTCCGTTCTTAGAAGAACATTCGATATAGCCAATTAAATTATTTTCTTGTGCAAATTTTTTGCCTTCTTTTGACGGAACGGTCCTTAATCCTTCGAGATCGGTCTTGCTACCAACTAATAAAGCGGGCACCTTTTGGCCGTGAGTTTCATTCGTTTCATTAAACACGCTTAACCAATTAGTTAGATTTTTAAAAGTTATATATCTGGTTATATCAAATATAAAAATCGTTCCATGAGCTCCATCTATGATTCCTGGTAGGAGGAACCTAAATTTCTCTTCACCAGCAAAATCCCAAATTTGTAAAGATACATTTTTACCATCTATCTCAAAACGCTTGAGGAAAAAATCAACTCCAATAGTTCCGTGATACGACTCTTTGAACAATCCATGTAGATAACGATGCGTTAGGGTAGTTTTGCCAACTCCCGCGTCACCAAAAATTGGAACTTTAAATTGTAAAGCAGAGGTTAAATTTTTACCCATTTTAATCATCCAATTAATTAAATTTGAAAAGTATTATTTGCTTTTCTAACAACTATTATATCAATAAGATTATTTGAATGTTTATTATTCCATCTCATTGGAAATAGGTTATTTAAAAAGAAATAAAGATCGAAAATTATAAACTTAAAATAGTTATATTAATGTTGATGGTCTTGTGTCGTTTTTCTCGTTTCTAACACTTTTGCTCTTTCCTTTAATATTTCCTTGATATTATTTTTATCAAAAGTATACCACTTTAACGATAATACCCAGAGTATTGCTCCAGGTATTACAAAAACCGTTATTATCATGGCGCTGACTTGATAATTTTGACCAAAAGCCGAAATAAAGACCCCCGCAATTAACGGTCCCATTCCATAACCAATATTTTCTAAAAATTGGTTCCAAGAAACAATTTGACCTTGAGCTTCTGGAAGGTTTATTTCTTGGAGTACTGGGGGCTGGTTAACCATATACAAAGAGGAAACCGCGTCCGAACATAAAATCAATGCTCCCATCATATAAGTTGCCGGAAGTGAAAAGAAAAATACTATATCTGCTCCTTGCTCCGGCGTTAGAAAAGGAATCGAGATGAAAAACATCAGAACAAAAGTTACTGAGCCCCCTATCAAAGAAAATATAATGAAATAAATCCTTCTGATTCCTTTTTTTTCTGCAAGTTTATCAGAAAGTCGAGCGAGAAGAATCTGTCCAATAATACGTCCAACAACGCCAAATACAACAATAAATAAGCCAGTTAGAAGTGGAGATAAATTATGAGGCGGTGTTTGCAAATAAGGCAAAATTATCATGTCCAAACTACCCATGAATACATTAGAAAATATACCTTCTATTAAAGCGGCCTTATTAGTACGAGATAACATCGTTTTACGCATTGAATCCTTGTCCATCTTAAAATCATATTCGATTGAATCATCCATAAGTACATTTTGCAGTTCTTTATTTTGCACTCCCCTTTTTGGTTCTTTAACTATTAGATAAAATAGTATTCCAGACCCTAAAACGGCGACTCCTATCCCAATAAAATAATATCTCCATAAACCAAATTGAACTAGTGAACCAGATAGCAGAAAACCAAACATCATAAAAACCGAGCCTGCAACGCTAAAATTTCCAAAGAACTCCGATCGATGTTTTAAAGGAACTATGTCATGTGATAATGAAACTATAGCTGGATAACTTCCACCTGAAAATAGACCAAAAACAAATACAACAGAAAGAAAATACCACCATGTAAGTAAACCTTGCCCGGGGATGGCGAGTCCAAGCAATATCATACATATACTTCTAACAATTGATATGAATAGTAGGACTTTTACCCGAGAATATTTATCGATCAACCTACCAAAAAATAGTCCCGAAATTGAAGAACTCCAAAGTAAAGTTGTCATAATTATCCCCATTTCTAATGCGTGATAATCTTCTCCAGGCCATATTAATGTGGATAAGGGGACCATAAGGATTATTATTCCTGCAAACGCAATACTATTAAAACCGTTAAGGAGATAAACAGGCCAAATGGTTTTATTGTAAGACTTCTCGTCTCTATCTGATTCCATAAAATTTATCTAACCTAAAATCTAAATTGTTTTAATTTTATGAAAAAGAAAATGAGAATTCACATTTTAAATTATTGGACAATTTGATTAGAACGAAAGAACGCCTTGAAAAAAAAAATAAGAATTATTAGCTATTGTTAATTTAAGAGTGCTCCCATTTCGGAGAGTTTTGCCACAAATTTCACATTTTTCATTTTAATTTTACGAGCCACCACTTTCTTTACGATATCGCTTTGAGACAGGTTTCCTTTACCGATCTCATCAAATAAAGCTAAAGTAGTTTGCATGTAGCCGTCCCAGCCGATTTCTTTCTGATCGAGGTTTTTTTTATCTTGGTTATCTAATCCTTTAATTGAAACTGTTCCATTATTTACGGTAATTAAAGCAGCAAATTTTCCGTCTTTTGGATTTAAAAGAATTTTAAAACTTTTATCAGCATATTTCTCTTTAAACTTCTCGTTGTTATTGAGTGGAGCGTAGGTCTCTAGGATCGCCTCGGCGAATGTTCCTTCCTTCACGTCATTAAATA